>UPTG01003389.1_pt1 | contig 10146 bp, 5 predicted proteins | sample 2160121 | NCBI WGS metagenome assembly UPTG01 (sample SAMN06266255, study PRJEB28933) | marine metagenome | isolation source: Columbia River Estuary | place: USA:Columbia River Estuary, USA | collected 2014-07-27 | reverse complement strand
CCACATCATTCCAGCGCGATGATGCTGGTGATTGGCAAATCGAAGCCTTGTTCGAATTTACTCCTGATGCGGCAATCATTGATCAAATGCTGGCGCCGCTTTATCAGCATGAATCGATTGTCCCAGTTCCAATCAATGTATTACCGGTCGAACAGCGTGATTGGCTTGCCGAAAATCGCGCCGCCTTTCCGCCATTGCATATTGGCCGGTTCTGGATTTACGGAAGTCATGTCACCACGCCCCGTCCGGCGGCAAGCCTGCCTTTGTTGATTGATGCCGCCTTGGCCTTTGGCTCGGGAACACACCCAACAACTGAAGGCTGTTTGCGAGCGATGCAGATGATTCGGCGGATGGCCCCGCGGCGGGTTCTTGATATGGGTTGTGGTTCGGCAATTCTGGCAATGGCGGCATCACGGCTTTGGCCATCATGCCAAACAATTGCTGCTGATAATGATCCGGTTGCGGTTCGGGTTGCGGCGCGCAATCGCGCGCTTAATGCCATTGCGCCTGCAAAAATGCGGCTTGCCGTTTCGCATGGATTTGGCAGTCGTATCGTTTGTAATCACGCGCCTTATGATTTGGTGCTTGCCAATATTCTGGCAGGCCCGCTATGCGGGATGGCGCCTGATCTTGCGCCACGGCTGGCAAAGGGGGGCTGGCTTATTTTGTCAGGCATTCTTAATGGGCAGGCAACCGCAGTTGAGGCCGCCTATCGGGCGCAGCGGCTTCGTGTCTGGCACCGGATCTGTATTGGCGATTGGACAACAATAATCATGCGGCCATCGGCTATAGGTACGATGCCGCAATTATGGGGTGGACGGTGAGCCAGCAGGACAAAACCCGCTCCAAGCGGTTGCAATTGCTTCGCGAGGCTATGGCTGCGGCCGAATTTGACGGCTGGATTATTGGCCGCGAAGACATGTATCAGGGTGAAGAAGTGCCGTCTGGTGATGAACGGCTTGCCTATTTATCCGGATTTACCGGATCGGCTGGCTTTGCGGTTGTTCTTGGCGATCGGGCGGGGCTATTTAGTGATGGTCGCTATGGTTTGCAAATGCCCGCACAAACCAATGCTGCCGATTGGGATTGCAACATTAGTCCCGATGTGACATGCGAAGATTGGCTTAAAACAGTGGGATTGGCCACTGGTGCCGTCATCGCAATTGATGGCAGGCTGGTCACGGTTGCAGGCTTTAGACGGTTTGAAAAATCGGTTCTTGCGGCGGGTGGAACGCTTGTTTGTCACCATGAAAATCTGCTTGATCTGCAATGGCGTGATCGCCCGGCCTTGCCACCTGCGGCAAGCTGGCAGATGCCGATTGAAAATGCCGGTAATTCACTTGCCGAAAAGAGCGATGATCTTGCCGCCCATCTTGATGCCAAGGATTGTGCTGCGGTTCTGCTGACGCGGGTGGATTCGGTGAATTGGCTGGTGAATATGCGGGGTGGTGATTTGCCCTGCACGCCAGTCAATCTGTGTTTTGCCCTTTACCATCGTGAATCAGGCCTTTGCCTTTTGGGTGATAAATCGCGCCTTCAGCCGGTTTTAACGCCAGATATCACGGTCGCGCCTTTGACCCAATTGCCAGCATTGCTTGGCGATATGGGTGATGGCCGCTTGATGATTGAGGCGGCAAGCCTTCCAAAAATGCTGTTTGACCAGATTACGGCAAGCGGTGTGAGCATTTTTGAGGCTGATTGTCCGCTGACCATCGAAAAAGCGCGCAAGACCCCTGCTGAACTTGGTGGGTTTCGCGCGGCACACCGGCGTGATGGCGTGGCAATGGTTGAATTTTTATGCTGGCTTGATCAGGCCTTATCGGTGCCGTCTGTCACTATGACCGAAAGTGAACTTGCCGATAAGTTACTGGCGTTTCGCCAGCAACAAGACGGGTTTCTGGCGCCAAGCTTTAACACCATCGCCGGATCAGGCCCAAATGGTGCCATTGTGCATTATCGGGCAATTGCTGGGGCGGATCGCCGGCTGGCAAACAACGACCTGCTGCTGCTGGACTCGGGCGGGCATTACCGTGATGGAACAACTGATATTACCCGCACCATCGCCATTGGAACGCCGCCAGCTGGCGCGGTTGCTGCCTATAGCCATGTTCTGCAAAGCCATATTCATCTGGCAATGGCGAAATTTCCAACAGGTACGAATGGCAAACAGCTCGATGCGATTGCGCGTGCGCCTTTATGGGCGGCAGGACTGGATTTTGCGCATGGTACAGGTCATGGCGTTGGTCATGTTCTATCGGTTCATGAAGGGCCTGCCAGCATTTCCAAACGCGGCGAAGTGGCGCTTGAAGCGGGCATGGTTTTATCGAATGAGCCGGGTTATTACCAGACCGGTGATTGGGGCATTCGGATTGAAAATCTGATCGTCGTGACGCCATCAAAACCGACTGGGTTTCTGGAATTTGAAACAATCACCCTTTGCCCGCTTGATCGCCAGCTGATTGATAAAACACGGCTTGATGCTGCCGAAATTGACTGGATTGATCGCTATCACCGCAACATATATGCGCAATTGCATCCGCATCTATCACCAATGGCAAAATCATGGTTAGAGACAGCCTGCCGCCAGCTATAGCGGCGCCATTGTCAAAGGCGATATTGGCAAATTGTTATTGAGTGCCAATCAGGGAAGAATAGCCATCTTCATCCAAAACGGTGATGCCTAGATCGGCCGCCTTGCGGGCTTTTGATCCAGCATCTGCCCCAGCAACCAGAAAATCGGTTTTTGCTGATACAGTGCCTGATACTTTGGCGCCAAGAGATTCGGCCTTGGCTTTGGCTTCGGCCCGCGACATGCGGGTCAAGGTGCCGGTAAAGACGATTGTTTTGCCGCTAATGGCGCTGTTTTCGGCAGGACGCTCGGGCGGTAAAATGGTTAATTCTGCTGCCAGATCAACAATCAATTGATATAGGTCTGGATTACCAAAAAAGGCGGTGATGTCATTTGCCATCGCTTCGCCAATCTGGTCGATTTCGACAAGCGCCTGATGCGCCGCGTCAAGGTCGGCATCGGGATTCAACGCCGCCAGCATTGCCTCGGCAGATCCGTAGTGAAGCGCCAATAGACGCGCAGTTGCTTGTCCAACCTGTCTGATGCCAAGCGCATAGATAAAGCGTTCAAGGCCAATTTCACGCCGGATCGAAATTGCCGATAGCAGTTTTCTGATTGATAAATCGCCGTAGCCGTCAAGCTTGGCCATTGCCGCTGAGTGATCGTCAAGCCGGAAGATATCGGCGGGTGTTTTAACCCAGCCAAGATCTATAAATTGTTCGATCTGGCGTGCGCCAAGCCCTTCAATATCAAAGGCATCACGCGCGAAAAAATGTTTCAGCCCTTCAAAAAGCTGTGCTGAGCAATTTAGCCCGCCACTGCACCGCCGCACCGCTTCGCCTTCAGGCCGAATTGCGGCTGCATGGCAAACCGGACATAATTCAGGAAAGTCAAAGATCGTTTCGCGGCCCGTGCGGGCGTCACGCAACACCCTGACAATTTGCGGAATCACATCACCAGCCCGCTGGATCACAACGCGATCGCCAATCCTGATATCTTTGCGGGCGATTTCATCTTCATTACGCAAAGTGGCATTTGATACAATGACCCCGCCAACCGAAATAGGGGCAAGCCGCGCCACAGGCGTGAGCGCGCCAGTGCGGCCAACCTGAATATCAATGGCGTCAATCATGGTTTCGGCCTGCTCAGCCGGGAATTTATGCGCCATTGCCCAACGCGGGGCGCGGGCAACCTGACCAAGGCGTTGCTGATAATCATGCCGGTCAATTTTATAGACCACCCCATCAATATCATAAGGCAGATCAATACGTTGACGGCCAATCATCTGATAGATTGAAAGCAAATCAGCGACATGATCGCATCGCCGCGACAAATCATTGACCGAAAATCCGAAATCACGAAGCGCCGCCAGAAACGCCCAATGGGTTTTGGCGATGGGGGCGCTTGATTCGCCCATTGAATAGGCAAAAAATTGCAAATTGCGCTTGCCGGTAATGCTGGCATCTTTCTGGCGAAGTGATCCTGCGGCCGCATTGCGCGGATTGGCAAAAATCTTTTTGCCGTCTTTTTCCTGCGCGACGTTTAGCGCCAGAAAATCATGCCGATCCATATACATTTCGCCGCGCACCTCAAAAATGGCAGGCGCTAAACCGGAAAGCTGTTTTGGCAGGCTGGCAATCTGCATGACATTGGTGGTGACATCTTCGCCTTCGGTACCGTCGCCGCGCGTTGCTGCCTGAACCAGCTTGCCATCTTCATAACGAAGGCTTAGCGACAGGCCGTCAATTTTGGGTTCGGCAACAAACTGGGCGGCATCAGTGTCGGAAAGTGACAGAAATTTGCGCACTCTTGTGACAAAATCTTCAATATCATCATCGCTAAAGCCATTGCTAAGCGACAGCATTGGTCGGGCATGGCGAATTTTGCCAAACTGGCCCTGTGCTGGCAGATCAGTGCCAACGCGTCGGCTTGGGCTGTCAGGGCGGACCAGCAGCGAAAAGGCGGCCTCAAGGGCGCGATTGCGCGCCACTAGCCGGTCATATTCTGCATCGGATATTTCGGGGGCGTCCTGACCATGATAAAGCTGGTCATGGCGGGCAATTTCGGCGGCAAGGGCGGCCAGTTCAGCGGCTGCAGAAGCCGAATCCATCTTCGCCGGATCGTCGGTGCCAAGGTTGAAAGCTGATTTTGTCATTGCTTAACCCCCAAGCAGCGCCGCGGCAGCGGCTCGTGCTTCGGCAGTTACGGTTTCTCCCGCCAGCATACGGGCGATTTCTTCGGTTCTTTCATCATCATTTAACGCGCGTGTCGCGCTGACAACGCCGCTATCAGTGGCGGTTTTGGCGATGCGCAAATGCTGGTTGGCGCGGGCGGCCACTTGCGGCGAATGCGTGATGACAAGGGTTTGTGTACTGGCACCAAGGCGGCTTAGCCGGTCACCAACCGCAGCGGCAACAGCGCCACCAACACCTGAATCGACATCATCGAAAATCAGGCTTCGCGGATGGCTGCTTTCTTCCAAACAGACTTTGAGCGCAAGTAAGAACCGGGCTAACTCGCCGCCTGAGGCAACGCGGTCAATTGGCCCTGCATTCATGCCTTCATTGGTGCTGGCTTCAAAGCGAACGGCGGTTGTGCCACGCGGGCCCCATTGCGCATCACCAAGCGGGGTGATGGCGGTGGTAAATCGGGCGCCATCAAGTTTCAGTGGTGGCAATTCGGCAAGGACGGCCTGATCAAGATTGATTGCCGCCAGTTTGCGGCTGGCATCAAGCTGGCTAGACATGTCCAGATAGTAATCCTGCCATTTCTGCGCTGTTTCACCAAGCTTGCCAAGCATGCCAGATGAATCTTCAATGGCGGCAAGCCTGCTTGCCAATGTTTGATGGATTGTGGGCAAGTCATCTAGGCCACAATTATGTTTGCGTGCCTGCTGACGCAATTCATGAAGCCGGTCATCTAGCTGTTGCAGCAGATTGGGATCGGCCTCAAGCGCATGTCCGGCAGATTGGATGGCGCTGTTCGCCTCGCTAAGTTCGGCATCAGCGCGTGCCAATGCGTCAAGCGCCTGATCAAGCTTGCCACCAGCAAGCGGTGCAACCTTTTCCAATGCAGCTAAGGCACGGCCAAGGCCTGCCTGAGCGCCAACTTCGCCAAAAACAGCATCTTCAGCCAATGACAGGCTTTCACCGATTTTCGAGACATTAGCCAAAAGCGTGCGCTTGCCTATCAGGCTGTCTTCTTCGCCGGTTTCGGGGGCAAGCCGGTCAAGCGTGTCAACCGCGTCACGAAGCCAGTCTTCTTCGGCTTTGGCTTTAACAAGCGCATCACGCGCCGCATCAAGCGCCTTGCGGGCGATATCCCATTGCCGCCAGCCTTCTTTGGTTTTGGCCAGTAAATCATGATGACCCGCGGCGCGATCAAGAAGCGTCATATGTGTCGAAATATCAAGAAGGCCGCGTCCTTCAAACTGGCCCTGAATTTCAACTAGTAAATCACCAACTTGCCGCAACAGCCCAACCGATACGGCGATGTCATTAATGCTGGCTGATGATTTGCCGTCACTTTTCAGACGACGACGCAGGATCATGTCATCTTCGGGCATGATGCCTGCCTCTTCGACAAGCTGCCATGCTGGATGGTTTGCAGGAAGGGCAAAGCTGGCACTGACATGGGCTTGATCATGGCCCTGCCGGATCAGGCCAAAATCGGCACGGCTGCCAAGCGCCAGCCCCAACGCATCAAGCAGAATCGATTTGCCAGCACCGGTTTCGCCAGTCAATACCGTCAGCCCCGGTGCAAATTGCAAAGTTAATTGCTCAATCAGGACAATATTGGAAACAGTAAGGCTTTGCAGCATGGTCAGTTAAAAATATTGGTAATCACGTCGATGGATCGCTCAAACATACCCTTTTCAGGGGGCTGTTCTGGGTCGGCCCGCAAACTGGCCAGCCGCTCTGTCCAGACGGATTGCGGATAGTTATATTGTGCAACCTGATAAAGACGTTCCGATTGATCGGAAAGGCCAAGCGAATAATAGGCTTCGGCGGTTCGGAACAGGGCTTCAGGCACCTGATTGGTGGTATCATAATCCGTGATAACGATATTAAACCGGCGGATCGCGGCGGTATATTGTTCGCGCTCGAGATAGAACCGGCCAACGGCCATTTCTTTGCCAGCAAGATGCGACTTTGTCAGGTCGATTTTCAACTGTCCGTCACGGGCATAGGTGCCTTTGGGAAAGCGGCGGACAAGCTCTTCAAAGGCGGTAAGTGATAATTTGGTCATTTCCGCATCGCGTTCAACATCGACAATCTGTTCGTAATAGCTCAAGGCCTTCAGGTAATAGGCATATTCAACCAACGGATCGGCTGGGTTTAGCTCGACAAAGCGATCAAGGGCTGAGATGGCGCGTGCATATTGATTAGCCTCATAAAATGACCATGCTGCCATGATCTGGGCGCGGGTGGCCAATTCCGAATAGGGATGCTGGCGTTCAACTTCTTCAAATTTTGGCGCAGCGGCTTTTGGATCACCACCAATCGCCGTATTCAGCGCATCACGATATAAAACATCAACGGGCTGTTCAACCTGTTCAACAATGTCGGGGCCAGATGAACATGCGGCGACAAGGCAGCAAGCGGCAAACATCAGGATTTTCTTTTGACTGGTCACATCCGGCTCCGCTGGCGGCTTTCGATAAAGATAAAAGGGATAGACGCATCCCGATGGCCCCCACAATAGCCCGATAAAAGCTTACTGAAAAGAGCGCGTTGCGAATGGTAGCATATTCACGAATTTTTGCATGGATTTTAGGCTGTTTTGCCAGATATCAATTGGTGGCGGCTTAGGCCATTGCAGCGGCCGCCAACTCGGGCATGGCAAAGCTGTCTGACCGGCTATGTTCGCCGCCAGCCTCGATCACCTTATAGGCGGTCGGGTCATTCAGTAATGTTTGCACCAATTTGGTGCTAAGCGCATGGCCTGGGCGTGACGCGGTCATTTTGGCTTTGACCGGCATGCCAATCAGAAACAGATCGCCAAGACAATCAAGCACCTTGTGACGCACAAATTCACGTTCAATACGCAAGCCGCCTTCATTTAATATTTTACCATCATCAACAACAATGGCGTTATTCAATGATCCGCCAAGCGCAAGTCCGGCATTCTGCATCAATTCAACGTCACGCAATTGACAAAAAGTCCGCGCAGTTGCCAATTCGGCAGCAAAACTGCCATCACTATGGCTGTAGCTAAAGCTTTGATTGCCAATGGCGCGATCATCAAATTCGATTTTAACATCAATTTGCAATTGATCGGCTGGCTCAAGCCGCGCCCACGCGCCGCAATCAAGCTGAACTTCAATTGGCTTGGTTACGATCATATATTTGCGCCGTGCTGGCAGAACTTCAAGACCGGCATTGTTAAGCGCGTCTAGAACAGGTTGGCTGCTACCATCCAGAATAGGCGCTTCAGAGGCGTCAATTTCGATGATGGCATTGTCAAGCCCGACACCGGCAAAGGCGGCCATCAGATGTTCGATGGTTTCAAGCGTGATGCCTTCGCTATTCACAATGCGTGTGCATAAACGTGCGCGTTCGGCATAGTTGGCATGGGCAATCACAGTTTGTAGCTGGCCATCAATATCGATGCGGCGGAATTTTATGCCGCTATTGGCAGGGGCAGGGCAAATGGCCATACGGACAAATCGCCCCGAATGCAGGCCAATGCCTTCAAGATGCGCGATCTGGCGAACCGTTGTTTGAAACGGTTGTTCAACAAACATATTGTAGGAAAGCGTATCAGGCATGGGGCCGCGGTCGCTCTTTCATCTGCTGTCATCACGAGGGGGAAACCCAATCGCGAAAATCCATCTTTTTCAATTCAAAGGCTGATCTTGCCGGGCTAAGGTTCGACCGACCAAGTCAAAAGTAATGAGCCATATGAAAACCTGAGGAAAGATTACTCTTTTCCTCAGGCTAATCCAAATCACATTTGGTTACAGTTTGTAGCAATGGCAAAGTCTTGCCATTGCTGCATTGTTAATTGGCCTGACGGCGTAAAAATGCTGGAATATCAAGATCATCTTCATCAGCATTTGGCGCCTTGGCAGAGGCTGTTTCTGACCCTTTTCCGACCATGTCAGACCGTGACAGATCAAGGATTGAAACGGCAATCTGCTCTTTGGCTGCAGCTTCGTCTAAAGCAGGCTCACTGCGGCTTTGATCGCTTGATTCGGCAGGTTTGCTCTCCGGCTTGCTTGACCATAATCCCGAAATTCTATTGATCAGGCTTGATGGGCGTGCGACCGGTGTTTGTGCTGCCACGCTTACGCTTTCTTCGTCAGGCATGTTTGTCGGTGCCGCCGGAATAAACCTTGCCCGTGGCGATGCTGGTTCGTCATTAGCAATGGATAACGGTGTTGTTGGCGCGTCTCCCAACGTCGATGGCTGATCACTGCCATTTGATGCAGCGCTGTCAAGATCAGCTGGTGCTGCATCTTTTGTGGCGGCATTGATGGCATCATTGATATCCATCTGCTGACCGGTATCCTCGGCCGTGTTGATCACTTCGGCAATCGCTTCGCTGGCAAGCTCATTGCTTAGCTGGCTGTCAAGCATATCAGCTGTGCCATCAGCCATTTTTGGGGCTGTTGCAAGATCGTTGCTTGTCACAATCGCATGATCTTCAGCTGGTGCTTCAACCATTGTTGCAATCGCTGGCTCAACATCTGCTTCACGCGCTGGGCTTGAAAAGCTGCTTAGCGGGTTTGGCAGAATTGTACTTGTCCGCGGTGAAATGGCCTCGGTTTTTTGGGGCATCATGCTTGGGCGGCTGTTGATTTGGGCGGCACCACTAATGCCGGTTGCGACAACCGATACACGCATCACGCCTTCCAATTTATCGTCAAAGGCCGAACCAAAGATGATGGTTGCATCCGGATCAACTTCTTTGCGGATACGGTTGGCAGCTTCGTCAACTTCAAACAGGGTCATATCAAGACCGCCGGTGATGTTGATCAGAACCGCATTGGCACCCTTCATCGTGGTGTCATCGAGAAGCGGGTTATTGATTGCAGCTTCGGCGGCCTGCGTTGCGCGGGCGTCGCCTGACGCCTCGCCAGTTCCCATCATTGCCTTGCCCATTTCGCCCATAACCGCGCGAATATCGGCAAAATCAAGATTGATTTGACCAGGCTTGATCATCAGGTCGGTAACGCCACAAACACCTTGGTGCAGAACCGCATCTGCCATATGGAATGCATCGGCAAAGGTTGTACGCTCATTCGCCAGCCTGAACAGATTCTGGTTTGGAATGACGATCAGAGTGTCAACATAGGCCTGTAATTCTTCGATGCCTTCTTCGGCCTGTTTCATCCGGCGCTGGCCTTCAAATTCAAATGGCTTGGTAATAACGCCAACGGTCAGAATGCCGCGTTCACGCGCAGCGCGGGCAATAACTGGTGCGGCCCCTGTGCCGGTGCCGCCACCCATGCCTGCGGTGATAAACACCATGTTGCAATCAGCCAATTCAGCCATCACATCTTGCAGGCTTTCTTCAGCGGCCAACCGGCCAATCTCGGGCTTCGATCCTGCACCAAGACCTTGTGTGATGGC
>UPTG01003384.1_pt1 | contig 10151 bp, 9 predicted proteins | sample 2160121 | NCBI WGS metagenome assembly UPTG01 (sample SAMN06266255, study PRJEB28933) | marine metagenome | isolation source: Columbia River Estuary | place: USA:Columbia River Estuary, USA | collected 2014-07-27 | reverse complement strand
ATAAACTGTTTGGAGTTACTCATGAATGTAAATATCCTGACTCTGCAAAATTGAAACCTCAAGTAATTTCCTCCGTGATAAATTCTGATGAATTAACAAGTAATGAAATAAACACCGTTACATGTACTCTGTTACGTGACGGAAAAGATATTTTTACTTTAAATGAAAAAAATCTTAAAAATGCAAATCCTGATTTAATTATTTCTCAGGAAACTTGCGAGGTATGTGCAGCTTATACCGCACAAGTTAAAAATGCACTAGACATTCTTCCAAAAAAACCTGAACTGTATTCCATGGATCCTCATAACTTGGATGAAATAATGCAATCCGTTACAACACTGGGAAAAATTTTGGACAAGAACCAAAAAGCTTTAGAGATTGTAAATTCCTTAAAAAAACGAATTCAAAATATAGAAAATTCAAAAAACAAAACATCAGTTAAAGTGCTTGCAATAGAATGGGTTGAACCATTTTTTACTGCAGGTCACTGGATTCCTCAAATGGTTGAATCTGCAGGAGGGATTAATTTAATCAGTAAATCCGGTGAACATTCTCGACGTATGACTATGGATGAAATTGTGGACTCTGATCCTGACGTGATTATTTTTATGCCCTGCGGTTTTGATACTTTACGTACTGTGTCTGAATACGATGCAATTTTGAGGGAGAATTCTGATTGGAATTCTCTAAATGCTGTAAAAAATAAACAAATTTTTGCCGTTGATGCAAATTCTTTTTTTAGCAAACCCAGTATTCGTACTGTTGAGGGGTTAGAAATTTTAGCAAAAATTATTCAACCTGATAAATTTAAAGATCTGACTGTTTCTGTCGGTTCATTTTCTAATATTTCATAAGAATTCCTTTATCTATGATAAAATATCTAGATTGTGTATGGTTAGAGCAAAATTAACTGAAAAACAAAAAGAAAAAGCAAAGAAAGAACAAAAAACAAGAGCAGAACAATCGCGTGCTGCTAGAAGAAGTGGTAAAAGTATGAAAACTGAGGGAAAAGTAACAAAATCTACTTCAAAAGCAAAAGAATCTAGATCGTCAAAGAAAATTGCAACTATCAAAAAGAGAACTAGAAGCTAATTTTATTTTTTTTGTCTATGATTTCTAATGACATTGACAATGAAAGTTGTTAATCTATCAATTCTATCCTAATTATCTATTATAAAATGAAATAATGAGTGATAATTCTGAAATAATTTTTTCAAATTATGGGATATATGATTTAGAATCTGATCTTGAATTGTTATTGCCAAATACTACTATTAAATTTCATAAAATAAGTGACAATGCTTTTTCATATTTTCTAAAAAACTCTGAAGGTAGGATAGTTGAGAAAATAATTCCAATTAAATCTAATAATCTTAAAATTGAATTGGCTCCGATTCGACCACTTAATCATCCTGCAAGACGAACTAGTCATATGTTCTTACAATTTGATAAGGACATTTATCTTAGTGAGAATTCTGCAGCAAGTATTTTTATTCATTGCCCAATTGAAATAGGTATTTTTTTAGTCCATGGTTCCACTCGTGATTCTCTTGATTGGATTACTTGTAATTCTCTCAATTCTAGGTTTGGTTTGTATGGTTCTCCTGACACTGGAAAATTATGTAAATATGCAAAAGTATCATTAGCTACAGATTATGATGACTCTAATCCCTATTTGGAAGGTGTAATGCAAATTGTTGTTGAAAACACTTTATCTTTTGGACAATCTATAAGCAAAGTTGTATTTCAGATAACTGATAATGCTATGTACTATCAAGACTCGAAAACAATTATTGAAGGAATAAAAATTACTATGAAAAAACGTGCTGCTGTGAATATTGCTGATGTTAAGACTACTTCTATTGACACTGATTGGTCTATGTCTCCTACCTGGGAGGATAAGACTGCTAGTACTCATATGGAGATGGGATTGGAATAATGGTTTTAGAATTTCTTCAGAGTTTATCTGAAATGCAACTTGTTGGAGAATTAACTGTTCTATCTTTATTGATTGGTGGAATTATAATGGCTGGTGGTGTAATTATTGCAAAAATTGCAAAATTATTATTTCATAAATATTATGCACCTTCATTACCTAAAGATACTGCACAAAATATTAGCAAATTAATTTATTTTGGAATCCTAGTAATTTCATTTTTGGGATTTACATCTAGTCAAGGAATTGATTTATCTGGAATTATGGTTGCTGGTGGAATCTTTGCTGTGGTAATTGGATTTGCAACTCAATCTGTTGTTTCCAATTTAATTTCTGGATTATTCTTAATTGTTGAAAAACCTGCAAAACATGGTGATACAATTGAACTTCCTGATATGGGGATTTCTGGAACTCTTCTTGATATTGGAACTTTCTCTAGTAAAGTTCGAAAATTTGATGGAACTGTAACTAGAATTCCTAATGAAAAATTTTTTACATCAAACATTCGTTCATTAACTCTATCTACTGTTAGACGAGCTGATGCAACTGTTGGAATTTCATATGAATCTGATATAGACAATGCCATTTTAGTCATGAAAAATGAAATTTTACAAACAATGCCCTTTATTCTTCAGATTCCTGAACCTGAATTTCGAATTGATGAATTAGGTGATTCTAGTGTAAATATTCATGTATTTGTTTGGCATCCTAGAGATGATTGGAGCCATGCACAACCAATTCTCCTTAATACTCTAAAACGTGCTCTTGATAAATCTGGAATTGAAATTCCTTTCCCTCAGAGAGTAATTTGGACTGGAAAAGACTAGGTTGTTTTTGATTGTTTTTTATCTGCTCTTCTTTTTTTAACTAAACTAAACATGATCATTCCTACATTAATAATTGAAATAATTTCAATTAAATCTACACCATATAGGAACCAATCAATTATTGGATGAACTCTTGAAATAATTCCTGCTTCAAGCATAATATCTGCATTCCATACCATGTGCGGTACTTGAATAAATTGTATTATTGCAATGATTACGATACTACCTAGTATTTTGTTTTCATACCAATTCCAAAATTTATTCCACGGATTCATACTTAGAATTACTTTTTAATTCTATTAAATGCTGTTAAAATTAGACTGTACTAATTAGACTGTCCTAATTTTTTTATGCATGAAATATTTTTTATTTAATTATTTTAAAATTAAATATAATTTACTATGACTTATTCCATCATCTTCAATGTATCTGAAGCTGTAATGATTCCTATGATTTTTGATTTTTTTGATACAAGGATGCATTTTGAATATCTGATCAACGGCACTAATACATTTGCAGGTGTATCAAAATCTACAATTGGTGGGATTGCATCCATTGTATCTGCTAACTTTGCTTTTTTTAATTCTGCTTCTCCCATATCTGCTAAATGCTTGACAATTCCATCTTCTGATACAACACCCATAATTTCTGAATTAACAAAAACTGGAATTTGACTAATTGATAATTCATGCATTTTTTTAATTGCATCGTGTAATGTGTTTGTTGGTTTTAATTTTATGATGTCTTTACTACAAAAATCTCCTGCTGTATGTGATGATGATTCTCCTTCTAATTTTGCAAGATTTTCAAATATTTTTTTTGCTGTATCGTAACTTGGTTGACTTCTTCCTGATTCAATTTGATTAATCATTGATGTACTCACTCCTGTCATTATTGCAAGTTTCTTTTGAGTAATGCCAATTTTTAATCTAATTTGTTTAATTGAATCAATTCTTGGAAGCATTTGAAATATGATGTGTTTTGTTTGGTTTTAAATTATGTTATTTTTTCTTCTTTTTTGGTTGCTCTATTGCTGCTTGTGCTGCTGCAACTATTGCTATTGGGATTCTATGTGGGGATGCACTAACATAACTTAGTCCTTCTCCGTGACAGAATTTAATTGAACTTGGATCTCCTCCGTGTTCACCGCATATGCCTACTTCCATATTCTTTCTAATTCCTCTACCTGCTGCAATTCCAATTTTAATTAAACTACCTACTCCGTTTACATCAATTGATTGAAATGGGTTTCTTTCTAGTAGTTCTTTTTCCATATATTCTGGTAAGAATTTACCTTCTACATCTTCTCTACTGAAACTAAATGTTCCTTGAGTTAGATCATTTGTTCCAAAACTGAAAAATTCTGCAGTACTTGCAAGTTCATTTGCAGTTAATGCAGCTCTTACTACTTCGATCATAGTTCCAAAGTTTATTTTTAATTTCATTTTATATTTTGTTTCTGTTTCTTTCTTAATTCTATCATAGATTGCTTTAATGTGATTTAATTCTGCAATACTGCTGATTTGTGGAATCATAATTTGTGGATGTGCTTTAACTTTCTTTTTGGTTAATTCTACTAGTGCTTCAAATACTGATTTAATTTGCATCTCATATATTTCTGGATATGTCACACCTACTCTAACTCCTCTATGTCCCATCATTGGATTTACTTCTGCAAGTTCTCTTGCTCTTTTAAGAACCACTTTTGCTTCAGAAATTTCATTTGTTTTTCCAGATGCTTCTAGTTTTTGTATTTTTTCAACTAATTCTTCTGGATTTGGTAGGAATTCGTGTAGCGGAGGATCTAGTAATCTGATTGTTACTTCGTACCCTTCCATGGCTTTTAGGATTTCAATGAAATCACTTTTTTGTAATTTTCCTAACTTTTCTAAAATTTTATTTCTATCTTCGATATTCTCTGCCATGATCATTTCTACAAATAAGTTAATTCTATCACTGCCATTGAACATTCTTTCTGTTCTACATAGGCCAATCCCTTGACCTCCAAACTTTCTTGCAAGTTTTGCCATGTCTGGGGTGTCTGCATTTGCTCTAATTCCTAATGTTTTGGTTTTTTGTGCCCATGCCAATATTTGCTCAAAGTCTTTGGTTACTTTGGGTTCTACTGTTGGAATTTCTCCAATAAAGACAGTACCTTCACTTCCATCAATGGTAATTGTTTCCCCTTCTTTGATTGTCATTCCATTTGCAGTTCCTATATTGTTATCATAATCTATTTTCAATTCTGGACATCCGACGATGCATGGTTTTCCCATTCCTCTTGAAACAATTGCAGCATGAGATGATTTACCTCCTAAACTGGTCAAAATTCCTTCTGATGAAAAGAATGCTGGTACATCTTCTGGTTTTGTTTCTTTTCTAACTAAAATGACTTTTTTACCTGAATCTCCTAATTCTATTGCCTTTTTAACATCAAATACTACAATTCCACTTGCAGCTCCTGGGGATGCTGCAATTCCTTTTGCTAATTTTTTGAAATCTTTAATTTTAGATTCATCCATTGTTCTATGTAGCAATGCTTCTAATTGTTGTGCTGGAATTCTTGTAAGTGCCCTATTTTTATCAATTAATTTTTCTTTAACCATATCTACTGATGTTTTTACTAGTGCTGCTGCACTCATCTTTGCAGTTCTTGTTTGTAACAAGTAAAATTTTCCTTGTTCAATTGTAAATTCAATATCTTGAGGTTCTCTGAAATGTTTCTCTAATTTTGCACATGCATTGCTTAATTCTTTATGTGATTTTGGCATGTCTTTTTTCAATAATTCTATACTTTTTCCAGTTCTAACTCCTGCAACAACATCTTCCCCTTGTGCATTAATTAGATATTCTCCTTCTATCTCTTTTTTACCGTTATGACCATTTCTTGTAAATACAACTCCTGTTGCACTATCATCTCCCATATTTCCAAATACCATTGTCACTACGTTTACTGCAGTTCCATTAGCAATATCTTTTGTAATGTTATTTTTTTCACGATAAACTATTGCTCTTTCTCCCATCCAACTTTTGAAAACTGCTTCAATTGATAATACTAATTGTTCATTTGGTGTGTCTGGGAATTTTCTTTTTGTATGTTCTTCACATATTTTCTTATATTTTGAAACAATTGACTTTAAAGATTCTACACTAAGTTTACTGTCATCTGTAACTCCTTGTTTTTCTTTTGCATCATCTAACACATGATCAAATTTTTCATCATTTACTCCAAATACTACTTTTCCAAATAATTGAATAAATCTCCTGTAGGAATCCCATGAAAATCTTGGATTCTTAGTTTGTTCTGCAAAACCTTCTACTGTTTTCTCATTTAGTCCTAAATTCAAAATTGTATCCATCATTCCTGGCATAGAAATTGCTGCTCCAGAACGAACAGATACTAGTAGTGGATTTTTTGTTGAATTCCATTTTTTACCTGTCTTTTTTTCCATTTTTGCAATATTTTTCATTACTGCTGGCATGACATCTTTTGGAAGTTTTCCATTGTTATCGTAATACTTGTTACAAATTTCAGTTGTAATTGTAAATCCTGGAGGTACTGGTAGTTTTAATCGAGTCATTTCGCTTAATCCTGCCCCTTTGCCTCCTAGAAGCATTCTTTTTTTACTATCTGCTTCTTCAAATGCATAAACTGGTTTATTTTTTACCATGCAGAAATTTGTAAATTTTTTGGCTTTTTAAACTAATGCCTTTGCAAATTCTGAAATTATTTTATTCCAATTTTTTGCTTTAATTATGCCACTAGCTACTAGGATCCCTTTTGATCCTAATTCTATTGATTTTGCAACATCATCTCCTGACACAATACCTGCACCACAAAGTAATTTTGTTTTATTTTTTGAATCATTTACAATTTTTGCTGCCTTTTGTATAAGATCTGGTTTTTCTGTAGATATTGCCTTTCCTGAACCAATTAATTCTGGTGGTTCTATTGCGATAAAATCTGGATTAATTTTTAGATATTTTTTTACTTCTGCTACATCCTTTACACATACTATTGAAATCATTTTTAATTCTTTTAATTTTAAAACTAGTTTTTCAATTTCTTTACTTGAAATTCTATGTTCACTGTGATTGATTAATGATCCTTTGACTTTAGATTTTTTTAATAATTCTGGAATTATGTAACCTGTAGTACTTCCAATTTTTGAATCATCTATATGTTGAGCTAAAATTGGAATTGAACTATTTGCAACTAATCCAATAAGATGTTGTGGTGGTGATATTGCAATTTTTATCTTATATTTCTTTGAAACTTGTTCTGCAATTTCTATGAATTTTTTAATTTTATCTCCTGATATTTCTTCATAGTTTTTACAATTAATTACAAACATCTTCTACTAAATTTTTTTATATTGTATTTAATTCTTGGTTGAATTCCTTAAACTTTCACTGCATTTTGGTACTTTCTTTTCATTGCTGAAACAATTATCATTAAAATTAGTCCTGCTGTGTTTGTGCCTATTATGAATACATCTGATACAATTGTTCCATAAATTAGCCACAATATTGATCCAGCTGCAATAAACATCATTAAAAATTTAGAAATATCTTTCATACTCTTTGTTTTGTACCCTTTGTAGATTTGTTCAACCCATCCTGTAAGAATTAAAATTCCTGCAGATACTCCTAAAATTGTTAGTAGGAATCCATCAACTTCCATGATTATTTAACTCCAAAAAAATTCATCTAATCCTGTTTGTTTTGGTTTCCCTAGAATTGTATCAAAATCTAAATCCATTGATGATGTAATTTGTTCTAATGTTGATTCTAAAAATTCCATATATTTTTTAGAATCAATTTCTTCTTTTTTTGCTAATTCCACTGGTTTTACTCCTGGTTTGTTTAGTATTTTGATAAATGAAATTTTATCTCCTTTTTTTATTTCTCTTATTCCTTCTAATTGTTTAGCTGCCCTGATATGTTGCGGTATTGTTTTTGTATATTCTGATGGAGCTTTGCTTAACATTACATTAAATGTTAAATCTTCTAAAGGAATTTCTTTTCCTTCCACTTTTTTACCACATATTGCAATTTTCTCAGAAATTTCTTTTTTTGCCTTTACAAAATCTTCCATTGTTTGAACTACTGATAAAACATCCAGTAATTCAAAAAATAATTTTTTAATGAATGCTGGAGTGTGGGATTTTTTCCCTGTTAGTCCTTTAACATCAACTTTTCCTGAATTTGTTACTCCTAAGTAATTTTTCTTTCTGTTACTTAATACGCAATATCTGTATGTCTTGTCAATTTCTAAGTCTACGCCATGATCACTTTTAGCTTGTTCAATCAGTTTTTGAATTTGTTCTTCTGTTGGATTTTTAATGAATAATGAATCTGTATCTCCATACAATACTTCAATTCCTGTACCTTCACATTTTTTGATTGTCTCTAAAATTGTATATCTTCCAACTGCTGTTGTTGCTTCTGCTGCAGGTAGGAAATATAGTGGAAATATTTCTGCCCCCATTACACCATAACTTGCATTCAAAATTACTTTGAGTGCTTGACTGACTACTGTGTATTGTTGTCTTTGTTCATCAGTTAGTGTTTCTTTTTTTGAGAGACTTTTGTAATAATTTACTCGTAAATCCCTTAATGATCCTATGATTAATGCTGTTAATCCATTTTTTTTAGAACATGTCCAATGGTTTGTTTGAGGAATTGTATTTTTTTTGCATTCTTCATGAGGGCATCTGACTGTTTCATAAGATAGATTTCTAACTTTAATTATACTTGGATATAGACTTGCAAAATCCATTACCACTACTTTGAAATGAATGCCTTCTTTTGGTTCAACAACTAAACCTCCTCGATATTTTTTATCTTTGATCACTGCATCTGACATTACTCCTTCTGTTCTTTTTTGTAATTCTTCTCTTTTTGGAATGAGTGAATTTCTTTTTCTATGTTCATAATACAACAAACTTCTAATCCACTGAGAAACTCCCATTCTTGCAATGTCATCAATTGGCATTCTTCCAATTCTTGCAATAATTACAAGTAAATTCATCAACAAGTCGCTGTTAAAACTTGTAAGTTCGTAAGTTAGCTGTGCATCATTGTAACAATAATTTGCAGTTTGATAAAGCGATAATTTATCAAAATCTAAACCATAATCAATTTTTTCTTTTCCTAGTAGTGCTTTTGATACACTGTTCAATGAAAAATCTGTATATGATTGACTGAATGCATAGATTTGAAATGAGCGATTTGATAGTGTTCTATACAAATCAATATGAACTCCATGTTTTAGGGTTGCAGAATCTCTCATCATGTATAATGGATTGTTTTCATTTGTAATTCCTAATCTTTCTGCTCGATTGTACAAATATGGTAAATCAAATTCATCTCCATTGTATGTGACTACAAATGGAAATTCTTCAATTATCTTAAATGCATCTGCAATCATTTCTTTTTCTTTGTCTAAATCGTAAAATGTTACTTTGATGTTATCGTTTAATTCATTATTTCCTTTATCGGTTCCTTCTGTTTTGAGCACAAAAATTTGATCAAAATCATCAGTTCCTTTGAGTCCTATTGCCGTTACTCTTTTTTCAGCAAGTTTAGGATCTGGAAATCTTCCTGGATCAAATTCAACTTCAATATCTACACTAAGTCTTTTTATTTTTGGAATTGGTTGATTAAGTAAATCTGCCCACTCTGAAATAAATTTTTTAAATTCTTCAGCATCTATCATGCTTTTACTATCTACTTTATCCCACAACAAACTTTTTAGTGCAAGTTTTACTTCATCTGAAATTTCCATATCATGTGGTTTGAGTAATCCTTTTGTTATTTCATAATATTTTCCAACAATTAATTGTCTATCGTACAAATATGTTTCATAATATTTGATATCTGATTCCCATGTTTCAATTTGATTTCTGATACTTTCTCCATAGTTTCCTCCAATTGAAAGTGGATTGTCTACTGTTATCTTAGACATTTCAATTTCTTTATCTTGAATTAAATCATGTTTTTTGATTGTTTTAATTTCTAAAACATCATCTCTTTCTTGTAAAAAATCTAATTCATCTGGAGATAATTTTGAATAACAATATGGTTTATGTCCAATTTCATCTTTCCATAAAAATAATTTTTGTTCTGTTGGTTCATAAAATTTTAGAACAGCTGATTTGCTCATGCCATCATATGTTGCAGAAACTAACATTGCTGGAAGCATAGTTTCTATTTTTTCTACTTGTGCTACTTTTACTTGCATTTAATCACTCATTTTTTCATATTTGCTAACTAATTCTTTGGCCCATTTCTCAATTTTTGCTTTTTCTATATGCACTATTTCTACACCTGCTTCATTTAACAAATCATAATCTGTTTCTGGATATTTATCTAAACAAACAAAT
>UPTG01003382.1_pt1 | contig 10157 bp, 8 predicted proteins | sample 2160121 | NCBI WGS metagenome assembly UPTG01 (sample SAMN06266255, study PRJEB28933) | marine metagenome | isolation source: Columbia River Estuary | place: USA:Columbia River Estuary, USA | collected 2014-07-27 | reverse complement strand
GGGATCCAGTCCTACCTCCACACGCTGGCGAAACGAGGACATTGCTTCCAACGCGAGGCCGCCCCGGGTACGGGTAGTTTCACATGGATGAATCGAATCTGGGAATTTATGAACCACAAGGGATTCAATCATTAGAAGTAAAGTATAAACAACCGACAGAGTGCCAAGACTATTCGAACAGATTAGGCTTAACCCGCAGAGGCAATCTACGGGTACATAAATAAGGTATTAGCAGGCAATAAACTTAACCAAAACTCCTAATACAATTATTAACAATAAATAATTTTTAATGCTGAAACTAGAAAACATTAGAGTGGAATTGAATATAAAATGAAAAAGTTGAACTTAGTAAAAACCTTACAAACCTTAGCATTTTGTCTACTTACGGCTACTGCCTACGGACAAAAGTCTAATATTTTGCCGAACTTGTCAGCTGATCATGCCAAACAAGTACTAATTTGTGACGGAAACCAAGATTTCAAAACCCCAACCTCTGAACATATTGCCAATGAAAAGATAGGTATTGAACATGCACTGACAACGCACTCCCTTCAAACGAAGATGGTTAAAAGCACCCGCCTGATTGACCACCTAAAAATGGGCAGTAAACAGACAGTGGTGGCCTTTGGCACGAGTCTGACTGCGGTTGGGGCATGGGTTGACCAGTTGCGTACAGTTTTTAATCAGCAGTTCCCCGGGCAGGTAAACCTAATCAACGGTGCTCAGGGTGGTGCTAATTCGGATTGGGGAGTGAAGAACTTGGATGAAAAGGTACTTAAACACAGACCGGACTGTGTATTTATCGAATTCTCGATTAATGACGCGGTGGGAAGTCGGCGAACATCTGTCGATCATGCGCGTAAGAATCTGAATAATATGATCGATCGTATTCTTGTAAAAATTCCATCATGTGAGATTATTCTTATGGTCATGAATACACCTGTCGGGCATACCCGTGAACGAAGGCCCAACCTGCCTGCCTTTGAAAATAACTACCGTGATGTAGCCAAAGAAAGGGGATTTCAATTAATCGATCATGGTAAAGCATGGAATACTTTTTTGAAAAAGAACCCGAGCAGGTTTCTTTTTTGCGTACCTGACACGGTACATCCCGTACGGCTTGGAGGCTTGGAAGTCAGTACTCCCACGATGGCCATGGCGCTTGGACTCCAACTCGGCAATCCTGAAACGAACAACGAGCAACCATGCTTTGATTATTTATTTCGCATGATGGATGTGGACAAGAACAAAGCGGTTACCCGTGCTGAGTTTGACCAGTATTGGATGGACTCATTCAATAAGTCGGACAGGGATGGCAATGGAATGCTGGATGCTAAAGAATTATGGTCGGAAGAATTAGTGAGTGGACTGGACGATAATAAGGACGGAAAAGTTTCGTATTCAGAATACTCCGCTAGTTTCAGTAAGCACTTTACAAAAAGAGATAAGAATAGCGACGGTTCGCTTGTTCGTGGAGAAATCTGGTAAAAGTAGTTAGTTGGCAATTGATAATTCATTCAATTATTCACACGATATATCAATATTTATCCAACTACTCATGAAATTTCTCCACATTTTATTCCTCCTTTACCCATTGGGTAGCCTCCCAGCGGCAAAGCTGTCACAAGTAAAGGATCTATTTAACAAAGATGACTTCTCACAATGGACTAAGGTCAATGGTGAAAAAGTGGACAAGGGATGGTCTATTGAAAATGGAATTGTACACCGCCACGCTAAAGGTGGGGACATAATAACCAAAGGAAAATTTAAGGATTTTGAATTAACCTTTGAATGGAAGATTTCTAAAGCGGGGAATAGTGGAATAAAATACCGGGCACGGGGAAGTCTTGGACTTGAGTATCAGGTATTGGATGATCAAAAACATCGGGACAATAAGAACCCGACCCACCGAGCAGGTTCCCTTTATGAACTAGTAGCTGCCCAGGATTCAAAGACTTTGAAACCGGTGGGTGAATGGAATAAAGGTCGGATATTCGTCAGAGGAAATCAAATCGAGCACTGGTTAAATGGAGAAAAAGTGGTCGAAATCACTTGGGGATCTGAAGACTGGAAAAAACGATTTCAAAAAAGTAAGTATCATAAGAATGAAGGATTTGGGTCATGGGAAGGTCCTATCCTTTTGCAGGATCACAACGATCCGGTCTGGTACCGAAATCTGAAAATCCAAAAACTTTGAAAAGGTAAGAGAAACCAAATAAAGCTTTGGCTTTAAACAACTTCCCTGATTAGTGATTTAAGACGATAAACATAAGGTTTTGCCTCAGTAACGAACTGTTAAAACTCGAAGGTATCCGCCGGTTTCCGTTCAATAGAATTAGGAAAACAAAGAAGATGGCTCAATTAAACCTTCGCATAACCGCCTTCCTCTTGAGAAGGGAATCATCCTAAATATTTTAAATTAAAGATAAACTTAAGAGTGATTAGTATTAAGCCATTCTTGACTTTTTTCTTCATCCCCACAGCATGCTGAATTCTTATGCAAACTAGAAAATTTAATCAAGCTACAGTAACTGCAAAAGCAAATGTCTATTTTGACGGAAAAGTGGTGAGTCATTCCGTGGTACTTACAGATGGTGCCCAAAAAACACTTGGATTAATTTATCCTGGTAGCTACCACTTTAATACGGACCAAGCAGAACAAATGGAAATCATTGCCGGTCACTGCTGCGTAACTTTAGATGGCAAGGAAGAAACAACTTCCTATGTCGAGAATCAAGCATTTGATGTTCCGGCAAACAGTGGATTTACCATCGAAGTGAACGAAGGCATTTGCGAATACATCTGTTCTTTTATCGATTAATTTTTACTAAACATCGAGGCCCAATCTTTCTTATAATGATTGAAGCCCGTAAAACCGGATCGCATTTTCCCGAAAAAGTTTTTGTTCAATATGCTCCACTCGTTCGCTGTCCTCAAACCGCATGTCCGGAGGACTAAAGTAATCACGAATGATGCTTAACTGCTCGGAATAACTACCACCCCGATCCGTTACGGGCCAATTACTCCCATAAACAATCCGATCCTCTCCAAAGGCATCAAAAACAACCTTAAAATCCGGAGAGTAAAAAGATTGATTCTTGGATACAGGTTTTACCCCGGCTCGCTGGAAGATTCCACTCACTTTACAGTACACATTTTTATGAAGGGCTACTTTCTCCATTGCTTCCTTCCATTTCTCATCAAAGAGATCATTGGTAATATTCAAACCACCCAAGTGATTAATGATGATCTTCAAGTCAGGTAGTCGCTTGGCAATCTCAGTGACTTCATCGATGGTGAAATTGTGGATAAGGACATCAAGAGTTAGATCTTTTTCTTCCAGTAAAGCCAAATCACGCCAGACCGCTGCGGTAAAGAAGGCATCTCCGCCAGGGCGATCCCTCATGCGAAGGCCGACGAAGCGAGAATCTTGGGAGAACCGCTCAAGTAAGCCTGAGAACTCATCTGTACCGATAGGTAAATTTCCAACCAATGCGAGATAACGATCAGGATTGTGTTTCACCAAATCGAGCATCCATTGGTTGTCCTCCACTCGACTGCTAGCTTCCACGATAATCGTTGAATTAATACCTTCCCTATCTGCTACTTCATCGAAGTGTTCCGTAAGAACCGGACGGTACAAAACCTTGTCCGAGACCGGAGGCCAATCTACCCCTTGCGAACGGTTGGTATCGTAGAGGTGAATGTGAGTGTCGATGATTTCTAGGCGATCAACTGAGTCTTCATTAGGAAATTGTGGAGATGGCGTGCAACAGCTCGAAAATACAAGTGCACCGGCATATGAAAAAAGGGTACATACATTGGCGAATGACATTTTCATAGGATGTATGATCAGACCAGTTTCCAACCTTTGCGGTAGGTTCTCCCTAGAAACTTTTCCGCTTCAGGAGCATTTGGAAACTTCATATTCTTTGCATCCCACTCCAGTTTTGTCTGGGCACGGTATGCAACATTACCCAAATGATTGGCCTCGGTCAACGGACCTGCATATGCGAAATTGCACAAGGCTTGGGGTCCCTCGCCCTTACAGGCACGGATCCATTCAGCCATTTGTCCTGGGGAAGATTCGATAGATTTCTCAGGACGCTCAAAATTCTTAAATTTCGATTCAGGTAGAAGTGTATGCTTCCCGTATTCGGACAAAACCATTCCTTTATCACCAATAAAAAGCGTTCCATTACTCCACTGGGGAATCTTTTTATCATGCCAGATTTTGGGTTTCTCCGTTCCCTGATACCAAGTGTGTTCAACTGCCGGGTACCCATCACCCCGAGCAGCAAAAGTATATTTTACGCTCATGGATGCGGGTGCAATATCGTGATGAGGTTTTGGTCCGGATAAAGGCTCAATCGTCAAGGGAGCATCCAATTTAAGCGCCCACCAAGGAAGGTCGTTACGATGACTACCCAAGTCTGACATAGTCCCATTGCCAAAGTCCCACCATCGGTACCATTTGGGGCCGGGAAAATAGACATTATTAAAAGGTCGATAGGGAGCAGGACCAATCCATAAGTCCCAGTCCAGAAATTCTGGAATTGGATGAGCTTCTTTGGGGGTATCATCAGCCGGACTCTTCCAGCCCCATGCCCGACTCACCCAAGTATGAGCCTCCCGTACTTCCCCAATCGCTCCCGATTGAATCAATTCCACCACCCGACGGAAATTCTCTCCGGCATGAATTTGTGTGCCCATTTGAGTTTGCACTCCGGCCTTAGCTGCTGCTTCTGTTATAATCCTGCACTCATGAACATCCCGGGTGAGAGGTTTCTCACAATAAACATGTTTTTTTGCCTGTAAAGCAGGCAAGGTAGCAAAAGCATGGGTATGCTCGGTGGTCGAAACTACCACTGCATCGAGATCATCAATCTTTTCGTAAAAGTCACGAAAGTCGGAGGTTGTGCGAGCATCCTTGCACCAAGGAAAACGAGCGGCACCATCGAGATTTTTCTTATTCACATCGCAAAGAGATACTACCTGTTCATTTCGACAACCCGCGACATGCCCGCGACCTCTCCCCCCGACCCCAATCAATCCGATGGCAAGTTTACCATTGGGAGATTTGGAATGAGTGATGGCAGGAAATCCAGCTACTGCTGATGTTACAGCAGCTCCTCGAACAAAGGCTCTTCGACTTAAGGGGGGAGAAACGTGTTGATTATTCATGGCAATTTGACGGTTGGTTGGTTAATCGGGTTATACTTTTTGATGAACAAAAAAAGCAAGACGTGCAACCGATCAGTTTTGATAAAGTAAAACAAATAGGATGAAGGTGCTTTTAAAAACCCCTCAAATTTTCAATTTTACAGGCCGAAAATTACAGTTCAGGAAATGCCTGCTACTTTGCTTTCACGGTAACCGAGGTTGGTGTATAGAAGACCGAAAAACTTTTACCGCCAATGGACACCTCATCATTCTCAAAACCACCTGAAATCGAATTGGCCTGAAGTACGGTATAACTTTTACCATTATTAATCCTACCTGTTTTCAATAACTCTAACCTGCCGGACAAGTGTACGGAACCAGCAACCTGCATAGGTTTGTCCATCTGCAAGACAAGTGTTCCTTGATTATAAAGATCTCCTTTAATCATTCCGTGACCCTTAAGCACTCCCCCTTTTTTTATTCCAAGCCAACGATGAGACCCGATCATCCCTCCTTGCAGGTTGACTTGCCCTGCATTAGATATTCTCAGTTCATTTCTTGCACTTACTTTTGCTCCCTTCTTTACGATAAGTACTCCGCTTACCTCGAGGCCCAGAAAATTAGTTTCTTTTAATGCGACCGCTGTTCCCTTTTGAATCTGAGCACACCAATGAGATTTTGGTACGCCTGCTTCCTTGATGTACACAATTTCAGCATTTTCATAAATATACTCCGACCAGTTCGAAGACGAACCAAGAGAACCATTTTTGGTTTTCGCATTCCATGTATGATAAGTATTAGCAAAGCCGGCGGGTTCATCCACCCGTTCCGCAGTCAACAATGCGTTAAGCTTTTTAACCAATTGAGGGCGAACTTCAGCCAGATTATTTTGTTCTGCAGGATCAGTATTCAGATCAAAAAGCATGGTAACGGGTTCCTTTTTTCGCTTTTTCTTTTTACTGCTTGCCGATGACTTCGTATCTCCGCGTGGACGAATTAATTTATACTGCCCATCAATAATCGACGCCTGATTTCCCGCTTCGTGAATCAAAAAATCTCTTGGTCGTTGAATGCCTTTCCCTGTGAGAGTGGGAGCCAGGGAGACACCGCTCACTCCGAGAGGAATAGGTACTCCTGCAAGTTCACAAAAAGTAGGGAGTAAATCCGAACAATCCATAACCCAATCAGTGCTCGATCCTTTTTTGAGCTTTGATTTCTGAGTAATTTTTTCTGACCAGCGCATTATAGTTGGTACCCGAATACCACCCTCATAAATACTTCCCTTTGATCCCTGCAGTCCTCCGTTCGCGTCTAATTGTTCACGATTACTTCCACCCGGGCCGCCGTTATCCGATTGAAAAACAACGAGCGTATTATCAGCAACTGAATCTGACTTATCTCCATCTCCATTCGGGTCTTCCAAAGCTTTCAGAATATTACCAAAGTGAGCATCGATTCGCGTTACCATGGCACACCACTGTTGGGATTGAGGAGATAGTTTTTTAAAAAAGGATTTGTCCTTGTAGTCATGATCCCAATTCGGAAGCTTCTGAACTTCAGCAAAAGGAGCATGTGGAATCTGAGCGGCAAACAAGCCAAAGAAGGGCTTGCCCGACCGATTGTATTCGGCTGCCTGTTCACGGACAAAATCGAGACAGGCAAATGCATAAACATCATCACAATAGGCAACTTTCGGATAGTCAGGATGATTCTGAGAGGCTGGATAATTCGAATAAGACTTTTGATTCCTGTATTTTACCATGCTATTAGCCTTGAGCTCCAATCCTCCGGCTAGCCTTCGTTTCGACGGCGCATTCCAAAGGGTTGGCTGAAAAAAGGTATGGGCACGCACATGATGGAGTTCCGCGACAACAAACTTGTATCCGTGAGAAGTGGGAAGAGTTTGCACATTATCGATAGTCGGGTTTTGCATATCCTTGGATCCGCCATATCCCCACTTACCCCAATATCCAGTCGTATAACCTGCCTGGGCAAGTGCATCTCCCATGGTAATATCATCCTTACGAATCGCCTTTTTGGCATTATCCGGATCATTACGGTCCGCAAAGGTATACCCCTGATGAAACCCAGTTTGTTGTGACGAACGGGCAGGTGAGCAAACCGTACATCCATAACCTCGGGTAAAATTGATTCCCTGCTCCGCCAAGCGGTCCAAATTTGGCGTAAGCACATAGGGCTTACCTGCCGCTTTTCTCTCAGCTTGACCATTCGGGCCGATGGAACCCCAACCGAGGTCATCCACATATAAATAAAGAATGTTGGGGCGCTCCGCTCCAAAGGCAACACTGGCTAAAATAAAACTGGATGTTTGTAAAAAAAGGATTAGATTTTTCATTATATAATAAATTTACCTTTTCAGTTTATCCCTCTTTGTGGCAAGGGATAAGGAGAGACTCACTGAATTTTCGAAAATCAATCGAAGCCCAAAATTAAAGGCTTAGAATTTCCCTAATTTGGACCGCTAGTGCTTGATCCGTGGCATAAACAGCACCCCCATGATTCATAAAAGTTGAATCCTCCCGGTTTAAATCAAGTGAATTACCATGCACATCGCTTACTTCAGCACCCGCTTCTTCATACAGACAAGCGGTGGCTGCATAATCCCAAATACTACCCCCACCCTCCTGTGGCTTTGAAAATTTAAAATGACACCCGGGAGCCGACTCCAGAGAATGACAGGCATTGATCACAGCTCCACCGAATTGAGTCGCCACTACCCCTTGCAGTCCAACTGAACCAGCATAGTTTTCCAACTCCGTTAACACCCGTAATCGTCCAGGATGATCTTCAAAACTTCGATCGTAAGTAAAGACCAACTCTTTTCCCTTCGATTGCATTTTCCATGGTATACCATTCCTTTTCACGCCGTATCCTTTGGTTGCCTGCCAAAGAATATCATGAACCGGATCGTAGACCACTCCGATTCGAGGCGAGCCATCCCGAGCAACCAAAGCGATAGAAACCGAATAGCCCGGTTCTTTTCGAGTGAAAGGCAAAGTGCCATCTAAAGGATCAATACACCAAAAATAATTCTTCTCGAATCGGGAACGGTCGTCTTCACTTTCCTCAGTTAGTAATGCCAAATCAAACTCACAACAAGTCGGCTCAAGAATTCGCAAGATCGCATCCTGTGCTTTTTGATCCACCTCGGTCACCACTTGAGAAGCATAAGTGTCTCCCCCATCTTTATGAAGTACTTCTACCTCAACATCCTGATAACGCTTGATCAAATTACCAGCATCTAGAGCGGCATTTACCGCATGAATGGTTAGCCGATTGAGATCCATCAGGCGTTTTCCTCCCGCAAGGATTCAATTACTTCCCGGGTTACCCTTTCACTGTAATCACTTAGCTTCCAGTGACCGGGACTCCAGCCTTTCATAAATCGATGAAAATCAGCCCAAGCGACACGGTATAAAGGGCGCCAGTCCTGCACAACTTCTTCGCCGGCCACTTCATTATTTATTCGTGCAAGTGATTTTCGAAACTGAGTAAAATAATAATTAAGGACCTCAACCTCCATTTCTTCCGCTTCCTCATCTCGAAAACAACTCCCGACAAAATAGGCTAAATCTTTCATCCCACAACCTCCCCCCACATATTGAAAGTCAACCGCTGCCACCTCGGATCCATCGGAACTAAAGCAAAAATTAGCTAGCTTGGCATCCCCATGCACTAAGGTTTGAAACTTATTTCTTTTTAACTTGGTATCAATCGCAGGTGCAACCTCTTTAAGTACTACATCATCCAACCTCTCCAGTTCGTCAGGCCTTGTCTCCAGATGCCAATAGGTTCCACTCTCCCAAAGCCCAGTCGCATCTCCATCCAAATTCCCGGCATGGAAGGTAGCTAACCAACTAACACATGCCTCCCACTCGGTCTGATTGACGAAACTCTTACGGCCTCTAAATCCAGAAGCATCTAAATCTTCCAATAGAAGTAATACCTCATCTCCTTCCTTCTTCGTTCCCAAGCAAGCTGGAATCCGTGCGAAGCTATTTTTACAATCCACATTCTGTTTTCGGTACCAATTTGCTTCTACTTGGTAGGATTTGAGTTTTCGCTGGTGAGACAGATCTGTATTCCACCCCCTTGGGTGAGATCCCCTGCCGGGCTGAACATGCTTCACGACAATACTTGAAAACTCACCTCCATCCAAGTTCACCCGTTGAATACTCCCGTATCCACTCCAAAGGCTCTGAACTTCGACCCGGTTCGTAATCCGATTCGCGTTGGTTCGTTCTAAAATAAAACTATCTACCTGCTCAATTTCCACAGCTAAGAACTTAGCTGCCGTCCTGTTGAATACGAATTAAAAAATACCCCGAGTTACAGCCATTTGGAAGAGGATTGGTTCGCCAGGACATGGGAACGGGTCTTTTGGAATTTGCTTAGGGAATCCTGTGCCTGTTTCAATTGTACTTTAATCTGTTTGTCATCCGGGGAATTCTTAAGTTTTTTCTGACAGTCTGAAATCTGCTGCTGCTTCTCTCCAATCCATTTGTTTAATTCATCAAGACGGGTTTCATAGACTTCCTCCATAGTCCAAGCTCCTACTTTCTTCAAGTAAGCATCGAGTTTCCGAACCATAGAATCTCTTTTCTCTGGCATGGAATTGGATAAATCCTTGGTTTCCCCTATGTCCTTGGCCACATCAAAGAGCTTTATCTCACCGGTGTTTAAATGACGCATTAATTTGTAATCTCCGACCCGATAAGAAGTGATCGGGATCGTGTAGTAGGCAGGGAAGTGAAAGACCAGACCCGTGTCCCGCTTGGGAAGTTTTCCCTCATTTCCCTTCTTGAGGACAGAACGCAAGTTTACCCCATCCAAGTCCTTGGGCAGTGGGGCCTCACTTCCCGAAAGTTTGTGCATGGTGGGAAGGTAGTCCCATTGGGCAACTGGAAGATCACACTGGGAATTGCCAGGAATACCAGGTCCGGCCACTATCATGGGCACCCGAATACCACCCT
>UPTG01003377.1_pt1 | contig 10170 bp, 9 predicted proteins | sample 2160121 | NCBI WGS metagenome assembly UPTG01 (sample SAMN06266255, study PRJEB28933) | marine metagenome | isolation source: Columbia River Estuary | place: USA:Columbia River Estuary, USA | collected 2014-07-27 | reverse complement strand
CTACCACAATGGTCAGGCTGTCACATGGTCTCCTCTGCAAGGGGATGCGTGGTTGCTGACCGATGAAACAGGTCAGGCCTTAGGCAGGATTGATTACCGAGAAGTGCCGTCCTGCGCCTTTGGCGGTTGTGCATCCACCGTAGGCATGAGTTTAGCTTCTGCTGACATGATTCATTACATGGTGTTGAGGGATGCGGAAGGAGCGCGTGTGGAACAGGTTTACGTCCTTGCCTACGAGTCAAGCTATGGCTTTCAGATTGTGTCTCGTTCTTGGCTTAATCAGTTCAATGGACTGTTGCCAGGAGAGGTAGAGATAGATGATCAGGTAGATGGCATATCAGGTGCCACGGTATCTGTTAAGGCTCTGATTCAAGACATCAATCAGTTGCCGACTGTTCAATGACTTGTAGCGGTTAACCCAGTTAATCCAGTCACAGGTCTTGTTCAATCACCGATGACGTTCACTTCAGGTGTCAGGTCGATGTTGAACTGTTGCTTCACGTCAGCTTTGACCTGCACGGCGACATCCCATAGGTCCTTGCCGCTTGCCCTTCCATGGTTAACCAGGACCAAGGCTTGCTTGTCATGCATGCCGGCATCACCCATACGTTTCCCTTTCCAGCCAGTTTGTTCAATGAGCCAACCTGCTGCGACCTTGCATAGGCCGTTTTCTTGCGGGTAATGTGGCATGTCTGGATGGGTCAGAAGCAAGCCATCAACTTGGCCTTGTGAAAGGATGGGATTCTTGAAGAAAGACCCTGAATTGCCCAATATTTTAGGGTCGGGGAGTTTCGATTGCCTGATACTGATTACAGCATCAGCAATGCTTCGCGGGTTGATTGCCTTGCCCTCAAGTTCAGCTTGAATGGCGCCATAGCTGACGCATAAGTCATGGGTTTCCTTACTCAACTTGAAAGTCACCGACTGGATGACCACCTTGTCTTTGAGTGTGGTTTTGAACAGGCTGCTTCGGTAACTGAACTGGCAGTCATTCGTAGGTAAGGTCACCGTTTTGCCATCGTTCCACTGCATGTAGGTCACAGACTCAATGAGATTGGCAACCTCAACGCCATAAGCCCCAATGTTTTGCACAGGGGCGGCCCCCACTGACCCGGGAATTAGCGCAAGATTCTCAAGGCCATAGCAGCCTCGCTCCGTACACCAGCTTACAAATTTATGCCAGTTCTCACCTGCGGCCACACGAAGTCGCACCTGCCGTCCGTCGTCCCGTTGCAGCACAATACCCTTCATGGCCATATTAATAACCAACCCGGGCAGATGTTCTTGAAGTACAACATTACTCCCCTCGCCCAAGGGTAATACCTGAAGCTCACGGGCGTTGCCCCACTGAAGTAACGCTTGTAAAGACGCGAGAGACTCGACCCGTGCAAACCACTGCGCTATGGCAGCTAAGCGCAGCGTGTTGCAGGAGCTTAAGGATACAGACGGATCAGCTGCCATAAATTAGCCCACCAAGAGGCCACGAGCACGCTCGAGATCTTCTGGCGTATCAACACCGGCGGGGACCGGCTCAGAAGCTTCACAAATTCTAATAATGTGCCCTTGATCCAAAGCCCGAAGTTGCTCCAAGGATTCCAGTGTCTCCATCACCGACGGCGGCCAGGCGGCAAAAGCCTGCAAAAATGCAGCACGATATGCATACAAACCAATGTGACGCCGCGCTGCGGCCAATAAAAGACTTGATGATTTTTCAGTTTGATCGCGCTGAAACGGAATCGCAGCCCTCGAAAAGTACAGCGCGTTACCCGACATAGAGGCAACAACCTTCACCACTGAAGGGTCGTCGAGCTGTTCTGCACTAGCCAGCAGCTCAGATAAGGTTGCGATACTGGCCTCGGGGTGCTCAATTAACTCTCGGGCCACTTGTTGAATATTTGCAATCGGCATCAAGGGCTCGTCGCCCTGTACATTCACGACAACACTGTCTTCAGCCCAACCACGCTGTCGTACTACCTCAGCAAGCCGATCAGTACCTGACGCGTGATCGCTGGATGTCATGGCAACATCGGCGCCTTGCGCAGTCATCACTTCCGCAATGCGCGTATCGTCGGTTGCTATAACAACCGACTCAGCACCCGCAGCGCAGGCTTGGCGCCAAACCCACCAAATCATTGGCCGCCCACCAATATCTAATAAAGGCTTACCGGGCAATCGCGTGGAAGCAAAACGCGCTGGAATTACAATGTTGAACAGGGGACGGCCTCCGCTTGATTAAATTGCGCGCCCAACCGGCGCAATAAGGCTTTGGGGACTTTTGTGGAAATTACTAATATCCAAATACGTTCATCATTTATCCCACAGAGTTTAACGGCATCTTTTTCCGTCACAACAATAACATCTGCTGCAATAGTAGCCAGATCAACTTCTGTCAGGGAGTGATGATCTGGAAACGCATGGGATTGGACAGTTAAACCCAATGAATTTAAAGCCGAAAAAAACTGATCCGGCTGGCCAAGGCCAGTGACGGCCGCCACGCGCAGACCCTGCCACTGCTTTGCAACGCCCTCTGCTGCTAAGACCTTTGCTGAGTGCCTGTGTTCAAAACCCTCAAGCTGATAATGGAAAGCCGATTCTTCGTTCTCACCATTACGCATTAGAACCCAGTCAACGGAATCAAGCCTAGCAGCAGGCTCACGTAAGGGACCCATGGGCAGCAGACGGCCATTGCCCAATCGCCTATCCCCATCGAGCACGACGATTTCAAAGCTTCTGGGCAACGTCAAATGTTGAAGACCGTCGTCAGACAAAATAATCGTGGGCGCGAAAGCTTCAATCAGTGCTGTAGCAGCTGCATATCGGTTTTTACCCACCACAACAGGCACGTTAGCGCGTTGCGCGATTAGTAAAGGTTCATCGCCCACAAGCGCCGCAGGCGAGGAGCGCTGAACGATACACGGGCCCTCTCCCACGGTGCCACCATAGCCACGGCTGATGATACCCACTTTATGACCTTGAACTTCTAATGCCTCGGCAAGCGCAATGAGGACGGGAGTCTTGCCTGTTCCACCAACGGTAATTCCACCCACCACCACAACAGGAACTGGCAGCGAAGCGGGATTTACCCGGTAGCGGCGCCAGCGTACCACCAGACCCGTAATCAAACTTAAGGGCCAGGCGAGCCAAAGCCACCCAGCTCCTTCGTACCATCCACGGGTCAAACAGCGCTCAAGCCGCTGCCGCCAAACCATCATGACTGGACGATTTCCTGCTTATGCAGGCGTGCATATAGTGGGCTCTCTGTTAGCAGTTGCTGGTGCGGACCGAAGGCGACAATTCTGCCTTGATCCATCACCACGACTCTATCGGCGCTTTCAATCGTCGATAAACGGTGAGCAATCACCAGCGTTGTTCGATCTTCACAAAAAGCTGCTAACGCCTCTTGAATATAGGTTTCAGATTCCGTGTCTAGCGCAGAGGTTGCCTCATCAAGAATCAAAATTGGTGCATCTTTTAACAGTGCTCTCGCGATCGCTAAGCGCTGCTTTTGACCTCCAGATAAACCGGCACCGTCATCACCCAACAGGGTATCTAGGCCCTGAGGCTGCGCCTCAATAAACTCAATCGCGTGAGCCTTCTGAGCCGCCATCAGCACTGCGTCGTAGGGCGCATCTCTCATTTCACCGAACGCGATGTTGTTAGCAATAGTATCGCTAAACAGGCTAATTTCTTGAGATACAACGCCGAACTGCTTCCGGTAGTCAGCCAATTCGTACTCTTCAATCACTAAATCGTCGAGACGGATTTCACCGTGCTCAGGAGCGTAGAAGCGCAGCAAGAGTTGCACCAACGTCGACTTTCCACTGCCTGAACGTCCGACAAGCGCAACCGTTTCACCGGGTTGAAGCTGAAGTGAAATATTTTCCAGCGCGTATTCGGTAGCCCCAGGGTATCGAAAGCTTAAATGCTCGATCGCGATCTCACCCTTTGCGCGTTTAACGGGTGTGGTGCCACGGTTGGGTTCAGGTGGAATATCAATTTGTGCAAAAACATCCTCCGCTGCGGCAAGCCCGCGCTGAATAATGCTCTGCACGCCACTGAGAGTTCGTATTGGTTTACCCATTTGAGCCGCCGCGGTGATAAAAGCCACCAATGAGCCCGCGGTAAATCCAGCGAGTATTGCTGGGTCAAGCGCAAACCAAAATAGCGCGCCCAAAGCCAGAGCTAATAACGTTTGAATCACCGGTGTAGAAACAGCCTGAACAAACGCCAATTTTAAGCTTTGGTTGCGATTGAACAGGCTCGCATTGGTGAATTTGGCGACTTGTTGTCGCGTCGCAGCAAAGACGCGAAGGGCTTCAAAGGCCCCCAAGGATTCGCTACTGACTTGAGTGACAGAGCCCATGGAGTCCTGAATACGACGGCTGTAACGCCGAAAATGACGACCCACAATCACAACGACCAAGCCAATCGCAGGTGCGACCGCAAAAAATATCAGCGTCAAACGCCAATTGAGATACAACATATAAGTCACAAGAGCCATAACCGTCAGGCCCTCACGCAAAATCGCTTTTAGGGCGTCACTTGCGGCACCCGACACCTGCTCAACGTTAAATGTGATCTTACTCAGCAAATTACCGCCGGTATTGGCATCGTAATATCGTCGCGGCGCTGCCATCATCACGTCAAACAATTCAACTCGGAGGGTATGAACCACGCTTCGCGCCACGACATTCATGTAGTAGTTACCTACGAAAAACCCCAGCGCCCGACCCAGCGAAAGCACCACCGCAGCAACAGGCACAGCCACTCGAGCATAATCCAGAGGGGCTTTGTCGCCCGGAGGCCAAAACCAATGCGCCGCCGCGGAAACTAAGCCCAATTCAACTTGACTGCTCTGGCCCAATGAATCTAATAAAAACTGAGTAAGATCTGCCAACAGAACACTGCCCAGGGAGTACACCAAAAACCCGGCAACGCTGAAAAGAAACGCAGCCGAGTAAGGCACAACGTAGGACAAAAGGCGACGATATAGCCCCCAATCACCGCTGGTCTGTCTTGTTGGATCAGTCATTGGACCCACCCGGGGTTTGCGCTGCAATCGTCAACTGGTGAAAACCAAGGGCACTCGCGGCATCAAGAGCCATGACAACATAGCGGTGTGCTGCTGCACCATCAGCTGCGATAGTAATGGGAATATCACGATTATCCTTCGCCTCAGCACGGAGCGCACGACGGAGGTCGATGGGCTGGTTAGACACGGGCTTGCCATTGAGGGTGAATGTCCCGTTAGCCGCTATCATCAGCTCAAGTTTACTTGCGCGCTGGGGCGCTGGCTCGCCCTCTGCCTCCGGAAGATTAATGGCTAACTGCGTCGCCTTGGTGAAGCTGGTTGATACCATAAAAAAAATCAACAATAAAAAAACAACGTCAATCAGTGGGGTCAAATTAATTGACAGCTCATCAGAACGCTTTCGACGAAATCTCAAAGGTCGTATTCCGTTTTCTTGCCCGTGTGTAGCGCGTCGACCAGCTTGATCGAAACCTGCTCCAGGCCAACAACAATAGTGTCAATTTTCCCGGTAAAGTAACGGTGCATAACTAGAGCAGGAATCGCCACCACCAAGCCTGCTGCAGTGGTAATCAACGCCTCCGAAATACCACCTGCCAGCGCATTGGCATTACCCGTACCCTGAACCGTTATTTCGGTAAAGACGCGAATCATGCCCACGACGGTACCCAAGAGGCCCAGTAACGGTGCCACAGCCGCTACAGTCCCCAAGGTGTTTAAGTAGCGTTCCAGATCATGGACCACGTGTCCTGCAGCTTCCTGAATACTCTCTTTCATGACGTCACGCCCCTGGCTACGATTGGCCAATCCCGCAGCCAAAATGGCACCTAGTGGAGACCCATGTCGCAGCGCTTTGAGACGCTGGGCATCAAGCTCTCCAGCTTTGAGTTGCTTCCAGACATTAGCAAGCAGATGTGGCGGAGCAATCCGATCCGGATTTAGCGCCACTGAGCGTTCAATAGAAATACCCAGGGCAATCACCGAGCATAAAACGATAACCGGCATAACCCAGCCACCTGCGGCAAGCAAATCAAACACATTAAGGTCCTCCAATTGACTGCCAGTATACCCGTGGCAAGCCCCGTTAGCCCCATTCAGGGCAGACTTAGCCAATAGGGAATATTGCCATCTCTCATCGACTCAATGTCAATGTCTTGAGGTCGTACAGTAATGGTCACCCCGCCTTCCCGCGAAGTGTCTAAAATGCCAATACCCCGCTCCTTCAGGCGCTGTAACACTCCAGCGCGAGGATGGCCAAAACGGTTGGCTCGCCCTGCGCTGATCACAGCAAGTGCTGGATCGACCCACTTCAAAAAAGAAGCCGCTGTCGAGGTATCACTACCGTGGTGCGCTACAACTAAAATATGGGCTTTGAGTTCATTGCGCCAGTATCGAATCATTTCGCGCTCACGAACAGCACTCACATCGCCTGCAAGTAATATGGTGACTTGGGCATGACGCACCTTTAGAACACACGATCCGTCGTTATCGTCGCCGGGGCCATTTAGAACAGTCACAGTAAGCTCAGCGCTGCGAAAGAGAACCTCACCCACACGGCATGGCGCTCCTGCATAACCTATCGCGCTTTTTGTGGGATAGTGCGCTTCGAGGTCTGCCAGCCCACCGGAATGGTCGCGATCAGAATGACTGATCACCCTAATAGTAATGTCCTTGGTACCCAAACGATCCAAGTATGGAATCAGCACTTTTTGCGCCTGGCTGGCTCCCAAGGGCGGCGCGTCTCCGGTGTCATAAACTAACGTTTGCCCCGCGGCGGCTAAGACAACCGACAACCCCTGACCCACATCAAGCACTGAAAGTTCAATCGTAGTGTCATCAAGACGGTGTGAAGCCACCCCCGCGAATGGATTTAACATGGCACTATCAGGGATCACCTGCTCTAAGGCTTCAGCACTGCGTAAAACTCCCATGCCTACAGCAACAGCACTCTGCCATGCCAGATTATCGACACTGCCCCACAACATAACGCAAACGATACCCACAAGCGCTAAGGGGACCATCAAACTCGCGATAAACGGAACTAACAAAACATTCGCAATAATTGCCGCCAACGTCATTTGGCCAAACCAAAAAACTGTTACCGGTGCCATGAAGAGCACCAGTACAACTTGAGTGACCATTATTCTCAGTAACCAACCACGAAGATGGGGAAAGTTCTTTGGTGTAAGCTTGGTGACTACCCCAATCAAAATCCCCGTAGCGGCCATACTAAGCCAAAAACTCCGCCCTAAAATTGCAAAGTAATTGGTGATCAAAATAATCAGCGCAGCTGTGATAAAGATTTGCCAAAGGCTTGATCTGCGTGCAGTAAGCCGAAGTAGGCCTCCTAGGAACAGCATGATCAGTGCACGCTGTGTGGGCAGACTGAAGCCAGCTAACCCCGCATAAATGGTAGCCACGCTAAGGGCAGGTAGAATGGCCCAGTCGCGTTTTATCAATGCGTAGGGCCATATAAAAATAAGGGCACGTCGACTCAATAGCCAAATGCCAAAAAACACCAAACTGAGATGCAAGCCACTGACGACAAAAGCATGAGTAATCCCAAGAAATCGAAATCGCCCCCAATCTGATTGCACTATCGAGCGCCCAGTTCCAAGAACCAAGGCCTCTAACAACCCGACCGCCCTGTACGGCCCCTCAAGGCCCTCCAAAGCGCCCGCTAATTTTTCCCGAAGACGATTCAGGTAACCCGATGGTGCTGTCAGCACAACGACCTCGGACACATTCAATCGTCCATAGATTCCGCGAGCTAACCACTGTGCCTGATCGGGAACCGAACCAAGATTCCATTGCGAACTGTTAGGCGCTAGCCGCCCTTTTAGCGCCACCTTGGCACCAAGGGGAATAAGCTGCGCCCCACTTACCCCATAAACCATGAGGCTACTGGGACTGCCGCAGTCCATGAGACCGTGTATTGCACCAGCCAGCCTAAAGCGCTGTACAAGCTCGCCAGACGCCGACCTATATTTCACCGGCAAAGATACCACCGAGCCAGTAACGGCCACCTGGCTACGATAACAACTGGGCTCAATGAATTCCGTAGACCAATGCCACCCCCAATAGCACGCCACAATTCCTGCAATAACCACGTATATGCCGTGCTTGGGATACCCTGCAATGAATGCCAAACCGCCAAGAACAATAAAGATTAGTGCCCCCCAATAAACGGGTAGCAACAGTGATGTGACCAGTATTAGTAACATCGGCAACGCACAATTGCGGCATATCCCCAAAGTGCGAGTGTGGTTACTATCGATAAAAGTCGTCATACTTAGCGCCGATTGGCGGCTCAGCCTTGAGTTGAACACCCGACCCTAGCCGATCAAATAGCGGTAATGACCAGGGATGACAATTAACCGGGTCTGTAAACTTTCTAACTCGTGAATTTTTGTATCCATGGCACGAAAGCTTTTTCAGCGGCTCACACCTTCTCAGCAGCAACTCAGAGATATACCTGGGCTGCACTTGCTGGGTGACTGGATATACGAGCCCAACCTTTGGCATATCAACCGCAGCTCTACAGCTATGGCATTTGCTATTGGACTATTTTGTGCCATGGTACCAGCGCCCGGCCAAATTTTTGTGGCCGCTTATGCCGCAGTAAGGCTTAGGGCTAATCTGCCGTTAAGCATAAGCCTCATTTTTGTTACCAACCCTTTCACGATGCCGGTGATTTACTATGCCGCCTATGAGCTCGGTGCTTTTTTTCTGGACACCCCCGTCAAAGCAATTGAGTTTGAAATCAGCTGGAGCTGGATCACGCAAAGTCTTGGTGCCATTTGGCAGCCTTTTTTACTGGGCTGCCTCGCGATCGGTTTAGTCAGCGCAGCGATTGGCTACCTCACGATCAATATTCTTTGGCGCTGGCGTGTGGTCCTCGCTTGGCGGCAACGTGCCTTTGACCGTAAAACCACAAAACTCTGAGTTAACGTCGTTACTGATTAGCTAAGGCCTGAGCGACCGGCACATGCATGGCGCGCCTAGCGGGTACGACAGCCGCTACTAGACATAGCAACACTGATGCACACCATAGCCACAAAGCATCACCTGCCCTGACGTCAATGGGCAAGAAATTGAGCGGGTAGACGTCGGTATTAAGCAGCTTCCCGCCCATGAACCATTCTAGCGCTGACGCTAGCGCGGGAATCAACTGAGCTAATCCTAAGCCCAGCACCAAGCCCACCGACGCACCCAGCACACCGATCCATAATCCCTGCAGTAAAAAAATCCACAATATATCTTGCCGGCTCGCCCCCATTGCCTGAAGCATCGCAATAAAACCCCGTCTGTCGATAACCACTAGCACCAGCGAAGACACCACGTTAAAGGCGGCTACAGCAATAATCGAAAGCAGTAATAGCGTCACTAAATCCCGGGACAATCGGATCGCGGCATATAAATTGCCGTGCCGTAATGTCCAGTCCGTCACATAAAATGATGGGGGTAACGTTCGAGCAAAGTGCCAGCGTGTCTCTGGCGCCTCAAAGAGTTGTTGCAACTGAAGAGCTAGCCCTGTTGCTGTCAACTCATCACCAAGCAGGGTTGCCGTATATTCAAAATCGGCCAACATCAAGGCCTCATCCAACTCGGTTCCTGAATCTATCAAAGCCACAACGTGCAGCGCGACTGTCGCCGGAAGCGTTTCAAACCTGAAGGTGTCCCCAGGAACGATAACACTCAGCTTATCGCCAATCTCTACTCCCAGTCGTTGGGCCATGCCAACGCCCAGAACCACCTCCCCAGCCTGAAGGGCTAGCTTTGATGGTCTTGACCAAGTTTCCCAGCGCTGCCAGACCGGAGCTGTTACACCCAACATTTTCGCCGCAGTGACTCGCACACCCTGAACAGCCAATAAGTCTCGCTCGTAAAAGAGACCAGCTCCGGTGCTTCAAAATCTGGTGCTTTTGCAACGGAAATTAAAACTGGAACAACGGCTAAAGATACCAATACAGAGGCCAATAGAAAAAAATTTATGGATACACCATTATCAAAGCCACTGATTAATTGCCCGGCGCCTAATCCCCCCATAGTAATTATCATGTAAATTGATAATATCTGACCTCTAGTTTCATTAGTTGCTTTTTCATTCAACCAACTTTCGACAATAATATACATTCCTG
>UPTG01003375.1_pt1 | contig 10172 bp, 9 predicted proteins | sample 2160121 | NCBI WGS metagenome assembly UPTG01 (sample SAMN06266255, study PRJEB28933) | marine metagenome | isolation source: Columbia River Estuary | place: USA:Columbia River Estuary, USA | collected 2014-07-27 | reverse complement strand
AGTCAAGGATGTTCTAGTGCAAAGTCTTCTGTCATGCATGCACTTGCCTCCTTCAAATGATGTGGCTACTGGTGCTGATACTAACAACAACCAGTCAATGGAATCGATTCATCATGGAGTGAGGTGGAGGCTGCTAGATCCAAAACCAACACCTGTAGCAGAACCGAACAGAATGCGTGGTCTTGTGGCACCAACGACACAATCCCTACGTACACGCAGGCGCACACCAGTGATTGGCTTTAATCATAGTTAGGTTTTAGTTAGGTTTTAGTTAGTACGTATTATTAACCACGCAAAGCAGAAGGAGCACTCCATGCACTTAACCATTAGCGGGCATCACCTAGAAATCACCGACGCCATCCGTGAGTACGTCATCACCAAGCTGTCAAAACTTGAGCGACACTACGAACAAATCACCAGTACATCCGTCATTCTTACGGTTGACAAACTCTCTCAGAATGCTGAAGCAACGGTCCATGTCAGTGGCGCTGAATTATTTGCCAACTCCCAGCATGAAGACCTCTACGCGGCTATCGATGCCCTGACCGACAAGCTCGACCGCCAGCTGATCAAATACAAAGAAAAACATCGAGGCCGTTAAATTTACCTATGAAAATCTCCGACATTCTGACCCAGCAGATGACTCAATGCGATCTGCCGGGCGGCAGTAAAAAGCGCATCCTTGAAAACCTCTCAACATTCGTCACTGACTCTCTCGGTGGCGATTCAGAGCAGGCTGACGCGCTTTTTCAAAGCCTAGTTGCCCGCGAGCGATTAGGCAGCACGGGTCTCGGGGAAGGCGTCGCCATTCCCCACTGCCGCGTGCCGGGTTTCACCCGCATTCACGGATGTCTTATAAAATTGGCCGAGCCAGTGGACTTTGACGCTCTCGACGACAAACCTGTCGACCTCATTTTCGCGTTAATCGTGCCAGAGGAGCAAAACGAAGAGCATCTTGCGACACTGGCCCGCGTCGTTAGTATTTTGCAAAGCGCCGACTCACGTCAGCTGTTACGCAACTGCACCAACGACGAAGCGCTCTACACCACCGCGTTAGAACTGGAGAAACTTGCCTAACCATGCGCCTCGTTATTATCAGTGGCCACTCTGGCTCAGGGAAAACCTCCGCGCTCAACATCCTTGAGGATATTGGCTTCACCTGTATCGACAACCTTCCGGTCAGCCTACTGCAAAATCTAATTAGTCAGCTCGACAGCAGTGAAAAGACTGAAGGGCTGAATATCGCTGTCGGAATTGATGCGCGCAACATCGCCGGCGATCTCGACAAGATCCCACAGATGCTCGAAGAAATCGAGGCTGGGGGCGTGAGCGTCACCGTCGTTTTTCTCCATGCCCAGCGCGCCAATCTGTTGCGCCGCTTCAGTGAGACACGGCGTCGCCATCCGCTCAGCAATGACGCGGTTAGCCTTAAAGACGCGATTGATCTGGAAAAGAAACTGCTCAGCCCCATTTTTGATATTGCCGACCGGACCGTTGACACCTCAGGTCTGACCCTGCACCAGCTTCGAGACTTAATAAAACATACCGTGGCGCCCAACAGCTCAGACCAGATGGCCATCTTGTTTGAGTCATTCGGCTTTAAACGCAGTTTTCCCTCAGACACTGATTTTGTCTTTGACGTGCGTTGCCTGCCCAATCCCTATTGGAAGTCAGACCTTAGAAGCCAGACGGGCAACGACCAAGGCGTTATTGAATTTCTTGAAGGGCAAGTCGAAGTCGCCTCGATGCTCGCCGATATTATTGGCTTCTTAACTCGTTGGATTCCCCAATTTCAAAAAAATAATCGCAGCTACTTGACCATCTCTATCGGCTGTACTGGCGGACAACATCGCTCCGTCTATATCGCCAACAGACTGCATGAACACTTTTCAACACTGCACCCCTTTGTTCAAGTCTCCCACAAAGAGCTTTCTCAGTGATTAGCTGCCGAATCGAAATAATCAACAAACTCGGCCTGCACGCCCGCGCAGCCACCAAACTCGCCAGCACCACCGGACGCTACGGCTGCACCATACGCACAGGGAAAAAAGAGCCTCTCGTCGACGCAAAAAGTGTTATGTCGCTCATGTTGCTCGCCGCAGGCAAAGGCACGCACCTGCTCTTCGAGTTTAACGGAGAAGATGAAATAGAAGCCCACCAGGCCGTTTCTCAGTTATTAGCCGACTACTTTGGCGAAGGCGAATAGCCCACCTACGTCACATCGACAACTGTTTTTTACCGAGTATCAGTAAATGCTACCGATCTGACCGCTAGCTGGTTAAAATGGCCGCAGTTTACGATTCAGTATTAGGGAGGGAGCGATGCATGACTGACAACGAAAATAGTCTACTTATCAGGCTTGGCAACGCAATCGATTCCGGCACACTGAATCAAGTACGTCATATCCTCAACAATCTCTCACCGCCCGATATCGCGCACGAATTGGAAACGGCACCGCCACGCTTCCGAAATATTTTGTGGGAACTCGTCGACGATGAGATTGCCGGTGAGGTGCTGCAAGAGCTTTCCGACGATATTCAGGCTGAATTTCTCGGCGAAATGGACAGCGCTCAAGTTGCCTCACTAACGGAAGGTCTCGATGTCGACGATATCGTGGATATTCTGCAGCAACTCCCAGGTCGCGTCATTCCGGAAGTGCTACAAGCCATGTCAGTGCAAGATCGTCAGCGTATTGAGTCAGTGCTTACTTACGATGAAGACACGGCCGGTGGGCTTATGGACACCGAAGTCATCACCGTTCGTCCAGATATTACCATCGACGTGGTACTGCGCTACCTGCGTCGTTTTGAAGAGCTGCCAGACACCACCGATAATATTTTCGTGGTCAGTCGCAACGACACATTCCTCGGCACACTGTCGCTGGGAAAGCTGCTCACCTCAAATTTAAACACCACCGTCAGAGAAGTCATGAACACCGACGTTGAAGCCATCCATGTGAGTTTGACCAACTCCGAAGTGGCGCAACTGTTCCAACGCCAAGATCTTGTCTCGGCGCCAGTGATAGACGACAAGCATCATCTGGTCGGTCGTATCACCATCGATGACGTGGTCGACGTTATTATTGAAGACGCCGATCACTCACTTTTGGCCTTGGCCGGTTTGAGTGACACCGAAGACACCTTCTCGTCCATCAGTCGAACAGCTCCGCGCCGTGCGCTTTGGTTGGGTCTCAACTTACTCACGGCGGTGCTTGCATCATCGGCCATCAGCCTGTTTGAGGAGACCCTCGAAAAAGTCGTAGCGCTAGCCATTCTGATGCCAATTGTCGCCAGCATGGGGGGCGTCGCGGGCAGTCAAACCCTCACCGTTGTCATCCGCGGTATGGCTCTCGGTCAGATCGAGCGCGACAATATTGGCTGGCTGCTCACCAAAGAATTTACGGTTGGCGCGATAAACGGGTTGCTCTGGGCAGTTGTGATGGGCTCGCTGGCGTCGCTTTGGTTCAACGACTGGAACATCGCCATTATTATTGGCTTGGCCATGGCGATCAATTTAATGGCGGCGGCACTGGCCGGCACCTTGCTGCCAGTGCTCTTGCGCGCATTAAAAATTGACCCCGCGCTGGCTGGCTCAGTTATTCTCACGACAGTCACCGACCTCGTCGGTTTTGTCTCTTTCCTCGGACTTGCCACGATGTTTTATACCTAATGACTGATTTTATTGCCCACCAAGAAGACGATGATGAAGATGAACTCATCAGCAAATCTCAACTTAAACGAGAAAGCCAAGCTCTGCAGGATATGGGCCGACAGCTGGTTGAAATGCCTGAGGGTCAACTGGTTAAGTTCGACCTGCCGCAGCAGTTAAAAGAGGCCATCTACGAAGCGCGCAAGCTGAAAAACCGCGAGGGAAAGCGCCGTCAACTGCAGTACATCGGCAAATTAATGCGCATCGCAGATACCCATTTTATCCAGCAAACCTTGGATAAAATGGATCATCAATCACAGACCTATCGACAGCATTTTCAGCAGCTTGAAGAGTGGCGCGAACGCATTATTAACGAGGGCAGCAGCGCTATTGACGCCCTAGTTGACCTTTATCCAGCAGCGGATCGGCAGCAGCTGCGAAATTTGCAGCGCCAGGCCAACCGTGAAATAGCAGAGAAAAAACCACCCTCTGCCAGCCGCAAACTGTTTACTTATCTGCGAGAACTCGCCGAGTAATTGAAGGAATCGCCGCTAGAGTTTGCGGTGAGCAGAGACCGGCATCTTTTGCCGCACTTGGGCAATACGGGTAAAGTCTATCTCAGCAACAGCAACGCCCGCCGATTCAGCAATCTCGGCCAACACATTGCCCCAGGGATCAATAATCGCACTGCCGCCCCAGAGTGCTCGGCGCGGGTGCGATCGATCAACCATATTGGCGCCGATCACAAATACCTGATTCTCGACCGCACGTGCGCGCAACAAAAGCTGCCAATGATCTCTGCCCGTCGCCGCAGTAAAGGCAGCCGGAACAGTAATAATCTCTGCACCACCATCGGCTAACCTGCGAAATAACTCAGCAAACCGCAGGTCGTAACAGACGGTCATGCCGATCCGACCAATGGCCGTTTCGGCAACCACCCATTCAGTGCCTGCAGCAAAATTATCCGACTCTCGATAGGCCGTCTGCTGCTCTTGCCCCAACCCTGAGGGGTCAACGTCCACATCAAACAGATGAATTTTGTCGTAGTGATTGACCTCCTCTCCAGAGGGATCAAACAATAGCGATCGAGCAAAGGGCTTAGTCCCACTCGCCGCATCGGTCACTGGCACCGTGCCACCGACCAGCCAAATAGCGTGCTGGGCGGCTTGATCAGCCAAAAAATGTCGCACGACACCAGACTTGCCGCTCTCCGCCAACCCGATTTGGGAGAAGTCCTTGCGCCCAAGATGGGCAAAATTTTCCGGCAGAACAACTAACTGCGCGCCATCAGACACGGCACAGGCAATCCATTTGGCAGCATTGGCTAAATTCTCTGCGATGGAGTCAGCGGGCTGCAACTGAACGGCAGCGGCGATAATTGAACTACTTTTGCTCACCCTCATTCTCCTTGGCAGCATTTCCCTCCGTCTCAGACACGGGGTTCTCTCCCTGCTCGTCGCGTAAATCGGCGGCAAAAATTTTATCCACCTTGATGGCTGCATCGTCCCAAGGTCCCGATATTTTATAACTGATACTCGACAGCCGGTCGACCTGTTTTTCCACCAACTTACTGGTGACATAGACTCCCGCTGCCGCGGGCAACCCGCCCAAAAGCGCAACCACCCACGGCAAGTTGGTCGCCACCGGCAGCGTCGCGACCAGACGGCCGTCAATCTGCTCATTCAGCAAGTCGAAATCGCCCGCCATACTCATGCGTCCGGACGGCATCTTCATGCGCAAAGGGTCGCGCAAAGAGGCTACACCCTTGTCAAAACTCAGGGTCCCATTGAGACTGTTGTAGGCGAGGTTCTGCCCGACAACATCAGAAAAGTCTAGCTGTAGCCGGCGCAACCAGTTTGCGAAGTTAATCAAACTGACCATTTTCAACGCAGCGCCAGCACCCCCCGGCGACTTATAAAAACTGCCCTTCTTAAGCTGAATCTGGAACTCACCAGACAGATTTTCACGGGACACATTCCAAGGCTGATCTTGCCATGACAAATTGAAGAGTAATTGACCTGACTCACTGTCCATAATCTTAGGGATAGACAGCCCGGTGACCAAAAAATCACCTATATCGTCGACCCCAACGGGGCCCACCAAACGGCTGGCATAACTAGTTCCGTCGTAACTCCAGAAAAATTCTGTTGCTGGCTGATCGTCAAAAAAGCCTGGCTTCAGGCCAAAAAGATTGCCTTTTATCGAATTAAACGACGCACCAGAGGCCTCGGGACGCAATTTAAAGGAGAGCGATCCCCAGTTATCGTCGCCCACATTGAGCTGGTCAATGAGCACATCTAGGGCGACAAATGTTCGCGGATCAATCGTCGATTCGATGATCTTTTCCTCTAGAATCGCGCTGGGCACAGAGAGGCGACTGAGGTTGATCTGCGGCACATTCAGCGCAGTATCAAAGGGCACTAGAAGCCGGCCGTCGGCCAAATCACTCTGGAAATCGACATCAACTGCGGTATCGGACAGCGTTGCAATAGCGGCTATATTTTTTAATTGCAGGGTTGCTACATCAAGTTCATCAAGACGCACATCAAACACTGTTTGCCACGCCGTAGGAGACTCGCCATCGTTGCGCGCAAAGAGTCCCACCAGGGGTTCCCAAAGTGCTAACTCAGTCGTTGGCAGATAGGCTGATACTCTTACAATGCCCTGCTCCGGTTCGACAACGGGGCGGTCATAATAAATTGTGCCACCGCTCAAGGCGGTCTGATTAAAACGCAAATCGACATTTGTGTCGGCACTCAATCCTAAACTGGCATCAGACTTGCCCGATAACCTGGCCTCCAGACGCGACAGGTCGGGGGCGAAATGGAGCGTTAAATGGAGAGGCTGTTTACTTTTTGCCAACTTGGTGAGGGGCTGCGGAAGATCTAACGCGACGCCTTGCAGGTCGCTGGCGATCTGCAATGTCACTTCGCTGGGCTGACCTGGCAGTTTATTCTCAACTGCCAGCTTATTCTCAACTGACCATGGGATGGAAACAACCGCATCCACAGGTATCGCACCTTTTACAACTTTCTCCCACGGAAAGGCGACCAATTGATTCAGGCTTTTAGGTAGCACATCGCCTTTTAATGCAATTTTCTGCTCGCCACCCTTTAAATAGAGCTCTGCCAGCATCGGTCTCTGCCAAAGAGTCGTTCGAATTCCTTGACCGGTCAAGCCCTCCTTCATCGAAAAATTGAGTTTACCGTCAATCTCAGTCAGGGCAATCGGCCCATCGCCAATGGTGATGCCTCCCTTTTTAATCTCGGAGGCTACCCTGTAGTGACCCTGCTGCGATTTTGACTTAAACATTGGAATCAACAAATCGAGCCGATTGTGCAGATTGCCGCTGTACTGCCAATCTCGCAGTGCGGCGATACTGTCTCTCACCGGCGACTGGGTAAGAATATTAATTGCCTCCGACAGTTCGGCCTCGACGCTCGCTTCCACGGACAAAAACGGCTTACCATCGCTCTCTCGCGGCTGGTAGATCACCTTGCCGTCACTGATCTGTGCAGTGCCCACCGTGCCCGACTTAAGGTCAGCAACGGTATAGGTATCGTCGACCAGCAGCTCCACTTCAGCACCGCGAAGTCCCATCCAATTGGGGTCGTAGTCAACATCAGCGCCACTCGCCTTGATCACTAACTGTGTGGTCTGTGACAACGGATCAGCCAATGGCGGGCCATTGCGAATCAGCAGTCCAAACTCGTCGACATGCGCCTGTAAAATCGCCTCTTTCAACCAGCGATCAAGTTGAGGAGCGAGTTTGTAGGGGAGATATTTCGCTCTAAATTTAGCATCGAGATCGCGTCCGCCAATCAGCAAGTTGACCTCGGGCGGATTGCCTTTCGACGGCAGATCTTGGTTGAGGGAAAAGAGCACGCTGGCGCGCCCCGCATCGACCTTGGCTTTGATAATATCGCTGCGCAATGTCAGTCGTTCTTGCTCACGCTGCCATGCAAAGCTAATGGTTCCAGACGCCTCTTCAATCGCCAGATAGTCTCGATAGACCGTCGGGAAATAGGCAGAAAAACCGTCTTGGTCAGCAATTTCAAAGAGCCCATGAGTATCGTAAAGCTCCATATAACCATCAAGATCTTTGACGCCTGGGGCACCTTTCCACGAGGCAATGGTTATTTTTTGCAAATTGGCAGACACATAATAGCCCGTCTCGTTGTGTCCAACAGTTAGCGCATTAACGTCCCCTTTGGGATTGAGTTTCTCGACCGCCGACAGCACTTTTTCGTCCGCAATGCGGGTTGCACGGAGCAATTCCGACATCAAGGTCACATCTAAATGGTTCACCGACACATCAAAATCTTGCCAGTGGGAACCCAGCTGCTGCGTAAAAACCAAATTCAGTGGCTCTATTTTTGTCTCAGACCAGTTAAGGCTAAACCCTTGCAGGCGCGTTCCCCAATCAACCCCAGGGGTAAACCAACCGGTGATGTCCGTCTTGATATCGGTAATGGAGGGCACATCGGCCAACCAGTTCAACGGCACTTCGCCGATAGTCAAATTGCCAGAAAAGTCCAACGAGCCGCCAGGGTGAATATCGAACCACAATTCACCATCGGCATTTGCTTTGAAGTCGGAGAGATTGGCAAATAAGCTGGGGAGCAGCGAGCGCAAAAGGTCAGCTAGTGGCGCTGACAGATTAAAGTCGTCAAAGCGGAAATAACCCTCGGCAAAGAAACTTTCAATATCCCCCAAATCACCGTGCCCTTCCATCAGCAAATAGGCAGGACTTTGTGACTCATCTGAAAACCTGTCGAGAGGCTCCATAGCACTCTCGGAGGTCTCTGCAATCTCGTGCTCCGACAAGATCACGGATAGTTCTGCGCGATGAAATACCCCATCGTTCTCGATACTCAAGTCGCGGCCACTAAGCAGCATCGACTTGCCCGAATAAAACTGCAATATGACACTCAACCCTTGCAGCCGGATAAAGCGACTATAAAGCAGTGGATCAATAAACAGGCTTAGATCGCTTTCAGCATTGCCGGCAAACCCTTTTAGCGCCCAAAGCCCCTGCTCACTCTCAACCAGAGTCAAGGTTAAATTATCAATCGCCAACTCGCGCCAAATTGGCGTGCCACGAACAAGACTGGCAAACAGATCGAGATCGGCGCGAGCGTCGCTAAAAACAAGAATAGAGGTGTTATCGTTGGCAAAAATTTCTGTGCGATCAACACTGATTACGGGGGTCAGCTGCGGCCAATCGCCTTTTAGCTCACCCAGCGCCACCGTCAAACCAGTTTGGGTTTGAATAAATTGTTTGATATCGGTGCGAAAATTATCCAAGCTGGCAATGCTCTGACGACCGAGCACCACCAATAGCACGGTGCCAATAATCAGCAGTGCAGCCGTTAGCCAAAGCCAGCGCAGTGTCGCTCGAAATGCTTTGCCTAACGTCGCCATCGCCATGCCTAATTACACCGGAATAATGTCAAACTGTTCGTGAGCATAGAGGCTCTCGACTCTGAATTGAATAGTACACCCTATAAACTGCTCTAAATCCGCCACCTGATCAGAATCCTCATCTAACAGACGCTCAATCACAGGAGCCGGCGCCAACACGCGTAAACTACCACATTCATAGGCACGTGCGGCGCGCAGAATATCGCGCAGTATTTCATAACTCAGCGTCTCTGCCGACTTCACATAACCCCGACCCTCGCAAACAGGGCACTCCTCGCAGAGCACATGCGCCAAACTCTGACTGGTGCGCTTGCGTGTAGTCTGCACTAAACCCAGCTCAGTCACACCAGAAATTGTTGTTCTTACACGATCTCGCGCCATCGCTTTTTCAAGAGCACGCAGCACTTGGCGGCGATGCTCGATGCTTTGCATATCAATAAAATCGATAATCACGATACCGCCCAGATTGCGCATTCGCATCTGTCGAGCAATCACCTGCGCCGCTTCGAGATTGGTTTTATAAATGGTCTCTTCAAGATTGCGGTGGCCCACAAAAGCGCCGGTGTTAACGTCAACGGTCGTCATCGCCTCGCCCTGATCTATGACCAGATAACCACCGGACTTCAACTGCACCTTGCGCGCAAGCGCACGGCCAATTTCCTCCTCGACTGAATAAAGGCAAAAGAGCGGCCGCTCTCCCGGATAATGCTCCAGTAGCTGCACTATTTCAGGATTAAACTTGTATTACCAAATGTTAAAGTAGAAGTTGTACCACTTACACTTTGTTTAACCCAATCATTTGTTTGATCGTCAGAAACTAAAGTAGTACCAGAAACTACAATGTTGCCTGCAGTTGTAATACCCCCAGTAACACCTAAAGGTTTATTTATCTGCCAACTAGTATCACTATGTTGATATAGTAAAGTTGCTGCAGCTCCGTCAATAGTTATTCCACCACCATTGTTTGCTGACGCGCTTCCGCCTTTTCCTAAAGTAATATTTTTATCTACTATATCTACAGTAGTAGAATTTACTGTTGCAACTGATGTGTCACTGGAAGAATATACAATTGGTAAGCCTGAAATACTTGGTATACCTGT
>UPTG01003372.1_pt1 | contig 10184 bp, 10 predicted proteins | sample 2160121 | NCBI WGS metagenome assembly UPTG01 (sample SAMN06266255, study PRJEB28933) | marine metagenome | isolation source: Columbia River Estuary | place: USA:Columbia River Estuary, USA | collected 2014-07-27 | reverse complement strand
CCATATCAAAATTCAGTGGTGAGACAAACTTTAGTAATAAATGGATAAAAATATGAACGAGTATAATTAAAAATCGGAAGTGGACTCTAATGGGTATGGAAATGCGTGAAGTGTAAAAATGCTGGAACCTTATGGTCTTGGTGGTATTCTTGATATTTTTTAATCCGTAGAGCTTTGCATATACGGTGAGGTTTTCCCGGACCGATAATCGTTGTGGTAAATCAACATAGGGAGAGGAGAAATTCATTCTGGAAAGTGCAGGGTATCGATCTTTTACAAAATCATATCCAAATGTAGTGATTTTTCCCGAAGTAGGAAGGAGCAATCCCAATAACATCGACAAGGTGGTTGTTTTCCCGGCACCGTTCCCGCCCAAGAGTGCTGTTATGGTGCCTCGATTAAGCTCAATACTTAAGTCGTCAACTGCCCGGGTAGAGCCAAAGTCCTTACTGAGACATTCCGTCTTTAACACCACATTCATGCAAATAAAAAAGAGTCAAGAAACAGGTATACAGGGACCAAAGCAAGAGGATTAGGGCACATTGAAAAACTTTTAATGTGCAATCGCGAATTAATCAAATGTGAGCTCACTAAGTGCGTTCGTTAATGTACCTGCTGCGTCCTCGATGGAAGTGTTTTCCAGTAAGTCACTCGCGGTGAGGGATTTGGTACGAACCCGCACGGTGGAAAAGGGAAATGGAATCACGAATCGATCCCATGACTTTAGTCGAAAAGAGCCAGCATATTCAAAAGTGACCAATAACAAGGGAGCTTTAGCAAGCTTGGCAACTAATATCCCCCCCGGTTTTGCGATATAGCAAGGGCCTCTTGAACCATCCGGAGTGATGCCGATATCATGGCCACCCTTCAGTTTCCTAACTAAATCCCGAATTGCCTTCGAGCCGCCACGATTACTCGACCCCCGGACGGAGTGTATTCCTGACCAACCATAAAATGCCTCAAGCCAGGCACCATCTCGACTGCCACTGATTAAACCAAAGCACTTCCTTTTCCTCCTGTATCTTCGCTGCCATTCTCCCGCAAGGAAAAGACGGTTGTGCCAAAGGGTAATGATTACTGGGTATTCATTCTTTTCAATCTCCTCTTTGTCCGACGGATTGAGAAACTGAAAGCGAATGGTACGAACCCAAAAGCGATACAGTAAACCAAAGGGGAAAAGAATACATTTATACTGAAACCCCAATGAATACGAAGATTGCGGTGTAACCCGCTGAGGCTCGATCATTTTATTGGATCAGAAATCAAAATTGGCACCCAGTTCGGCAATATGAGCGGGGACTTCATTCTCATGAAAGTATCGATACCCAAGGCTTAACGAGAATAACTCGCTCATTTTCCAAGATATTCCTGTCGAGGCGGTAAGAAAAACATCATGTTCTTTTCTTGTGCTAAGATCTTTATTGTCATCGATCAAAGTCAAGTAATACCCCACCCCAATACCTGCATACAAATCAATTGAGTGTGATACATTGAGATTGTACCCTAGGTCTAAAAATCCCGAGTAGGTCTCACTATCTCCAGTTAACGGCTGTAATGGCGTTTTCAATTTTGAGTCGTCGTGAAAGGAATGTTTTTTGTAAACACCACCCAAACCAATGTTAAAGTTGTTCACTTTGAAACCACCGGCAACAGTCGCAGAAAATCCATCATCAAACCGTTTGTACGAATCTGCGTTTTTGTGAATTTTAGAAGCAAAAGCCATCCCTGGACGAAATAAAAAATAGTACCCTGCCCCGTTTTTAGAATTCGGATTAAAGGTACTGACTACTTTTTCATCCTGCGTAAATGTCCCAGGGGAATCTACATTGAATGCCAGTTGATTTGCAGAGGGTTGTTCTCCCACAACAGGAATATCATCAAGAAGGGAAGAGTGTACCTGTGCTGGAGGAGGAGTGTACTCCACTCGGGGTTGAATGACCGGTCTTGCGGGTTGGTTTGAGGTGTCAAATGGAGTCTTAAAGCTTCCTTGGGAAGACAATCCATAAAATATTTTGTCAAAACGATCCTGCAAGTTGTGGAGTTTTTCAGAGTAATTATTGAGCTCGCCCTTCATTCCATGGATTCTCTTTTGTTGGTAAAAGCTCTTGTCGTCCATTTTCTCGTAGTAATCAACCACCGGTTTTTTACTCGAATATGAATTATACTCGGAATCGTATGTCCCTTGAGCCATCGTGAAAACACTAATGAAAAAAGACCCAAACAGAATGAGGGAATGTAATACGAAGGAATTATTCAAATTAATCATCATTGATACCTCGTATGCAAAAAGTTAATCGCCACTTAGCAACACTAAAGATTTTTTTTTTTAATTGGGAGTAGGAATATTTTTTCGAACCACTGATCTTTTGAAGTAAAAATAGAGCAAATGGAATGCGAAAAAATATAAAATATTTACGATAAAACCACCCGTTAATGCGACTCGAATCCCTTTCTCCTGACGTACTGCGCGGCGATGGGCTACTAAATTTCGTGCCAATACCTGCTCCGAAGTCATTTCCAAACGGGCGTCATAAAATTTCGCACTTATATTTTGGTCAATCAATGAGGAAGGAATTACTGGTTCCTCCTTTAGAATAATATCCCAGTAATCACGAGTGGGAGTGCCCAAAATAGGCCCCACTTGTATCTCACGGTGAAAGGTAAACTGAATTATTATCGCGGTCACGATTAACAGTCCTTGGGATACTAACCATGCCTTAGTGCGAAGTTTCATGTAGACGACATTATACATTTTTTAATTTGTAGCAAAAATAAATTATTTATTTCGACCGCAAATAAGTTCTTTGTTGCCAAGGTAGGGGTATTTACAATGAAAAGGACTTGGTAGATGAGGTTCTTATTTTTTTTATTATCGGTTTTCGGTGGGTCTTTCTTTGCACATGCAGAGTCCACCCATGTGGTTCGTAAGAACGAGACACTGAGTGCAATCGCACAAAAATACGGTGTCTCAGCAAATGCCATTCAGGCTTACAATGGAATTTCAAACCCAAACCTTCTTTTTGTCGGGAAAAAATTAAAAATTCCCAGTGGTTCCACTCCAGAAGTTCCTTATGTGGTAAGAAAAGGAGATAGCCTGAGCAGTATTGCCTCTCGATTTGGAGTTTCGCAGAGTGCACTGTCCTCTCGGAATGGAATATCCAGCCCGAACCTGATCAAGATCGGTCAGAAAATTATTATTCCAGTAAAGGGTTCGAATGTAAAAGCACCCAGTTTGCTTCCGAGTACCCTACTCAGAACACTAGGAACAATTAGACCGAAATCGGGCAAGTGGAAAAAAATTATTATTCACCATTCCGCAACCCCGGTAGATGATGCGATGAATATGCACAGAGTGCACAAAGCCAGGGGGATGAAAAATGGACTCGCATACCACTTCGTCATTTCAAACGGTTCCCGAAAAGCCACAGACGGTGAGGTTTTTATTGGAGGAAGATGGAAGGGGCAATTGGACGGGGGACATGTAAAAAAACTAAGTTGGAATCAAACCTGTATCGGGATTTGTTTGATTGGGAATTTTGAAACCAAACCACCCACTTCAAGACAAATGAAGATATTGGAAGGATTATGTGAATACCTAATGAAGAGATGCTCGATCCCGAAAAGTCAAGTTACGACCCATAAAGTATTGCACAAGGGCCACACTGCCTGCCCGGGGAAGTATTTCTCACTTCCTTCCCTTACTCGCCGGTTGAATCCTTAGACTGCTTCAGAGACTCTTTATCCCGGGCAAATAAAACCTTGCCGAGGCGAGTTTCACTGTTTCGCGAGAAAGCCTGCTCAAATTCATTTAAATTAAAAATTGAATCAACGGGGTGCCTAATTTCCATCAAGGCAAGGGGTTGGAGCACACTCTCGATTGATTTTCGAATGTCATTCAGTCCCCTACTCTCCTTCCAACGGTCCAGCCAAAAGCCAACAAATCGAATATCATCAAAAATTAAATTCCGGGTTGGGAATCGAATTGGCTCCCCGTCCATCGCACCAAAGGTAACATGAACTCCACCTCGAGAGAGACATTTTGCGAGACGAAGGGCACTTTTTCCCCCAACTGAATTTAAGGCCATTAAACATTTTTTGCCTTTTGTCAGAGAGGATATTTCCTCCACAGCATCATCTTGATCCAAAAAAACATCTGTTTTACTAAAGGATAAAAGCTTTTCCCGTGCACTTTCACTACGTACTAAACTGATACATTTGACACCAAGCTTTGCTGCAAATTGAATAACTGAAAGTCCCACCGCTGAGTTTCCCGCATTTTGAACTATAAAATCACCTGGTTTCAAGTATTCAAAATCATTTAATAAACGCCACGCCGTCATGGGGTTTAAAAGGGACAGTGCTAATTGATCAAACGGGACAAGTGCGGGAAGTAAAATAAGTTGATCTGCGCTCTCCTTAGTAAATTCCTGCCAACTGCCGACAGAAAAAGGACAAGAAACTGGACGGCCAAGCAACTTCTCGTCGACCCCCTCTCCCACAGAATAGACAGTCCCAACCCCTTCCCTCCCCCCTACCGCGGGAAGGTCGCGCAGCGAACCATAAGAGCCATTAATTAGTCCAATATCAGAAGGATGAAGAGCAGAGGCCTGCATTTGTATAATTACCTCGCCATTACCGCAGGGTGGCAGAGAAGTTTTTTCTAATTTTAAAACTTCAACCGGGTTGCCATATTCGTGATATCGTAAGGCGTGAAAGGAATCTGGTGTATTCATTTGTTGAGCCACCCCATTGTTTTCATCCAACCCTGAGCACGACTCGGCCATGTGGCGACCATTTTCCCTGACTTCTTCATTCCATAACCATGTCCACCGAATGGATACAAATGTAACTCGTTTCCAATGACTCCTGCTCGTTCCAAAGCCAGATAAAGCAGAGCACTTCCTTCTGCGGGAACATGATCATCTCCGGTGTGTGCAAAAAAACAAGGCGGACATTCTGGACTCACTTGAATTGCAGGGAATAATTGTTTTCTTTCTTTTCGATCCACGAGGTAGGCTGGATAAATTAATAACGAGAAATCCGGACGACAAGAAAGTTTATCCGCAGAGTCGATGAATGGATAGGTTTTCTTTTTAAATTCGGTGGACGCCATAACGGCTAAATTCCCTCCCGCAGAGAAACCCAAAATTCCCACTTTATTGGGATTCACATTGAATTCCTTCGCATCCCTTCGAATCAGCCTGATTGCCCTCTGTGCATCCTGCAGGGGTGCTTCATGTTTTTCTCGCCCATTCCTTCGGGGCACTCGGTATTTAAGAAGAACAGCAGTTACTCCGAAAGAATTTAACCATTTGCAGACATCCGTTCCTTCATGTTGATAAGCTAAAATATTATACGCACCACCCGGGCAGACCAGAACCGCACTTTGATTGGCAATTTTGGGATCGGCAGGAAAAAATGTGATAGTGGGTTTTGATACATTTGAAATGCGGAGAACATCATCGGCATTTTTAGCTGGAATTACTTTTTCGGGAGGCACTTCTCCTTTGGTTTCTCCCGGTGCATCGCCCGGCCATATCAAAATACTATCGATTGAGTCACCCCAAATAACCAAGTGGGGAAGAATAAAAAATAGAAGTATCAACAATTTCATGCTTCCTGTTCATTGAAAGTTGATCAACTATGCAAAACAAAAAGAGAGCCGCCCTCTATTTTTCTTTTGCGGAAAGTGTAAACTTTTTAAAAAGTAGGGAGTAATGATAAAACTTCTTTCTATTATATGCTGCCTTTTGGGGGTGAAACTTTCTGTCTATAGTTCCCCCACTTCCACTAATTTAATTCAATCTTTGGTTGCTATTAAAAGTCAAGGAGAAGGAAACCAAGAGGCGATGAAAGCGTGGCCCCTAGTTTCGAATTTCCCTCCCTCTGCAATACCTCCGTTATTAGATGCGATGAATCGAGCCAACAATTTAGGTGATAATTGGATTCGGGCGGCAATCGAAAAAATATGCGAGCAAAACGCCACACAACTCCCCATTGAAAAAATCATCGTTTTCTTGCAGGACTACTCGAACGAGGGGGACGCGAGGGAAATGGCATTTCAAATCCTTCAATCCGAACAACCGTCGAAGGCCAATCAATTAATTCCTTCTTTCATTAATGATCCCGCACCAGTACTCAGGCAAAAGGCGGTGGAATTGATCCTCAACAAGGCAAAGAATTCCAGCACGAAACAAAAAGCAATTCAGTTATACCATAGAGCGTTAATGCAAGCAAGAGAGGTGGGACAAATTAAAGAAGCGAGCCAAGAGCTCGAAGAAGCAGGAGAAAAAATAAATTTGATTCAATTAATGGGGCTATTACCCGAATGGCAGTTAATGGGTCCATTTGATAATTCCGAACGGAAAGGTTTTTCTATAGAATATGGTCCTGAAAGTGGAAAAGGTCTGACTGAACAACACAAAAATAAGGATGGGATTGTAAAATGGGAAAAGTTTTCCACTCAAGACGAATTGGGTCTGGTAGATATTAATCAAAAATATGGCGAATTGAAGGAGGTATGTGCCTATGCAAAAACTACATTTCATTCAGAATCCGCACAGTCTGCCCATTTTCGTATTGGTTCGAAGAATGCCTGGAAAATGTGGGTAAACGGTGCACTTCTATTTTCACGAGATGAATATCATCGTGGCAAAACTCGAATTGATCAGTTTATAATCGAAGGTAAATTAAAGGAAGGTGAGAATGAAATTTTGTTAAAGGTCTGTCAAAATGAACAAACTCAGTCCTGGACAAAACAATGGGAGTTTAACTTCCGCATTACCGATCGAACTGGATCGGCGATCCATTCGAGCGGTTCAATAATCAAATAATTTAGTTATGAAAAACGGGTTCCTTTTTTTAATTTCGATCTTCTCTCCTTTATTTCTAAATGCAGATTGGTTACAATTTCGTGGATCCTTGGGAAATGGGGGAACTTCGATTACTTCGATTACTCAATTGTCTGTAGAAAATAAAAATTCATGGAAGTCAGAACTGCCCGGGCGTGGATTATCCAGTCCCATTTTAGTGGATGGGAAGATTTTTCTGACTGCATCCAGTGGACCCAAGCAAGAAACCTTACACATTCTCTGCTTTTCCCAGAACGAGGGGAATTTAATCTGGGAAAGAAAGTTCAAAGCGACGGGCCGTACGATTTGCCATGAAAAAACATGCGTAGCTGCCCCCACAATGGTAAGCGATCGAGAAGTAGTAGTTGCCCAGTTTTCTTCGAACGATATTTTTTGTGTAGATTTGAATGGGGATCTTCTTTGGCTGCGAGGATTAACCTATGACTTCCCCAATGCCGCCAACGGGCTAGGCATGTCTTCTTCGCCCCTCATTTCAAGGGGAGTGCTTATTGCACAGGTTGAAAATGACGCTGATTCGTTCACTACTGGAATCGATTTAAAAAACGGCGAAGAATTATGGAGAAACATTCGCCCTAAGGGTGCAAATTGGACATCTCCTGTATTACTGGGCACTGGGAAAAATCAAAAAGTAGCTCTTCAATCGACTAAGGGGATCTCTCTAATTAACCCGACGAATGGTAAAGAATCATGGAGTTACCAGAATGGAGCATCCAGCATTCCCTCATCCACTCCGGTGGGGGATGTACTTTTAGTTCCCTCCAACGGATTGACTGCCCTTCAAACAAGAACTGGAGGGAATTCACACACAGAGGTATGGCAGGATAATAAATTAGGACCGGGTACTGGGAGTCCTGCTATTTCAGGAGATCACTTTATTGTTATCAATAAAGCGAATGTCCTAACTTATGCAAAAAACGACAACGGAGAAATCTTATGGCGCATGAGAATTAAAGGACCAGTCAGTGGTTCTCCTGTAGCGACTCGTTCCCATCTTTACTTCTTTAATGAAGACGGATTGGGGCAAATCATTAAATTAGAAGAAGACGAAGGAAAAGTCATTGCCACACTTGACCTGCAGGAAACGATACTATCCACCCCGGCCCTTGCAGCAGACGGATTGTATATTCGCTCCGACAAACACCTTTGGAAAATATCTCAATAGTATAAATTAAAAACTAATTTCTACTAATGGTTTCCTCTCTCTCAATCGAGAAATCCCCTTCGCACTCACTCCACTTTTCCAAAGGTGTAAAGTAGTCAGTTTCGCAAGTAAGCTCAGGGAGTTAATTCCATTATCGCTCACATTTGTTTGCGAAAGATTCAAGCTTTGTAAATTGGGCAATGTTAAGAGCTCTTTGATCCCATTGTCTCCAATCCGAGTGTCCCGAATATTCAACTTAGTTAGTTTTTTAAACTTTGAAATAACCTCGCAGGACTGGTCTGTAATTAATGTTTCTCTCAGGTCCAAGTGGCAAATATGGTCCTTCAGGGGAATCAACTGTGCGAGCAATTGATCATCAATCATTTTGGGTCTTGTGACCACCCGCACTTCGAGTAATGAACTTCCGATTCCAATGGGACGAATCAATAGCAATGAGTCTCGATCAAACTGGATTAATCGATCTGGCTTGATCGGCTTGAGCCCTGAAGCCAACTGATCGTAAAATTTTAGATACTCAGGTAATTCATGCCTCTGATCTCCATTTTCACCTATGGGGATACGGACTCCATCCTCCGCTCCCACCCACTTGCTAAAGTCGACTCCCTGCGCAATCCACTTCCGAATGAGTTCCTGTTGATTAAAAGTAAGAGGATCTCCCTTGGGTGGCATAATATCATCATCTGTTGAAGGAAGTATGACTCGCTGATAAAGTGAACTCTTACTGGGGTGATCCACTACAATGACAGGGCCCTCATCACTACCTGCCATGATATGCCCCGCTCCATCCAAGCGTAATCCTGCCTTGGGTTCCTTCCTTCGTCCATTTTGCTCGAATGGTGCTTTATGACACTCCACGCATCGTTCCTCCAGGATAGGCCAAACCTCTTCTTCAAAATCAACCACCGAAAGTAATTGATAATGCACGAAGAAACCACTTATCAAAAAAAACTGGGTTACGGTACGAAACATGATTCAATCTTGAAGCAATTTTTTGTCATTCGTGCGAGCATCTAAAGCCGGAATGCTTAAAAAACATTTGAGACCTCTTCTTTGGGCTTGAAAAGTTATCGTTTGAAAAGTTACCTCCTACCATGACCCTGCAAATAACCTTATCCGTTTTCTTTTTCTTTAGTATTGTGCCACAATTTTGTTTTGCGGGAAAATTCAGTTGGAAAGAAAGCTCTTCTTTGAATCAGCATGTTGACCTTCTTTGGAATGATCAAAAAATTGCCCGTTATGTATTCGAAAAAATGAATCCAAAAGATCGGGAACGAACCTACAAGCCATTTCACCATATTTTTCAATCGAACGGGGCCGATTTCCTGACCAAAGGACCGGGAGGAAAATACACTCACCACCGGGGAATTTATTTTGGATTTTCAAAATGCTCTGCTCTGGATGGAAATGGGAAGTCGGTAAATGTTGATACCTGGCATTGCAAACGAGCGTACCAGACTCATGAGAAATTCATTACGAAAACAGCCAATAAACAAGAGGCGTCCCATACCGCAGAAATTGCCTGGCGAGTGGACGATGGTACCGTGTTTGCGACCGAGCATCGAACTCTTCGTTTCTCTTTCCTCAAAGAAGGTTTCCTCCAAGTTGATTTCCAATCGAAGCTCAGCACCGATCAGGAGGAAGTTCAATTGGATGGGGACCCACAACACGCTGGCTTTCAATTCCGGGCATCTAATGAAGTAGCCACCAAAACAAGTAAAGAAACTTATTACATTCGACCGGTCGAGGGCATTGACGCCAAAGGAAAAACAAAAAACTGGCCCCAGGACAAAGATATGACCAACCTCCCCTGGAAGGCTCAAAGTGTGGTCGTGGGGGGAAACCGTTACACAACCCTCTATTTGGAGCACCCGGCTAATCCCAAACCATCCTTTTACAGCGAACGGGACTATGGTCGTTTTGGCTCCTACTTTAAGACGAAAATTACCCCGTCGAGCCCTTTAGTCGTTCAATACAGGTTACATATTTTTCAAGGAGAAATGAATCAAAAAGAATGTGAGGAGCTAAGCCAAGCCTTCGTTAAGAGTAATTAATCTCTTTTACTTTTCTATTTTGCATATTGTTTTTTATAAGTACTGTTATATATTTATCTTTAAGATTTTTCAGTTGGAAGGGGTTTTGGGGTTTTGGGG
>UPTG01003369.1_pt1 | contig 10189 bp, 7 predicted proteins | sample 2160121 | NCBI WGS metagenome assembly UPTG01 (sample SAMN06266255, study PRJEB28933) | marine metagenome | isolation source: Columbia River Estuary | place: USA:Columbia River Estuary, USA | collected 2014-07-27 | reverse complement strand
AGTCCCCTTGGCGAAGGGCGAACTTTTTCGGCGAGGTATTCTGGACGGTGGCAACTCTTAAAGGTTTTGAATATTTCTTTCCTGAAAGCACAGGGAGAAGGTTGTAACTGTCGATCGCTTCTTTCTTACCAAGCGGATAATCAATGATTTTGGCAAAAGTGGCAGCCAGGTCAACTTGGCTCACTACTTCATTGGAAATGCTTTTTGGTGTTATTTGACCGGGCCAGCGAACAAGGAAAGGAACCCGGTGTCCGCCTTCGTAAATATCCCGTTTCACACCGCGGTACTTACCCGAACTCCATTGGTCAAATTCCTTCAACCTTTCAAAGGCGTGGGTTTCCGGTCCGTTATCCGCAGAGAAAACGACGAGCGTATTATCAGCGAAACCGTTTTTCTTAAGTGCATTAAGCACTTTACCGACCATTGCATCGGTTTCGATTACAAAGTCTCCGTAGTATCCCGCCTTCGATTTGCCGTGAAATTCTTGATTCGTGACAATCGGGTAGTGTGGGGAGTTAAAGGCAAGGTAGGCAAAGAAGGGTCGGTCTTTTTTTTGTTTTGAAATCCATTCCACGGTCTTCTTCGTGATGGTGGGCAAAATGTCGTAGGGGTTCCAGCTTTCAGCCATTGGACCAGGACGAAAGGAGCCACCACCCGCTAGCGGCTTTGATTTTATGACTGGTTGAGTGGGAATTGTCAAAAAACGGTCTCCCTCGATCCAGCAGTAGGGTGGGAAATTGATAGTCCCGTCCCCAAAGTAATAATCAAAGCCCTGATCTAGCGGACCGTCCGGAAATCGTTTTGTCCAGTCATAAGACTCGGCACGGGGATCTCCTTTTTTGGCACCCGGCTTACGAATGGCATCAAAGTTCCAACCAAGGTGCCATTTTCCAAAACAGCCTGTACTGTATCCCTTTTGCTTGAACATCTTTGCAATCGTAAAATCATCTGGTTGAAAGACCGTCCCACCAAATGCACCCACAATGCCATGGAAGCGTCGCCAGTGGTGCTGTCCGGTCAACAACGCGAACCTACTTGGCGTGCAAATGCCGGAAGAACTATGCCCATCAGTGAAGGTCATACCCTGGGATGCTAACTTATCCAGATGTGGTGTCTGGATCTTGGCTTTTGGATTGCCGTAGGAAACATCTGCCACTCCCATATCGTCGGCGTAGAGGATTACAATATTTGGTCTGTCTTCAGCTCGACAGAAAATGGAAAAACAAAAGAAGGAGGTAATGAGGAATCTAATCATTTTATTTTGTAGGGTTTGGCCAGTCTATCAGTGCCATCTGTTAAGTCTGCGAGTGTGACACGAACAAAAGTCATTTTAGTACCGTTTTCGAAGAAAATCCCAATGTCACCATTTTTGCAGGCCGTAATCGCGGAGTAAGCAGCCGGACCTTTTTCTATGCATTTCTTATAAGCCCATGATTCGCCATTATCGTAACTCATCGAAAGGACCAAGTTCCTACGACCTTTTTGGTTGTGGGAGTTGACGAATAAAAGACGGTCCTTCGCGTAGCCGTCTTTCTTTGATGTGTAGACAAGTGCCTCTGCATTACAACCTGGGTCGGGGAGGTTGGTTTCTTTTTTGCTTACCCATGTTTTCCCTTGGTCGTTCGAAAGGTGAACATATCGATAACCCGAACCATTGAGTCTCGCGTTAATCATCCAAGTTCCATCACTTAGTTCAACGAATTTGGATTCGTTTGCAGGTGAGAATGGGGATACTTTCTTTAATGCTCCCCAAGTCTTGCCCTGATCTGAACTCCCAAATAAGTAACCTGCTTTCCCCACATGAACTATTGTGTGGACAATCAGCCCTGAACGAGTCTGAGTCCCTCGCCCAGAGGTGATGAAGACGAAATCCCGCTTGGTTATGTGACCGGGTAATACCTCGTCTCGAATGTCCTTCGGTTGCGACCAGGTCTTTCCATGGTCATCGCTTGTCTGAAGAAAGTAGCGATAGTTGACCGCCGTCTTCGATGGCCTGGACTTGTTGAACTTCGTGTCGTGGTCGAGGTAGTTGTAAAAGCAAAAAATTCTGCCCGTTTTACGATCAACCACCAAGGAGGCATCGGATCCCACCTGCCCGTCTGAGAAATTGGTAACGAAATCAATTTCCGACCAGATATTGCCATTATCTGAACTTCGCTTGAACGCGATATCGATGTTTCGGGTGTGTTGGAGGTCGCGAGTGGTGTTTCTACGAGCATCAATGACTGCGAGTAAATCTCCGTTCTTTGCTGTGATGATTGCAGGGATCCGGAAATATTTGGATCCGCCGTCTCCCTGGGGAAATATCACTTTTCGAAAAGCATTCGGAAGAAGGGGAAACTCGTATTGGTTTTGAGCAATTGATTCGCTGCGAGAACCGAACCAAAATAAAATAGCTAAACAAAAAAGGAAAAACGGATTTGAAGACTGAGAAGGCACGGGAATTGAAATGTTGGCTTTTTTATCAATTAGGTCGAATCTTGCACTCTTCGTTCCAGTCTTCCCACATTTTAGAAAGTTCAGAGGTTTTCTTTGGTCTTTCTTTGGCCAGGTTTTTTGTCTCGGTTGGGTCTGCCTTGAGGTCATAAAGTTCCCAGGTTTTTCCTACACGTACTACTTTCAAGTCTCCTTGACGAACAGCATTAGCTCGATTAAAGCGCCAAAAAATCTCCTCATGAGGTTCCCTTTCTTCACCTTTAAAGATCGGAAGCAGTGACTTGCCGGTTGGAGCTTTGGTTTTGTTCCCCAATACTTTCTTAGGATATTTCGCTCCGGTGATGTCTCTCAATGTTGCGGATACATCGATAATGTGGCCGACCTGATTGGTCATGCCCGGTTTGATTACACCCGGCCAATGAGCGATGAAGGGCGTGCGAATCCCGCCTTCGTAGTCGGTCGACTTGAACTTGCGGTAGGGCGTGTTGCTGGCATTCGCCCAGCCAACCGAAACCGTACGGTAGCTCTCGACCGGTCCGGGAGGAATATCGGGAGTGGTGTTGGGTTGCTCTGGGCAGGCACCATTATCGGTCAGGAACATGATGAGGGTGTTGTCCCACTCGCCCAGTTCCTTGACCTTCGCAAAGAGATGTCCGAGGTTCTGATCGACCCGGTCGATCATGGCCGCATAGACCGCCATCTTAAGGTCTTCGGCATCTTTTTGTTTCTCGGGAAGATCGTCCCATGCCTTGGAGGCACGCGGGGTGAGTTTGTGGTTCGGTCCGATGATGCCCATCTCGTTCATCCGCTTGAAGCGTTGATTGCGGATTTCGTCCCAACCGATCTTGTACTTGCCCCTATACTTCGCAATATCTTCGGGCCAGGCGTGGAGAGGGTAGTGGGGGGCCGTGTAGGGCAGGTATAGAATGAAGGGCTTGTCCTCGTCTTTGTATTCGTCGAGACGGTCGATGGCGTAATCAGTGAAGGCATCCGTGTGATAGAATTTCTTGTCCGGGCTGGTGTAGCCCATGATCACCTTGTCTTCGATGGCCCAACGTCTTAGGGATGATCGTTTTCTTCCCGGGAGTCCCTCCCCCGGGCGTGCTTGAACGCCGGGGTTAAAGAAGTTACTGCATCCATCGGCCAGTCCGTAGTAGCGGTCAAAGCCACGGGTGGTGGGAAGAGGCACCTGATGCCACTTGCCTGAGATCAGCGTTCGATATCCGATGGGTCGGAGGACTTCCGCAAAAGTGGCACCATGCTCCATATGATTGTCCCCAATCGAGTACGCATAGTTGCCGGTGAGAAGTTCGGCTCGAGTGGTATGGCACTTGGCGGTGTTGTAGAACTGGGTGAAGCGAAGCCCGTCCTTGGCGAGTTTGTCGAGATTGGGGGTCTTGACCTCCCCGCCGTAACAACCGATGTCCGAGTAGCCCATGTCATCCACCATGATGAGAATGAAGTTGGGCCTTGATCGGTCAGGTCTTGAGTTGGCTAAAGATGTTGCAAGGGAGACAGAGAGGAAAAATGAAAGTAATCTCATTGGATTTAATGGTGAGACTTATCGGTTAGATTTGTTTTTCAGTCCCATAGCTTTACCTTCGGCGCTTGCCGAGGATAGCCGGGTTTTGGCCATGCGTGCCAGAATATCTTCAAACTCCTCTTTGATTCTACGTTCAGTTTTATTCATCTTTTGATCGGCCAATTCTTTCCCATTAAACTGACCCTTGTAGCGGGTTAGTGTGGCACCACTCCCGTCCTGCTTGGCCAGAAGTGAATATTTTTTATTACGGATCATGACCTGGTTCCGATACCAAATGTAAATCCAATCCTTTTTTCGAACTTCTTTTTTATTTTGAAGTACGGGAACGAAGCTGGCCCCGTCGGCCGGATGGTTCTTTGGTAGTACGGCCCCGGATACTTCACAAAGGGTAGGCATCATGTCGGTAAACTCGACGAGGTTGTCCACGGTTCTTCCCTGTTTTTTTATGCCTGCTGGCCAGTTAACGATCAAGGGAACTCGAGTGCCATTATCCGTCATGGAACCTTTACCTCCGACTACCTCGGTGCCCTTCCAGGGAGTAATAATTGGTTTGTCGGTTCCATTATCTCCGGTGAAGATGACGATGGTGTTTTCACGAACCCCTGATTTTTCGAGCTGCTTGATGATTTGCCCAACCATTTTATCGGCGAAATTTACCATATCGATGAAGTGACGTTGTGGGTCATTTTTGTCTCCCTTGTAGGTTGTCGAACCCAGTCTTTTCGGATCCCAATCTGTGGAGTCGGGTGTGGGATCAAAGGGACAGTGGGTAAGGATCATAGGATAATATACGAGAAAGGGCTTCTTTTTGTTTTCATCAATGAAGTCGCAAATGAAATCGGTACAGACTTGAGGGCCATATTCGCCATTTGTGAAATCTTTTTCTTTTCCATTAAACTCGAGCAATGGGTTTACGAATCTTCTGTCGATTCGTTTACCGTTTTCATTAGAACGTCCACCCCGTGTATGCTGCCAGAGGCAGGATTTCTCGAAGCCGAAATGCTGGGGCGAGTCCGGTTGATTTCCCAATTGCCACTTGCCAGCGATAGCAGTTGCATAACCAACTGCCTTAAGTTGATGAGCGAATGTGGTCTGTCCACGGTCCAGCATCCCAAACTTCACATAGTTTCGGACATTGTATTGTCCGGTCATTATCTTGGCCCGTGAAGGCGTACAGATTGGATTAGAGAAACAGTTGGTGAAGCGAACCCCTTCTGTGGCAAGTTTGTCGAGGTTGGGTGACTTGCAGGATTCGCTACCGTTTGAAGATAGAGCCTCGTATCCCATGTCATCGGCCATGATGAGAATGATGTTCGGTTGATCATCCTTAAGCTGGGAAAAAGCAAAATTCAGGCATGCAAGAAAAGTTGTGCAAATGAGAAGTACAATGTGTGATTTCATAATATTAATTTTGAATAACTTTGCAGTAAGTTGGTCGGAAGAGGCAAAACCTTTCTTTATTCATTATTCATTTTGTCATTGTAATTTGATTCGAATTACTTGAGCCGCACGATGTTTTCTAGCGTGTTTAAAGTGGAATTGTAATCCAATCGGTTCTACCCTGATTTTATCTGAACTGCAGTTCGCTTAATTTGAGCTTAAGGGAATGAACTGGTTCCCCGTCGATGCTTATGATTGTATATCTGAAAGTAGGATCTTTAGCGGTGAGGTCAAAGTCGACCCGACCGAAGGATTGTTTTTTGTTGTAGCCGAATAGGGCGTGTTTGATCAGTCCGTGCACATGCTGGTTAGTCAATCTAGATGACTGACACTCGTAGAGGGGATACATTCCATCGATACCGCTGTCGATTTTGTAGGCGTCCGACCGGTGGCGATCGGCGGAAAGTATTACGACTCCAGAAATCTTTTCCTTGGCAATAAACTTAAATATTTGCTCGCGTTCGCTGTCATAACCATCCCACGTGTCCTTGGATCCGGGTTTTACTTTCGGGGTTATTGGTACATTAGAGCATAATACGGTAAAGGCTGCCGGTTTTTTCAGTGCATTCTTGAGCCACTTCATTTGAGCGGATCCGAGCATAGATGGATTTTTCCCCTTGGGTGACTCGCGGTAGTAGCGTCCGTCGATCAGGACGAAGTGAACCTTTCCGATCCAAAAGTCGAACCAGCATCCGGGCTGTTCCTCCTCGCCGCCGTAATAGGGATTGTCCCAATTTTCCTTGAATATTTCCCATACATTCCGCTTCCAACTAGGCTCCTCGATTGCCGGGCCTCCCCAACCGTCGTTGGTGGTGAAATCATGATCGTCCCAAATAGCGTAGATTGGAACTCTTCTCGCCAATTTCGCCCATTCGGGCTGACTTTGACGGCGGTAGTAGTGAAAGAGCTGCATCTCCGGAGTTTCGGGGTCATCGATGTAAACGTTGTCTCCAAGCAAGAGAAGTGCACGTGGATCGATTGTCCTGATGGTGTCCCACATCCGCTCGTGCGGTGGAACATACCCAGCTCCACCACCGAAGGCGATGGTGAACTTGTTCGTAGGATCGTCTTTCTTGAGGGAAGTGTCTGGAAGGGTTCGTTTCCAGGGCCAGGTCTTGTCATCGAATTTCCAGGCGTTCGGTTTGTCGAGCGCAAGGTCAATGAGCATTTGTGTCTGTTCCGGGTTTACCTCCTTGTCTGTAGTCGATTTGAGGTATGCGATAGCTTCCTGCTTTCTTCCATTTAGAATTAGCTTGAGGGCATGGGGATGAATGCGTTTGGCTTGGCTTCCTTTTTCAGGCTTCTCATTGTTGACTCGGGGGTTGGAAGCTCGACTCGAATATTCGGCAGAGTTTGCTGCAGAGAAAATAATGAGCAGCAAGAAAAGTTTCAATTTAAAGTGTCTATTCATGTTTTGAATTTATTTGTTGAATGAGCCATGATCTAGCTGTTTTGCGAGTTGGACTGTCACGGTGCGCCCAAAGATCAGTATGGGGATGGATAATTGGGCCATCGGGAATATCGAAAATTTTTCCAACAGGGACGGGTAGAAAAGTGAACTCACCAAGGTTAGGATGGCTCTTTAGGTAGTCGTTGGCATTTCCGCATATTAGGGCGGGTCGCCCTTTAAGTCGGGCAAGTCGTCTAAGAGCGGAAGCTCGATCACTGTCGGGGTATCCCCATTTTTTTTGACCATCAAAGTGATCATGGGCGATTATTCCCTTCCATAGGGCGGCGATTTCGTCATCCGCCAACCCAATATAACTGCAGGCAATCGCACCACGGGAAAAGCCACATATAAAGAGGTTTTCCGTATCACCTCCAAACTCCTTGCAGATGCGAGGCAAGTTTACCTTACAGTAATTGATGGTTGCTTGGCGGTCGCCCCACCAAGTGATGGTATTTTCTTTTTTTCCCTTTTTAATGTATGGCATAGAGACCCAAATGAAGCCTTTTCCTCCCGTGAGTCCGTAGCCAAGGTTTGCACCTTTGACTTCCCCGCTTCCTTTTCCAGTTGGAAACTTATTTCCCGTATATTCAACCAGTACGGGATAAGTTTTCCCTTCTTTCCAATCTGTAGGCAAATAGAGGGTATGGTATACCTGAGTTCCTTTGTATTCCAGAGCGACCCGCCTGGTGCGCTTTCCTGGACCGGGAGGTTCCGCTGTCATCGGGGGCGTAACTAAATCTTCTTTTGATTGAGGACTTCCTTCAGAATGAGAATACCCGAACCATAGTAAAAAGATTACAAAAAGGAGTCGGGTAATGGTGTTCATTATCAACTATTTTTCGTCGGAATTCTTTTTGGTTGATGAGGATTGTGGAAATGAATTGAAAATTACTTCCAAGTTGAACTTGCGAAATCAGGATTTGGCCAAAGCAACCACCACTTCCTGCTTGGATTTAACCACCCCTCCGGACTGTTCAAGGGTGATCACAAAAGCAACGGGTTTATTAATGGCTAACGCATTACGAATAGGGATGATCGACTTTCCATCTTTCAGAGTGATATCAAATACCCCTCCATCTACGGGCAGTTCATCGCGTTCAGGATCCACAATCCATAATTGGTATTGGTTTTTGGTCGGATCATTCACCGCAAGGTTCTCGAGAGACATATAGCCTTCCTGCTTTTCATCATTCCATATCACTTCTCCGCTGAGACCTGTATATGGATCGCTTGCTGATGCAAATTCGAGTCTTTGTGTTTCCTGTTCATTCTGGATAAGAGATTCAAATTTTTGTATTAGGGGCAGTTTCTCGGTTAGTGTTGCGATTTGGGTACTCAAAGCATCAATTTTTCCTGACTCTATTGACAGTTCACTATTCAATTTTTCATTGAGTTTGGCCAACTCTTGTTTAGCGGATTCCAATTCAATTATGGTCTTTTCCTTATTTGAAAGTTCCGTTTTGGCCTGAGTCAATTCAGCTGAAATATTCTGGATGCCATCACCAGTTGGCAGATTGAAGAAAACAACCAGGCATGCCGCAGCTGCCCAGCCGAGCCAAGGGAGGATTGAAATAGTTTGGGTTGCAGGTTTCTTTGCGTTGTTATTCGAAGAGGCAGGGATTGTGTCAGTCAACTTGGATAATAGGGAACTTGATAGATCGCAGGGTTGTACATGATTGAGCTCTAACTCAGTGGCAAGGATTTCAAGCTCGATGGAATGGATATTTTCCATCTCAGTTGCAAGAGTTTGCCATTCTGAGATTTCTTTGGCGGAAAGGTCACCAAGAACTCGACCAGCATCCAGTTCTTCAAATCGAGCCAATGCTTTGACCGAACTCACGAGGCAACCCCTTTCACATGATCGAAATCTTTAAGTAGCTTGCGGGCATCAATCAATCCACGGCGGAGTTTGGTTTTGACGGTACCAATTGGCAGTTTTGTCTGCCGAGCAATTTCGACATGAGACAGGCCTTTTTCAAAGTGTAATGAAAATAAATTTAATGTGTCTTTAGGCAGATTTTTTAAGACATCCCAAAGTTCCGTGCGATCAATAGAATGAAGATTACTAGAAGAAGCAGAGGAAAGTTCAGGAAGGCTATCCAATGTTGCAATTGCAGGAAGGCGATTCTGTTTGCGTTGCCAGTCAATCGAGCGTCTTCTCGCGATCACGCCAATAAAAGTTGATTCCTTGGATATTTTTGAATCAAATCGATCGGCAATTCTCCAGATTTCTGTGAAGATTTCCTGACAAGCTTCCTCTGCGTCCACCCGTTCGTTAATTCTTCGACAAACAATGCTCCAAACAAGTGGACCATATGAATCAATGCATCTTTTCATTGCTGCCTCATCTCCTTTCGCAATCAAGGGAAGCAGAAGCTTCTCCGCTGCCCCTTGGCTTTCTGAAGGTGAAACTATACCAAGAACGACCTCGAAAGATCGAATGTTTGAAAATAGAATGAAGTTTCGGAAATACATTTAGAGGGGCACTCAAAAGATGAACATAGCTACCTAATGCTTCAACGATAATCATCGAATAATCATCATTCTATCGACCAAACCTGGTTTTCTTGGGAAGTTGCATAAGGTAAGAATCGACGATACGATCTTCCCTCTGTTCCAATTCGCGCAATAAGTCACGGAAAACATTACGCGATGTCCAAGCCTCCCGTGCAAGTTGGGCAACCGGCTGATCGTCCAGGATTACATTTCTTACCCCGCCTCTCCGGGCAGAACTGATGAATTGCGAATACTTGGTCAGGAATTCATTACCCCTTCTTATGTAATTGCGCCAACTAGCTTCGTATTTTCCCTTGGTGTAAAGGTCAGAACTTTCTTTTAGGGTATTTTGTACGAAAAGTATGGCATCGACCGTGGTAATATCTTTTTCAGGTAGCTCCATTGGATCTTTAATGACAGAACCGATTGCATTCACTAATCCATTGAAGGCTTCCTCATCTGATTCAATTATTCGAATGCCGCTAATTTTCGACTTACCCTCATCCTGGGTGAGATAAATCGGGGCACCGTGAATAGTCCTAAGCTTGTTGTAGGGCTTTGGGTTTTCGCTCACATGCTTACCGACGATTACATGCCGTGACAAAATACCGTAGACTGCTTCAGTTCCGGTTTCCCCGTGGTTTTCAATTAATGATTTGTAAGGTTCTTTTTCCCATGCCTCGTTGACCGGTGCAAAGATGGTAAAAGTGGTTCTGGGAGACGCCAAAGGAAGATCCAATCCGGTCTCTTTGAGTAAACGGGTCAAAGTACTGAACCTTTTCTGATTCTTAATCAATTTAAGAAGGCTTTTTTCGGCGGGTAAA
>UPTG01003363.1_pt1 | contig 10201 bp, 9 predicted proteins | sample 2160121 | NCBI WGS metagenome assembly UPTG01 (sample SAMN06266255, study PRJEB28933) | marine metagenome | isolation source: Columbia River Estuary | place: USA:Columbia River Estuary, USA | collected 2014-07-27 | reverse complement strand
TGGCTTTTAGAGTTGGACAAACTTCATCTAGCAGTCAGGTTGAAGCTAAAGTTAATGACGGCAATCAATACCACTCTCTATCAACTGGCTGGAAACGATACTCAAGAACATACACTATAACAGGCACACCCGGATCTACTAATATATGCTTAACGCTTGCCATACGAAATCATTGGGATAATCCCATAGCCGAAGGAAACATAAGCATTACAGGCGTCCAGTTAGAAATTGGTTCTACAGTCACTCCTTTCGAGCATCGTTTATACGGTGAAGAGTTAGCTGACTGCCAGCGTTACTTTGTACGTTTTGACGGAAATACCGAACATGTTGGACATAACTATAGCGGTGGCAGTATCGATATAAATGTTGCGTTACCTGTATATATGCGGGCAACACCTTCCCTTGTCTGTGAAGATGTTCAGAATAATGCAAATAGAGCTAGTGTGTACTCCACTGCCTACAACAACAATATCCCCGCCGCTATTAGCGCAGGGAGGACTAGGGGCAATCAGACGATGATTAGAATGACGGGCACTCTCAGCCCCGCAGGGGCGGCAAATGATTGCGTACAAGTACAATTTAACGATTTACAATTTAATGCGGAGCTATAAAAATGTATGAAATAGTAGATGACGATAAAGATGGTGGAATTCTATCCATCATATGTACTACACCAAGTTGCAGTATTCCACTAGACCCAGCAAACTTGGACTATCAAAAAGTACTTGATGATATTATCGAACAAGGAGCAGATTGCTTTGAGGGCGATATTCCCACAGAATTACAAACAGCCGCAGACGCTAAACAATTTGCACAACAGCTTGAGTCGTACACTACAGCGATAGCGAGACTAGCACAATATGTCATTGCAGATGGTCGTACAGAAGTAGTCGAAAGTCTGCCTACAGGTGAGCAAGTCTGGAACGAAGAGACGATGGAGATGGATGACGTGATGGCAGATTTCATTACTGTCACTGCTATTGATGCACTAGATGCAACTGTCGAAGTCACGACTTATGATATAGACACCGACACATCATCTACCGAAACAATTACGAATCCTCTTATTACAACAGACGTATCAGAGAGATCAGATGCACAAGCTATCGTAGACGCAACACCTTCGGCTGTTGTGGACGCTTACAACGCTTTATAAATAGTTATAGCAATCTACTAACTATGGGAAATAGATATGGCACAGCCAACGACAAGACAGCAATTTGCAGAATGGTGCCTAAGAAAATTAGGTAAACCAGTAATAGAGATTAACGTTGATGATGATCAAGCACAAGATCGTATCGATGAGGCTCTGTCTTACTACTGGGACTATCATTTCGATGGCAGTGAAAGAACCTTCTTCAAGCACCAAATAACAGCAGACGATAAAACTAATCAGTACATTACTGTACCTGAGAACGTTATCGGAGTAATCAATTTATTTCCAGTAGGATCAAACATTACTGCAAGCACAGGAATGTTCAATGTTCAGTATCAATTCGTATTGAATAACATACATGACATGGTCAATTATAACTTAACTAACTACTTCATGTCAATGCAAAACTTGCAATTTATGGAAGAATTATTGGTTGGTATGCAACCGATTAGATACAACAGACACATCAATAGACTTTTCATTGATACAGATTGGGATAGATTAGTCGTAGGAGAATATATTGTAGCAGAGTGCTACAAAGTTGTTGACCCTACTATCTATGCTGATGTATACAAAGATCGTTGGTTACAGAACTATGCCACTGCTAAGATTAAATATCAATGGGGTAGTAACTTAACCAAATTCACTGGCATGACATTGCCAGGCAATATTCAGTTCAGCGGAGAACAGATTTTAAATGACGCACGTGATGAGATAGCGAAGTTAGAAGAAGAAATGATCTCTTCGTATTCTCTTCCTGTCGTTGACATGATAGGGTAGAAACTGTGGCTAAGAATTACTATTTCGAAAACTACGAAAATTCGATGGAGCAATCGCTTATCGATGATTTGGTCGTGGAATCGATTAAGATATACGGAATAGACACTATGTATCTGCCTAGAACTATAGGCGCAAAAGATGATATTCTGAATGAAGACGATCTTCCTACATACAACGATGCATATGAAGTCGAGATGTATGTCAAGAACGTAGATGGATTTGAGGGAGAAGGAGACTTCTTATCTAAATTCGGTTTACAGATTCGTGACTCGATGACATTAACCATAGCGATGCGTACATACGAGTTAGAAGTTGGAATTAACACTGAAATTAACAGACCTCGTGAAGGCGATATTATCTACATGCCTCTTAACCAAAAGATGTTTGTAGTTCAACACGTAGAGCATGAATCAATTTTTTATCAAATGGGATCTTTGCAGACATACGATCTTAGATGTGAACTATACGAATATAGTGGAGAACGATTCAATACTGGATTTCCGTATCTTGATGATAAGTTTGAATCTGACAATCTGTTCATTGATAGCGATGGCACCACGTTCAACGTAGAAGTTCGAGGTAGCGTCTATCACATGGTATCTACTGACGATAGAGGCGATTTAGTTGAAACTCCTAAGCTTGAAGCGAGAGTAGATGAAAAGATTATATTTGATCAGTCACACTCATCTAACACAAACTGGCCTCTAAGAATATACACAACACCGTCACCTAATACTGGTTCAGAAATAACAGCTGGAGTCACTGTTACTGGTACTCCTGGCGTTGACGGCAAACTGACTTGGACACCCAACGCAACTGGCACTTATCATTATATCAACCCGACCACTATAGGAATGGGCGATACTATAGCGGTAGAAGCTTCTAAGCTACAGAGTGTTGAACTATATGACACGATTGCAGATAATACGACAATAGAGACGTTGAGCGATAATATATTAGATTTCAGTCAGAGTAACCCATTTGGGGAGGATAACTTCTAATGTTTGGTCAACACTTTTATAACGAATCTACTAGAAGATATGTCGCAGTGTTTGGCACACTATTTAACGACATTCAGATAGGCAGAAGCAACAACGCTGGTACAGAAATTCAGAGAATGACTGTGCCTATCAACTATGCTCCTATGCAAAAACTTCTTGCGAGACTTGAAGGTGATCCTAATCTGAACAAGCCAGCGATTACTTTACCTCGTATGTCCTTCGAAATTATGGGCATGAACTATAATCCTTCACGCAAAGTTGGCTCATTAGTAAGACAAACAAAGTCTATAACAAGTAATGACAACGAGATGCTAAACCTGTATAGTCCCGCACCTTATGATATCGACTTTCAACTGAATATTATGACAAAGTATACAGAAGATGGTACTAAAATACTTGAGCAAATCTTACCATTCTTTAAGCCAGATGTAACTGTTAGTGTTAAGATGATCGATTCAATGGACTTTTATGTAGATATTCCTGTTGTATTACAGAGTGTGACTACAGAAGACAGCTATGAAGGAGACTTTGAAAGCCGGAGAGTGCTAACATGGACGTTAAACTTTCAAATGAAGGCGTTCTTCTTTGGACCAGTCACAAATAAGAAGATGATTAAGTTCGTTGACAATAACATATATACTAGTACAACTGCAACTGTAGCAGAAGAACAAGTGAACGTGCAACCAGGATTGACCAGTGGTGGTCAGCCTACTACGAAGATTGCGGACACTGTACCATATTCAGATATTAACATTGATGACGATTGGGCAGGTATCGTACAAATATTGGATGCTTAACATGATAAAAGATGAAATTAGTAATAGCTTGGGTCTTGAGCCCATAGAAAATTTGAGTGAAGGTGATTTAGTAGTTCCTAAGAAGAATGAAATTGCTGAACTAAGACCTGTCAACGATAAAGTTGAGAAGGACTATGACTACGCACGAACAAATTTCTATAACATCATTGAAACAGGCACAGAAGCACTAGAGCAAATGCTAGATGTTGCAAAGGCATCAGAGCATCCACGTGCTTATGAGGTAGTGTCCACCATTATGAAGACACTCGTAGATGCGAACAAAGATTTAGTAACAATGTCTACTAAGAAGCAAGAGAGCGAAGAAGAGAAGAATCCGACTGAGAAAACAGTGAGTAATAATAATCTTTTTGTGGGATCTACTGCTGAACTCCAACAACTCTTAAAGGACATGAGAAGCAGTGAGTAGCATTCAAGCAAAAGGTTACAACGGTAACGTTAATCTAAAGCGTAAGGGAACAGATGTAGAATTCTCCCAAGAGATGATATCTGAATTTCTGAAATGCGCTAAAGATCCTATATACTTCTCAGAGAAATATATTCAAATCGTACACGTTGATCATGGTCTTATACCAATCAAAATGTATGACTACCAAAAAGAGATATGCACAGCAATCACTGAAAACAGACGGGTCACAGTTAACACCTCTCGACAGGCTGGTAAGACCACTACAGCCGTTGCAGTAATCTTGCACTATATCATCTTTAACGACTTTAAAACTGTTGCACTACTTGCAAACAAAGGCGATGCGGCACGTGAAATCTTAGATAGAATCAAAATTGCATACGAAGCACTCCCAGCTTGGCTACAACAGGGCGTTATCGAATGGAACAAAGGTTCTGTTGAGTTTGAAAATGGATGTAAGATCATTGCTGGTTCTACATCATCTAGTGCTATTCGTGGTAAATCTATATCATTCTTGTATATCGATGAGACTGCATTCGTAGAGAACTGGGATGAGTTCTTTGCTTCTGTTTTTCCAACGATTTCGTCTGGTAATACCACCAAAATTCTTTTCACTTCTACACCTAACGGACTGAATCACTTCTATAAAACTTGTGTTGGCGCACAAGAAGATAGGAATGGTTACATTTACGTTGAAGTACCTTGGAACAAAGTTCCTGGTCGTGATGACAAGTGGAAAAAAGAAACTCTTGCGGCTATGGACTTTGATCAACAAAAGTTCTCGCAAGAATTTGAATGTGCTTTCTTAGGTTCTTCTGGAACATTGATTGAAGGCTCAAAGCTTAAAACTATGGTTGATTTGACACCTGTTGCTCAGACTCAAACAGTAAAAGTCTACGAACAACCTCAACAAGGACACGTGTACTGTTGTATTGTAGACGTATCAAGAGGTAAGGGTCTAGATTATTCTGCATTCCAGATCATTGATGTCACTGAAATGCCTTACAAACAAGTATGCGTTTATAGAGACAATAATATCACGCCTATCGACTACGCTGAAATCATATATAGAAGTATAGAGAGATATAACGAAGCTTATACTCTGATAGAGGTAAATGACATTGGCGAACAAGTATCAGAAGTATTGCATTATGAATTCGAGGTTGATACGCTAATGTTTACTGAGTCGGCAGGAAGGGCGGGAAAAAGACTATCTACAGGGTTCTCAAAAAATTCTGATAAAGGAATTAGAACCACTAAAAATGTGAAGTCTATAGGCTGTAATATGCTTAAAATGTTGATTGAGCAAGATCAGTTAATAATAAATGACTTCCAAACAATAAATGAACTTTCAACATTCTCCAGACGTGGTAATTCTTATGAAGCGGAATCTGGAGCCCACGATGATTTAGTTATGTGTCTAGTGTTATTCGGATGGATGACCGATCAAGCGTTTTTCAAAGAAGTCACAGACATAAATACTATCGATAAACTCAGATCAAGGAACGAGGAAGAACTTATGGAAAGCCTTCTACCAATTGGTTTTAATACTTATGACGAGGATATCCTTGAAGAGGAACAGTTAGGATCAGCACGATGGTTAAACTACTAAATTGCTGTTTTTATAAATATAGAAATAAAGAAGTTTATAACTTACAAAATAAACAAGGAGAAATGAGAAATGGCTTTTCAAACAAGTCCAGGCGTTAATATCAGCGAAATCGACTTAACTAATGTCGTCCCCGCTGTAGCAACAACTGAAGGCGCTATCGCAGGTGTTTTCCGTTGGGGTCCAGAACTAGAAAGAATCCTAGTAACATCAGAGCAAGACCTAGTTAATCGCTTTGGTAAACCATTAAGTAGCTCTACGACAGTCGAAAATTCGGCAGGTACGGCAGAGACTGTAACGTTTGACGATGTTGCAGTACCCACAGCAAGTGGTGCCGTTACTGATACATGGACACTCACAGTTGGTAGCGAAACTTATACTACTGCCGCAGGTGATTATGCTGATCTATCTGCTGTAGCAACTGCTATTCAAACTAAACTAACTGTAGACGGCATAACTGCTTTCGCTGTATCACTGATTAGTGCAAAGATTGTACTTACATGGGCTACAGTTGGTAATCAAGTAGTTGGAACATATGGCATCGCTTACACAGGTAGCGGTACAGGTTCTGCTAACGATGCGTCTCCTACTATCGTAGAAGGCACCGCTCGTACAGTAACGACAAGTCAGTGGTCAAACTACGAGACATTCTTTTCTGCCGCAAACTTTTTATCGTATAGTGATGCATTATACGTAACACGTGTTGTCGGTAGTGCTGTAGCATCTACCGGTACAAACTTTAGTGCAAAATATAAAGGCACATTAGGCAACTCTATTCAAGTATCTCACTGTGTGGGAACTTCAAATATGGCTCCTACAGCAAGAACAGATGTTTTAACAATTCAACCTTATAAGAACAAGGGTAGCATTAGTGCGGCAGCCGAAGCAACTGTTACTGCATATCTCTCAGTAGGAGACAGAATTGTTCTATCAACTGGAAGTGAATTAGTTGTTACTAATATAGATGATGCTACCGGATCAGGTCCATACCTAAGAGAGATCACTTTTGATAGACTATACAGTCCAGCAGACGGATCTCAGTATTCTAGCACATTTAGCACTCAGTGGAGAGACGCAGATTTGTTTGACTCTGCTCCTTCAAGTGCAAGTAGAATGCACGTTGTTGTACGTGACAGAGATGGTGTAATTTCTGGTACTGCAGGAACAATCTTAGAAACATTTGAAGATATCAACACTTCAGCAGGTTCAATTAATCCAGATGGATCAACTAACTTCTCTCCAGATGTTTTTGATAACCGTTCAGACTGGATTGCATGTACTGTTGCTCAAGCTGGGCTTCAAGCAAGTTTGACTTACGGGCAAGCAAATCTTACAAGCGGAGTTGATAGCGCAGACGAAAGTTCTATTGCAATAGGCAGTCTAACTGCTGGTTATAGTCTGTATACCGATCCAGCTGACGTAGACGTATCACTCATTATTCAAGGTAAAGCAAGAGGATCAGTCCTTGCGAATCACATTATCAATAATATCTGTGAAGTTCGTAAAGATTGTGTAGCATTTATTTCACCAGAACTAAGCGATACTACTGTCGCTGATATGACGGCGTTTGCTAATGAACTGACTGCTTCTACATTTGCAGTCGTGGACAGCGGATATAAATATCAGTATGACAAGTACTCAGACGTATATCGTTGGATTCCATTGAATGCTGATATCGCAGGTCTTTGTGCAAGAACTGATGACGTAAGAGACCCTTGGTTCTCACCTGCTGGTTATAGTAGAGGAAATATCAAGAACGTTGTTAAGCTACAGTTGAATCCACCTAAAGCTGAGAGAGATGTGCTTTATAGAGCAAAGATCAATCCAGTTATTACACAGCCAGGACAAGGCACTGTATTGTTCGGAGACAAGACTTTTGCTCCAACAACTTCAGCGTTTGACAGAATCAACGTGCGTAGACTGTTCATTGTACTAGAGAAAGCAATCGGTGTAGCCGCTAAGTCTACATTGTTTGAGTTCAACGATGACTTTACGAGAGCCCAGTTCAAGAACCTAGTTGAGCCTTTCTTGCGAGATGTTCAAGGTAGACGTGGTATCTATGACTTTAGAGTTGTTTGTGACGAAACTAACAACACCTCAAACGTCATTGATAGTAACCAATTTGTTGGCGATATCTATATCAAGCCAGCACGTTCTATCAACTTCATTCAGCTTAACTTTGTAGCCGTTAGATCGGGCGTAGAGTTTTCTGAAGTAGTAGGTCAGTTTTAATAAATATTAATCAAAGGAGATATGAATAATGGCTTTCAACATTAATGAAATTAAAAGCCAACTGACCTTCGGGGGTGCTAAAGCATCGCTATTTCAAGTACAGATTACAAACCCTGTAAATGCAATAGCCGATCTTAAAACACCTTTCATGGTACAGGCGGCAGCAATTCCAGAGAGTACTCTGGGCACAATCGAGATCCCGTATTTCGGTCGTAAAGTAAAAATCGCAGGTGACAGGACATTCGCTGAATGGACTGTTACTATCATGAATGATGAAGACTTCCTAATTCGCAATGCGATGGAAAACTGGATGGCTTCAATCAATGCACACGAAGGTAATACACGACAGTTAGCAACAGCGGCGAGTTCAGAGTATAAGTCACAAGCACAGATTACTCAGTACTCAAAAACTGGTGTACCGTTGAGAACGTATAACTTTAATGGTCTGTTCCCAACAGCAGTTGCTTCAATTGCTATGGACTGGAACACTACGGACGACATTGAAAGATTTGATGTGACATTCCAATATGATTGGTGGAACGTTGATGGTGGCATTACTGGCACCGGCGGCACCAACGCTTAATTGGACAATAATTAGGGGAGAGAGTTTTTCTCTCCCTCTATTAGAGGATTAACTATGGATTTATTTGGATTTGAAATAAAGAGGAAGCAGGATGAGAATGATAACATTCCATCTTTTGTAACACCTCAAACGGATGACGGCGCTGTAAATATCGCCGCAACAGGTACTGGGATCAGTACATTTTTGGATATGGACGGCACTGCTAAATCAGAAGCAGAGCTGGTACAGAAATATAGAACTATGTTGCAACAGCCTGAAGTTTCTCAAGCTGTTGATGATGTCGTTAATGAAGCTATATCAGTAACAAACGACCAGAAAGTGGTCGAATGTGTTACAGATGATTTAGATCAACCTGACAACATTAAGAAGAAGATTAGAGAAGAGTTCGATGGAATTCTTAAACTACTAGACTTCTCTAACACTGGCTATGAGACATTTCAGAAGTGGTACGTTGACGGAAGAGTTAACTATCACGTTATGATAGACATTAAAGCTCCTAAAAAGGGCATACAAGAATTAAGATATATTGATCCTCGCAAGATCAGAAAAGTTCGTGAGTACAAGAACGAGAAAATTGGACAAAACGACAACCAAGCTATTGCGAAGAAGATTAAAAATGAATACTTCATTTTTAGCGAAAAAGGATTCAATAATATCAGTGGCAGTAAGCCACAAAGTTTCGCTGACGGCAGTACTCAAGGTGGAATGGCAGGACTTAAGATTGCAAAGGATTCAATCGTTTCTGCTAACTCCGGTCTAGTTAATGAGAACAGTACGTTAGTATTATCACATTTACATAAGGCTTACAAGCCTTTAAACCAACTGCGAATGATGGAAGATGCAGTTGTTATTTACAGAATTTCAAGAGCGCCTGAAAGACGTATCTTTTATATTGACGTAGGTAATTTGCCTAAGATGAAGGCAGAACAATATCTACGTGATATGATGACTAAACATAAAAATCGTGTCGTATATGATATGGCAACAGGCGATGTTAAAGATGATCGTAGGCATATGTCTATGACTGATGATTTTTGGTTACCAAGACGTGAAGGCGGTAGAGGGACAGAGATCACAACTTTACCAGGCGGTCAGAATTTGGGCGAACTTGATGACGTTTTGTACTTTCAGAAACGTCTATATAAAGCATTGAATGTTCCCATGTCGAGAATGGAATCTGATGCAGGCTTTTCTTTAGGAAGAGCAAGTGAGATTTCTAGAGATGAGATCAAATTTAGTAAGTTTATTGCAAGACTGAGAGCTAGGTTCTCTACGTTGTTTGATAGATTGCTAGAGAAGCAATTAATTCTTGTGTTAACTCTTGTAAATCCATAATGTCAAATTTTAAAAGATGCCTAACAATGTATATAAATAATAGCCGTGATAGCAGTAAATTCAGGGGTTTCAGCCCGCCTCACCCTTCTTGTAACTTGACAAGAAAGTGCCACGCAGTCGGCTACTATTCTTATACTAACCGTTAGTGGCAAGCATAAAAACGATTGTAAAATAACCATTTGAAAATGAAAATATATCTATTACCCACAGAACTAAATTCTATTAAGATATTCCCTGACATTTACGAGAATGATGATACCGTTTTTTATCACGGAACAAGTGAA
>UPTG01003362.1_pt1 | contig 10203 bp, 6 predicted proteins | sample 2160121 | NCBI WGS metagenome assembly UPTG01 (sample SAMN06266255, study PRJEB28933) | marine metagenome | isolation source: Columbia River Estuary | place: USA:Columbia River Estuary, USA | collected 2014-07-27 | reverse complement strand
ATGGCTACAAAAAACAAGACAAAATCTGTATAAATTACACCTCTAAAGCCACCAACAGCGCTAAATAAAACCGTTATACTTCCTGCAAAAACAACAGTAAAAACAGGGTCTAAACCCAGCATTACCTGGCCTATTTTAATGGCGGCTAAAGTTACTGCAGACATGGCCATGACATTAAACAAAACACCCAAATAAAAAGCCCTAAACCACCTTAAAAAGTGTGCTGGCTTCCCGCCGTATCTCAATTCGTAAAATTCCATATCAGTCGCTACATTTGAACGACGCCATAGTTTTGCATAAACAAAAACGGTGAGCAATCCCGTGAGCAAAAAAGCCCACCAAACCCAGTTTCCAGAGACCCCATTGGTTCTTACAATGTCTGTAACTAGATTGGGTGTGTCGGTAGAAAAGGTAGTTGCTACCATAGAGAATCCTAGAAGCCACCAGGGCATGCTTCTCCCTGAAAGAAAATACTCCGCACTACTCTGACCGGATTTTTTAGACACAACAATTCCTATGATGAGTACAATTGAAAAAAAGCCAGCAATAATGCTGTAATCTAAAGCAGATAAATTCATTTTTTGGTTGGTTTTATGGTTTGGTTGGTGGTGGTAAGTCATAAAGGTATTATTTTTTGTTATACTTAACACATTTTGATCCTCAAAGGGCTTAAAAACAAGTTGTACCTTCGTTTTATGAACGCTTATCTAAATGGATTGCTTTCCTTGGAGTCATTTGTTTTTGCCTTTTTAGCTGCTTTTATTTTAGGGATCTCTAAGGCGGGTGTAAAGGGAATAGCGGTGTTAATTGTCACCTTAATGGCGTTGGCTTTTGGAGGGAAGTCTTCTACGGGAATGCTCATGCCGCTGCTTATTGTAGGAGATATTTTTGCCATCACTTACTATCACAGGCACACCCAATGGCACTATTTAAGGGCCTTTCTCCCCTGGATGATGCTGGGTGTGGTCATTGGCGTATTTATTGGCAAAGACCTTCCTGAAAAATCCTTTCAAATGGGTATGGCAGTAACCATACTGGCTACTTTGGGCATGCTTATATGGTGGGAAAAAAAGAAAATAAAAACCATCCCTACCCATTGGAGCTTTGGCGGTTTCATGGGAATTATGGCTGGAATTACGACCATGATAGGTAATTTAGCTGGGGCTTTTTCTAATATTTATTTTCTAGCCATGCGCCTTCCTAAAAATCACTTTATAGGTACTGCGGCATGGCTATTCTTCTTCATAAACCTGTTTAAACTCCCTTTCCACGTTTTTGTTTGGAAAACCATCACCCCTGAAAGTTTGAAAATTTTTCTAATACTACTTCCTGGCACTGTGTTGGGCTTACTCACTGGCGTACTTTTTGTGCATAAAATTTCTGATGCTTTTTTCAGAAAGATGATATTAGTACTTACTTCCATAGGGGCTGTAGTGTTGTTTTTAAAGTAGTTTTATTGATTGAGTAAAGTTTATAATGATAATGTTGTATATTTATTTTTAACAAATCTTAAAAAAATTACTTCTGTAAAATCTAGATTCCTGTCTATCCCATGTTTAAAAAAGGACTTTTTTTATTTTTGCTTTTTAGCCTTCCTGTACTTAGTCAAGAAATTGTCTTTAAAATTTCTGACCAGCAGCTCACAGCACTAGACAGGGAAAAGGGATTGCTGCTGCAATTTTCAGGGGATAGTTTAACCACAATCGATCTTGAAGTTTTTAAAATAAAAAGCAAGACCGCTTTAAAATTACCTCTGGAATTTACATTTATTGAATACCGCCCTATTTGGCAAAACAATACATTATTATTATCAGAAAAGGATGGTGGAAAGGTGTACGCTTTTGAAAATGACAGTTTGGTTAGAAGAGACCGTTCTGACATTGTCCATTGGCAATCCGACAGTAGTTTATTTCATAGAAATGACACCATCTATAAGTATGGTGGCTACGGTTATTGGACCACCTCAAACGCGCTTACTTATTTAAATCCAATCTCAAAAGGCTGGGAGGTCATTTCTTTTAATAGTAAAACGGTTCCACAAAGCGCCTACATTCAAATTGATCATTTAAGTAAATCCGACTTAATTATATATAGCGGTTATCATATAAATGAGCATGATCGGTTAAACTCTGTACCCGTGAATGCAGTATGGTCGTATCATTTTAAATCAAAAATCTGGAAGTATTTAGGGGAGAGCGATATTAAAGAAATTGCAGCTTATAAAAAGATAAAAGGGGATTTTATAGAAACATTTGAGGTGTTTGACACCCAAAAAGGCTTAATTAAAATTGACCCGTACAATAACAGAGTCACCTATTACAAAGAAAATCCTATCTATTTTAAAGTGGCTATAAACCAAAACCTCCCTTTGTTTAAATACAACGGATTCTATTACTATTACAACAGTAATGACCTGGATCTTGTGCTCACTAAGGTTGCTGAAAATGAATTTATTCCTAAAGAAACCTCAAGTGGAGCTTTGTTTGTAAATAATAGAAATAGTTATTATTTAATGGCTATATCTATTCTGTTGTTATTTTCTTTGGGGCTTGTTTGGTTGATTCTAAAGAAAAGAAAAAAGAAAAAAAAGACCCTATTTGTTTTTGAACACAAAATAAGTTTTAACAGAAAAGAAGCTTTTTTAGAGCCATCTGAATACTTAATATTAAAAACACTTATCGTAAATCCCGCCTTGGAATCTGCACAAATACTATCCCTTATCTACAACGAAAGCCTGACCAAATCTCATAATGAAAAAAGAAAAAATACCCTGATAGAATCGCTAAACCTTAAACTTTCTTATGTGATAGGAGGAAGTGGCGCGCCCATTGCCAGTGAAAAATCTCCAGAGGACAAGCGCATACGCATATACAGTTTAAAAATACCTCAGGTTAAAGTGCGTTTAGAAAAATAAAACCCTTCTGCTAATGGCCAATACTTTGAATTATCAATACCTTAGTGCAAAAGATAATTATTGCTATAAATGGCCTCTAAAACCCACTTTCTATTTCTACTCCTTTTTATTTTTTCAGTCTCTAATATTATATACAGCCAAGACCGCAGCAAAAAAGTCAAAGACACTACTGCTTTAAACGAAGTGGTGCTAACTGCCTCATTAATTACAACAAACTTATTAGAAGCGCCAACTGCCGCTAGTTTTGTGAATGCCAAAAAAATTCATGAAACCACCCCACAATTATCGCTAAAAGAATATCTGGGTCAGGTGCCAGGTTTATTTGCCCAAAACCAATACAACTACAACCAAGACTTGCGAATCTCCATAAGAGGGTTTGGAGCAAGGGCCGCTTTTGGTATAAGGGGCGTGTTTTTGAATATAGACGGTATTCCTGAAACTACACCTGATGGACAGGGTCAATTAGATAATATACCGATTAGTATTTTATCTAATATTGAAATTCTAAGGGGTCCAAGTAGCGCTTTATATGGAAATGCTGCAGGCGGAGTAATATTAATGCACACCCTAGAAGACTTGGGGCCAAATAAATTAAAATTTAGGGCTATGGGCGGTGCATTTGGATTGGCTTCTTCACAATTGACGGTTGCTTTAGGAGAAAATAAATTTAAATCTCTCTGGCATTTTAACCAAGCTGTTTCACAGGGGTATAGAATACTAAGCGGTTTTAAACAAAGTCAACTAAACACAACTTTTACCTACAAACTCGCAAAAAATCAATCTATTAAAGGACAGTTTAATTATACTGATAGTCCTTATGCAAATGACCCTGGCAGTTTAAACCTAGAGCAAGTAAAAAGCAACAGAAAAAATGCCAGAGAGGCTAATATTCTTTACCAAACCACCGAAAAAATAAATCATTTAAAAGTTGGATTAAGCCATGAATATGGTCTTAAACTAGCAGAAACTAGCGCTTCCAATAAAAAATCTTTAAACATTAACTCCTATACCTTTTTTGCTCAAAGAAACTTTCAAGGTCTTTTGCCCTTTTTAAACGGAGGGGTCTCTGCTTTTAAAAGAAGCTATTATGGCCTTGGCACAAAAGCCATTTTTAAAGGCTTAAAAAACGAACAATTTATTGTAGGCCTAGGCCACGCTTTGCAAAGCGACCTGAGGAGTAGGTTTCAAAATGAAAAGGGTGTTGTTGGTGCTTTGGTAGCGCAACAAAATGAAGTTTTTGCTAATAGCCATGGATTTATAACTGGTAAATTTCCCTTTCAAAAATGGGATGTGAGCGCTGCTTTGAGGGGAGACCTCATCCATATAGCAATAGATGCGAGCCAGAAAAGAAATTTCTCCGCCTTAAGTCCTACTGCTGCATTAGGCAGGAAATTGGGTGGTTTTCAATATGTTAGCCTCTCTTATGCACAAAGTTTTGAAACGCCTACCCTTAGTGAGATGAGCAATTCACCAGACGGAAGCTTGGGTTTTAACGAAAGCCTAAACCCCGTAAAATCTCACAATATAGAACTAACCTACAGAGGCAAACACTTCATAAATAACGGCTATAAAATAAATTGGGAAGTCAGTGGTTTTTTAAGTGATTCAGATGGAGAAATTTTGCCTTTTGAGTTGCCTGAATTTCCACAGAGGCAATTTTTTAAAAATATTGGTGCAACACAAAGAAGGGGTGTTGAGGCAATGGCCTCATTCACAGGAAATATACTGGAATGGACCAATGCATTTACTTTTGCTGATTATACTTTTAGTACCAACAGCGAAGACGCTAGTTTGTCAGGAAATAAAATTCCTGGAATTCCAAGCCACCATTTTAACTCACAAATACAACTTAAACTACCTGCCCAAGGGCAAATAAGACTAGAATATCAGCATATAGGGGCCTTAATGGCCAACAATAATAACAGTGTAAGGATAGCTCCGTATCGCTTATTAAATGTTTCTGGCGTAAAACAACTGCCATTAAAAAATGGTGCTCTCAAACTTTTTGCTGGTATAAACAACCTGACAAATAGCCTTTATTTTGACAACATTAGAATCAATGCTTTTGGAGGAAGGTTTTACGAAGCTGCACCAACGAGACACCTTTATATAGGAATAGAATTGTCATTATAAAGAGACAAAAACACAAGGAAGCCTTTTTTTCATTAATTTAATGGCTCCAAAAAATAATTGGCTTTCGGGAATAACATCATTTTTTACCTTGAAACTTTATAATAACAACCAAACACTGTTCAGATTCATGAAAACAAAAAACAACAGAAGAGATTTTATTAAAAAAAGTGCCTTAATAGGCACTGGTTTTTATATTGTGCCCAGACATGTTATAGGAGGCACTGGTTTTACAGCGCCTAGTGACCAGCTTGTCGTAGGTGCTATTGGAGCTGGAGGAAAAGGAGGTTCAGATATAAACAATGCATATAACGGGGGTAAAAACAGGGTTGCAGCGCTCTGTGATGTAGATCCAGCTATGGCTAAAAACGCTATAGAAAGACACGAAGGAGCGGCTTTTTTCCATGATTTTAGAAAAATGCTAGACCAACAAAAAGACCTAGACGCGGTGACCATTTCTACTCCAGACCATACCCACGCTATCATAGCCCATGAGGCCATGATGCGCAACTTACATGTGTATGTTCAAAAACCACTGACCCATACCATTGCAGAAGCGAGGCACTTAACCCATTTGGCCAGAAAACAACAGGTGGTTACTCAAATGGGAAACCAAGGAGGTTCCTCTTTAGGGGTGGTAAAAATTAAAGAATGGATAGACGGAAACGCTATTGGAGACGTTAAAAAAGTATTTATATGGACCAATAGGCCTGTATGGCCTCAAGGAAAAGGGGCGCCAGAGGCAAACCCATCTAAAAAACCACAGGGCTTGGATTGGGACCTATGGCTTGGTCCTGCATCTAACAAAGATTATACCCCAGGATTACACCCATTTGATTGGAGGGGGTATTGGGAGTACGGAACTGGTGCCCTTGGAGACATGGGATGCCATTTGCTAGATGTTCCTTATAAAGTATTAAATCTAGGGTATCCTACAGGGGTACAATGTAGTGTGGCTAATATTTACTCCAGGATGTGGACACCAGATTACGTTCCAGACGGTTGTCCGGTTGCCTCAAAAGTAACCATAGATTTCCCAAGCAAAATTGCAGGACAATCAGGGGTTGAATTAGAATGGACAGATGGCGGAATTACACCAGCCATTCCAGATGAAATTAGTGATTACTACTCCGCTTCAAGTAGTGGTGTTATGATGATGGGCTCTGAAGGTATTATTACCTGTACAGACTACGGAAACAATCCTGTTTTATTTAAAAAAGGTATGGAGCCTCAGCCGTTTGACACCAGTGTGCAAGGAAACTTAGACGCACTTCATAACGCCGCTTGGACAGAAGCCTGTAAGGCAGGTTTTAATTCAGATAAACACTTGGCGCTCACCTCCTCTTTTGACTACGCAGGACCATTTACTGAGACTGTACTAATGGGCAATATAGCCATCAGAAGCCATATGCTTAGAAAAGAAAATGAAGCGGGTAATATGGAATTCTACGGCAGAAAGAAACTGCGTTGGGACGGAGAAAATATGCGTATCACCAACTTCGAAGATGCAAATCAATTTGTTACAAAACCTTACAGAGAAGGCTGGAGTATTCCAGGCTTGTAAAACACACTTCTCTACAACAAAGCACTAATGTCATTGGTGTTTGTTTAAAACAAAAACCCCCAGCATTAGCTGGGGGTTTTTTATAAATAAAAAGACCCTTGTTCCTGTGTTTTTATAAAACAGTAAGGCCTTTATTCGGATGGCACCTCAATATGATTCCCTAAGAAAATAGCATTTAAAAATAATCTATTCATCCCGTAATGAATGCCCCTAAAATTTGGGTTGTCTGCAAACATGATTACACGGCCCATTCCTTTTGGACTTACAATTAAAGAAGCGCTTTTAGGCAGAAATTCTCTTTGGTTTTTTTCTGAAATATAACCGTCTAAATGCGGTTTTTCAGCGTAATCTATCACTGTACCGTAGGCGCTTTTGGAAGGAGCCAACCAGACCTCGTTGTTTTTATACAAAGCGACTCTAGATTGATCGTAACCAAATCCTAAGGGGTGGGACAAATCCATATCACCTTTTAAAAACACCCCACCTAAAGCTTCTCTTCCAATATTTTCTCCAGCGTCTACATAAGGTTTTCTACTTGTTAGCGTTGTGGAATCAGGCACTACTTTAATCAGTTTTTCTTTTACAAATTTAGTGTTCACTGCCCACGAAGAACCAGTACCAATAGTGATTAAAGTATTCCCTTTAGAGACCCAGTCAGATAAAGCCTTACTGAATTTTTCAGATAGCGAATACCTTCCAGAAACCATCACTAAAGTGTTGTAAGCATCTAGTGAAACACGGTCTAAGTTTCTGATAGGTAATTTACTAATGGGTATTCCCACACGGGTATCTAACAAGTGCCAAATCTCTCCTGCTTCATAAGAAGAAGTGCCGTTTCCAATAATCATTGCAGCCTTTGGCGCCATTAATGGACGCACATTTCTGCTCCCTAAATCTACTCCTGAAAGGCTTAAGCCAGACTGCACCGCAGACACCGAAACCCCTAATTTACTTGGTAAATCTGCCATAAGACTGGCTAAACTGTCCTTAGAAATCTTTTGTAGGGCTACTGGCACCATTAAAGATCCGTATGAAAAAGACTTTGCACCGTCAAAAGTAGCCACTTTAAAAGGCTTAAAGGCCGCAGAAAGTACCACTCCATTTTTTTGTAAATGTGCTATAGCTGCGGGTATATTATAATCTCTAGCTTCAATAGCATAAGCGTAGTCAGCAGCCTTAAAAGGCCTCGCAGTCACAAGGTCTTTGGCAATAATTAATTGGTCTAATTTAGGTAGCTTGCTAATGGGCTTATAAGAGATATTAAAAAAATTAGCCACAGACCAAGCACTTGCGTCATAATAAACAGAATCCCTGTATTTATTATAGGTCTCAAAAAAACTCTGTACCATTCGGTACTGCGCTTGAGAAGTGGGGACTACGTATTCATCTATTGCCGTCTGATACACGGACACCTTATGGGTGTTTAGTTTTCCAATAAAAGCCTTAGCCAAGTTTTTATCCGTTTCTTTAAAAGAGTAGCCTTTAATCTTTTCCGCAGCCGCGTTAGTGAATGCACTCTTAAAGAAATCCCGCTGATACGCCTGAAGTGTAGCTGCATTTTCTACAGCTGCTTTCACCGTGGTGATGCTAGAAACATATTGGTTTCTTATTGTAAAAGGAAAGGTAATTTCACCAAAGGCGGTGGTTTGTTTTAAACCCCTAGAACTGGCTTGTTCAAACAACAATGCCAAAGCGCCTTGAAGGTCTGGATAAGAAGACCCATAGCCAGGATAAGTGCCGTCAAAAGCTTCTTTGGTAAAATAAAGAGACCCTATACTGTCTAGGGCTTTAGAAAAATACCCCCCAAAAAGATCGTTTAAGGTGGTGTAATTTTCTTTAGGCATAATAGGCTTAGAAGAAGCGTTGGGCTTCATAGGCTCAAAAAAATAAGTGCTTTGGCTGCCCATTTCGTGAAAATCAGTCACCACATTTGGGTACCATTCATGCGACCAGGCCACCTTTCCTTGGCTTTCAGGATTTACGGTTAATAACCAATCTCTGTTAAGGTCAAACCAGTAATGGTTGGTTCTACCTCCGGGCCAGTACTCATTGTGCTCTGCATCCTGAGGGTCTGCTACCAAAGGACTCCCTTTATAGGTGTTGGCCCACTGTGTATGTCTATCTCTCCCGTCTGGATTGATCGTAGGGTCAATAAAAATCACCGCGTTTTCTAAATATTTTTCAATGTCTGGGTTTTTAGATGCTACAAAAGTATAGGCCGCCAAAAGAGCCGCCTCTGAACTGGAAGGCTCGTTTCCGTGCACATTATAGGCTAGGTTAATAATCAGTGGCAGAGCGCTTCCTTTAGGGGCTACACCGCTTTTAATAGACGCCAAATGCGCTTCTTTAATCTCCGACAATCTAGAGAGGTTTTCAGGACTACTCACCACTAAAAAAGCCAGTTTTCTCCCTTCATGTGTTTTTCCATAAGGCATGATTTGTGCGCGGTTAGAGGTAGCGGCCAACTGCTCCAGATAACTCACAATAAGGTCATGTCGCGTGTGTTGGCTACCAATGTCGTATCCTAAAAAAGACGCTGGAGAAGACACTTCCTGATTAAAAGGATTGTATTTTTTATAAAAATAGTCTTGGCCAAAAGCCATACTGCTGCAACACAACAACAGGGTTAGTAATCTAAATAACATAAGAAAAGGTTTAAGGTTTTACCTTTTAAAGATACCAAAGAATTTTTGCTTAACCCCCTTTAGTCCGCTGAGTATTGCTATTGGGAAAAAACCTAAAACAAGGAGCGACTGTCTGTCACTAAATTACTCCCTTTAAAATGGCCTTTGTCAAAATGTAATCTATTCGCTTTTACCGCAATAGGGAAGGGCATTTTACCTTCAGACACTAGCTTTAATACCTTGTCATTTTTCTTAAAAGTATTGAGTTTTCCATCTATTTTTTTGTCCAACTTCACGATTAATGAGGGAGATATTTCTATATCTGTCTCTATGGTAATCACAAGATTCTTAGCCCATAATACCCCTGAAATAAGCAAGATTTGATCCTTGTTTAAATGGGAATAGAGGCTTGGATTGGGGTGTAAATAATCTGCCTGATGCAAATAATTTTCCAAACTCCCCATAACCAATTCTTCAGACTCTGAGCCTTCATAGGAAACCCCAACAGACTTCCCAGAACTAATCAAGGTTTCTAAAGAGAGGTTACCAAGGCCAAAAGCGCTTAAAAGGGGTTCCAACAAAGACATCCCAACATTAAATCTATACTCATTTTTATACCTAGAAGACACCTTTAGCGCGCTGTTCTCTGACACTTCAAGGGCTTTTTTGGATTCAAATGCGTGGTTAATGTGGGCATAATACAACTCAATAGGGTTGGCGGGAACTTTAAGCCATAACTGCAATAATTTATAGCTTCTAATTGGCCCGCCAAGCAGGTCGTATCCATGTTCCCTTAAGTTTTTACTCAAATTAGATTGTAGCATATTCTTTTGCGCTTAATAGTCTTTCATTTAAAGATACCCCTTTACCTTGCTTTCCGTCTTTTTATGTCAATAGTCCGATTTAAATGGCCTTTGGACGATGTTTTTTTGCTTGCACTAATTCAATATTTTTATGTGCTTAAAAATTCA
>UPTG01003361.1_pt1 | contig 10207 bp, 7 predicted proteins | sample 2160121 | NCBI WGS metagenome assembly UPTG01 (sample SAMN06266255, study PRJEB28933) | marine metagenome | isolation source: Columbia River Estuary | place: USA:Columbia River Estuary, USA | collected 2014-07-27 | reverse complement strand
CTAGATTATTTTTTCGTTTACTTTTTTTGTTTTTTGTTTTCTTTTTCGTGCTATTTTTTTCCTTTTTTTTCTTTTCTCTACCAGCCTTTCCTTTATCTTCTATATATTCATCTTTTTTATGCATGTCAAATCTATAAGAAACACCAAATCTACCATATAATCTAGACGGAGTGTCTTTAAAATTTAATAAGATAGACGCATCTATTTGAAAATTCTTATTTATTAAATAGGTGGCACCACCCCTAAATAGTTGATCTGCATAAAAATCACTTTTTATCCCTTGATTTTCTATAAAAGCAGCTAATTTGGCATTGAATGTATGTGTTAAGGTTAAAATATAAGAATAGGATTTTTCATCCAGTGTCAATCGTTCACCGATAATATTGATGACAAAAACCCAACTTCCCCAATTGTTTTGAGACGCAATAGCTACTGTTGGGCTTATCTCCATTCCAGTTTCTACCTCTTCATTGAATAGGGTTAATTGAGTGTCAGGAATATGGGTTAAAGGATTATCTGCTTGATCAAAATTTGCTCCCGCATAAATCGACATAGCTGGAATTAAATCCTTCCAGTGAAAACCATTATTAGCTTTCCAACTATATAGATTTGGTTTTTCTAAAGCTTTTTTACGATAGGGGTCAAAAAATAAATATTTTGCTCCTAATGTATTAGCGTTAAAATTACGTTCGGTATAAGTGCTTTGACTTTGTAACAATGTTTTTGAATTGGACTGATAGGACCCAATTAAACTAATTTCTAATTCCTCTTTCCAGACTCCATATCTTATTTCATAATCAATAATAAAAGCGCTTGTTTCATTATTTAAAAGGGAATGCTCTTCTTTACCCAAGCCAAAACCTGCTTCAAATTGAAGGATTTGTTTACCCACCGAAAAAGCTCCTTGAGAGAAACCAGGTCTGTTGGAGTTGATTGTCTCCGTATATTGTGCAAATAGGGATAAATAACTGAATAATAAAAGAAAAAATATTCCAGTTTGTTTAATTTTCATACGATATTCGGTTAAATCCAAAGATATAAATTTATCATTTATTTAATAGTAGTTTTTCTTAAATTATATATTCTATTTGTATTTTTGGCAATATTTTAATGAATGCTATGAATTCCTTTTTACAAACAATACTAATTATACTTCTAGTATACTATGGTTTAAAAATTGTTTTTAAATTTTTAAAGCCATATTTGATAAAATATATTGCAAAAAAGGCAAGTGACCGTTTCGGGCAACCTTTTGATAATAATCCTTTTAATACAAATTCTAGAAAAAAAGAAGATGAGGGAGCAATTAGTATTGATAAATCAAATGCTAATACAAAAACCTCCAATCCTGAAGTTGGTGAGTACATAGACTATGAAGAGCTGGAGTAACTATAAATATGTTCTTATTTTATTTATTTAAAGGAACTGCATAATTTTTCATAAATTAACCATTTATTATTTAAAATACATGATGCAGCGTTTATATAAATTTCTTCCCCATTTTATTGTTTTGGTATTATTTGTAATCATTTCTTTAGCTTATTTTAGTCCAGTATTGCAAGGAAAAAAAATTTTTCAGAGTGATATTGTTCAATACACCGGAATGGCTAAACAGCAAAATGATTTTAGAAAATCAACTGGTGAAGAAACATATTGGACCAATGCTGCTTTTGGAGGAATGCCGACCTATCAATTAGGGGCGAAATATCCACACAACTACATTAAGAAATTAGACCTTACGCTCCGGTTTTTACCTAGACCCGCAGATTATTTATTTCTGTATTTTATTGGGATGTATATATTATTTTTAGTTTTAAAACTAGATTATAAATTGGCATTTGTAGGTGCTTTAGCATTTGGATTTTCCACCTACTTAATAATTATTTTGGGAGTTGGTCATAATGCTAAAGCCCATGCAATTGCATATATACCATTGGTATTAAGTGGAATATTATTAGCATTAAGAGGTAATTATTTAAAAGGATTTATACTAACTACAATTGCCATGGCTTTGGAACTGGTTGCCAATCATTTTCAAATGACTTATTATTTATTATTAGTAGTTTTAGTCATAGGTCTTGTTTATCTAATCGACTCCTATAAAAAGAAAAAATTGCTTAACTTTTTTAAAGGTGTAGGGGTTTTAGTGGTGGCAGTTGTTTTTGCCATTGGTCTTAATGCTACCAATATATTAGCAACCAAAGAATATGCCGACACGTCAACTCGTGGCAAAAGTAAATTGACGATCAACGCTGATGGAAGTACTAAGGAAGCAAATAAAGGCCTGGATTATGATTATATAACAGAATATAGTTATGGAAAATTAGAAAGTTTTAATTTATTTATTCCAAGATTTATGGGTGGAGGCTCATCAGAACCTTTACCGGATAATCCTAAATCAATGAATGCTATTATGCAATTGGGAGCCTCTCCACAGGAGGCAAATCAAATCTTAAATCAAGTGCCTATGTATTGGGGAGATCAACCCATTGTTGCAGCACCTGCGTATATAGGAGCAATTATTATTTTCTTGTCAATACTTGCTTTGTTTTTAATTAAAGGCAAACTAAAATGGTGGTTAGTTACAGGTATTATATTGAGCTTACTTTTATCTTGGGGTAAAAATTTCAGCATACTCACCGACTTTTTTATTGAATACATTCCATTATATAATAAATTTAGGGCAGTTTCATCGATACAGGTATTATTAGAATTATTAATGCCTATACTAGCTATTTTAGGACTGCAACAGTTCCTTTTTAATAGTTCTATAGCCTTCGAAAAAAAGAAAAAAACCTTATTATATGCTACTGCGATTAGCGCTGGTACAGCTGTTGTATTTATCTTGTTTAAATCGATATTATTTGATTTTTCCAGTCCTTATGATTCCTATTTTATAAAGGATTTAGGTCCTGATTTTGTGGACGCTATGAAAGATGACCGGATGACTTTATTTAACAATGATGCCATTCGATCATTAATTTTGATTGTTTTGTCTGCCGGAGTTTTATGGTTTTTCTTGAAAGCAAAACTAAAGCAAGAAACAACGATCGCAATATTTGCATTATTAATTTTAATCGATTTGGTTGGAGTTGATAGGCGTTATGTTAATAATGATGATTTTGTTGTAGCAAGAGTTATGACGAATCCTTTTCAGGAAAATTTTGCAGATAAAGAAATTTTAAAAGACACAGATTACTTTCGTGTATACGATATTACTTCAAGCCCCTTTAATAGTGGGCGAGCAAGTTTTTATCACAATGCTTTAGGAGGATATCACGCTGCAAAACCTGCACGTATTCAGGATGTCAATAATTTTTATTTAAGTAAGGGTGATATTGGAATTTTAAATATGATGAACGTTCGATATATCATAACTGAAGGTAAAAGTGGTACAAAAGTTCCTCAACGCAATCCCTATGCAAATGGACCAGCTTGGTTTGTAGAAAATATAATCTTCGCTGAAAACACCAATGAAGAGTTGTTATTGCTTGATAGTTTGGATACAAAAAGAACCGCTATTGTTCATCAAGAATTTTCCCAAAAAATACCTTTGGAAAATATAGAACGAGACTTGACCGCAACGATAAGCTTAAAGAGCCATGCTCCTAATTATTTGGTATATGAATCTTCAACGGTATCTCCACAATTAGCACTTTTTTCTGAAGCTTATTATTCAAATGGTTGGAATGCTTATATAGATGGTCAGCCAGTAACACATTTTAGAGCTAATTACCTGCTGCGTGCCATGAAAATACCAGAAGGAAACCATACCATTGAATATAAGTTTGAACCTGAAGTTGTTGCCATAGGAAGTAAAATTTCTTTAACGACTAGCGCATTGTTTTTGTTGGTATTGCTAGGAGCTATATTTTATAATTATAGAAAAAAAGAAACGCTCAATAATGAACAATAAACCATGAAAAGAGCACTTGTCATTACTTATTATTGGCCACCAGCAGGAGGTCCAGGTGTTCAAAGATGGCTAAAATTTGTTACTTATTTTAAAGATTTTGGAATTGAACCTGTAGTTTTTATTCCGGATAACCCTCATTATCCATTACAGGATAAAAGTATTGTTTCTGAAATACCTGAAGGAATAGAGATCATTAGGTTTCCAATTAAAGAGCCTTATGGATTTGCCAAAATATTTTCAAAAAAGAAAACTAAGCAAGTAAGTAGTGGGATTATAACGAACAAGAATCAATCTGTTTTAGAAAAATTATTATTATGGATTCGAGGTAATTTTTTTATTCCAGATGCAAGAATAGGATGGGTAAAACCCGCTGTAAGCTTTTTGAAGGAGTACCTTGCTAAAAATGACATGGACATTGTTATAAGTTCAGGTCCTCCTCATAGTTTGCATTTAATTGGAATGGCATTAAAAGAGGAACTGGGAATAAAATGGGTAGCAGATTTTAGAGATCCTTGGACGACTATTCATTATCATCAATCACTTCGATTAAATAAAAGAGCTCAAAAAAAGCATTTAAAATTAGAATCCAAAGTATTAAATAATTCAGATTTAGTGGTGGTAACTAGCGCAAGAACTAAAAAAGAATTTCAAAATATCACTTCGGTACCCATCGAAGTTGTTAGTAATGGATATGATATTTTAGAAAAAATAGAACCTAATTTAGATACTCAATTTTCAATAGCCCATATTGGTTCTTTATTAACCAATAGAAATCCAGAATTATTGTGGGAAATTCTATCAGAATTAAAAGATGAAAACAGAGTATTTTCTAAGAATTTGCTTATTAAATTAGTAGGGGCAGTTAGTGAGGATGTTTTAGAAAGCCTCGCAGTTTTTGGATTAACAGAAAATTATAAAACCTTGGGCTATGTTTCACATCAGGAAGCTATTCAAATTCAACATGATGCACAAGTATTATTATTAGTTGAAATGGACAGTCCAGAAACTAAATCTATTATTCCTGGAAAATTGTTTGAATATGTTGCTGCAAATAGGCCCATACTGGCTTTAGGACCTGAAGGTAGTGATGTGGAAGGGATTATAAAAGAAACCAACACTGGAATGTATTTTAAGTATACTGATAAAGAAAAGTTAAAACAACAACTGCAACTTTATTACGAAGCCTATTTAAAAGCTAATTTAAATGTTAATTCTAAAAACATTGAAAAATACAGCAGAAGTACATTGACTAAAAGTTTAAGTACGATATTATTAAATATTAAATAAAAAAACTCCGTTATATAGTTAACAGTATGTAAAATATAAGCTGAGAGTGTTGGTAATCGATAAAATAAATAGTGCCTAGAAATATAAAATCCGCCTTCAATTAATATGAAGACGGATTTTAAAAACTAACCAACCAAAAATTATTAACTTATGAAAAGTATACTATCTACCTTGTATTAAGGTATTGTCAATCACCGTGCCATAAAACATGTATATGAATGGTTTAGTATTTATTTAACAATAAATTTATCAGTTTTAATATGCAGTCCTTTGCTATAAACTTGATAAAAATAAAGTCCGTTTTCATAGTCCATAGAATTGATGATGTAATTATTTGAAGAGATATTTTTAGTTTTAATTAATTGTCCCGAAATGGTATAAATTTTAATTTGGTCTATTTCAGCTTCGATTGGAAGTTGTAAAATAGATTTATTAATTACTGGATTTGGATAGAGAATAATATGATTCAGGTTAAATTTATCAATAAAAAGAATTGGAGGATCACATTGATTAAAGTCGTTAAAATAAGTCACATTATTATTTTCTGAAAAACAAGACATAGTGCTGTAAAAATCATAATTATATCCAAAGGGGACAAGACCGTTTGTTGAGCCTATACCTTCAATCCATTGTTCAAAATATCCAATGGGCTCTCCAAAGATATCATAACCTTCTAAAGTGATAACTTTTCTATTTGCTCCTGCAATAAACGTTGTGTAAACTTCAATTATATGATAACTGCCGAGGGTACCACCACCTCCACCTAAACAAAAATAATCCTCTGTTAAAATAGCTCCAACTTCAAGATTTAAATCAATCATCACCTTTTCATCGTTTAAGTCTTCTTCAAAACTAAAAATCACACCATTTTCTTCTCTTAGTCTGCAATTTGTTAGTTCGCCATCACGATATATTTTTTTATATGTTTTTCCATTAATTATTTCTTCACCCAAAATCATTATACTATCAAGACCTACATAACCGCCGGACCAAAAAGACCAATGTACTATTGTCCAACTATTATTTTCATTTAATGTCGGTATTTGTGAATAAGAAATAAGTGAAATAAAATAAATAAGTATGGAAAGTCTCATAATTATTGGATTAATAGTAAAGTAACAAAAATTTAACTTTTAAATAATGACAAGTATCAGTTTCCTATAATTTCTCAGATAAATAAGTTGCTGTATATGATTTTTTGTTTTTAGCAACTTCTTCTGGCGTACCTTGAATCATAAGTTTACCACCTTTTTCTCCACCGTCTTTTCCTAAATCAATGATGTGATCCGCACACTTAATTAAATCGATATTATGTTCTACAACGATTACCGTATGGCCTTTATCTAATAATGCGTAAAATGATTTTAATAATTTATTGATGTCATGAAAATGTAAACCGGTTGTAGGTTCATCAAATATAAAAAGTGTCTTTTCTTTGCTAGTCCCTTTTATTAAAAACGAAGCCAGTTTAATTCGCTGTGCTTCACCACCCGAAAGGGTAGAAGAGCTTTGTCCTAATTGAACATAACCCAAACCTACCTCTTGTAAGGGTTGTAATTTAGTAGTGATTTTTTTTTCACCATTGGTTTTGAAAAAAGAAATAGCATCATCAACCGTCATGTGTAAAATGTCATGAATGCTTTTATTATAAAAGTTAACCTCTAAAACTTCTTTTTTAAATCGCTTTCCTTTACAAGCATCACATTCTAAATGAACATCTGCCATAAATTGCATTTCGATCGTAATTTCTCCTTCACCTTTACACTTTTCACAACGTCCTCCATCTACATTAAATGAGAAATGTTTAGGCTTATAACCTCTAATGTCAGAAAGTTTTTGATTTGAAAATAAACTTCTAATGTCATCGTAGGCTTTTATGTAGGTTACTGGGTTAGACCTGCTAGAACGTCCAATTGGATTTTGATTTACAAATTCTACCTTTTTAATGCTTGAATAGTCTCCTTCTAATTTGGTAAATTGTCCTGGCTTTTCGCCATAGCCTCCCACTGCTTTTAACATTGCTGGATATAGTATGTTCTTAACTAAGGTGCTTTTTCCACTCCCAGATACTCCAGTTATAGCGGTAAAACAGCCTAAAGGAAATACTACATCAATATTTTTTAAATTATTATGACGTGCACCAATCAAACGGATACTATTTTTAGAAACTCTTCTTTTTACAGGAACCTCAATGGTAAGTGTTCCGTTTAAATAGTTAGCAGTTAATGAGTTTGACTTTAATAAATTTCTATAATTTCCTGTAGCAACAACTTCACCACCAAAACTACCAGCCTCAGGTCCAATATCAATTATCTCATCTGCTGCTTTCATGATGTCTTCATCATGTTCCACAACTATGACCGTATTGCCTAAATCACGAAGCGATTTTAAAACTTCTATCAGACGTTCAGTATCTTTAGGATGTAAACCAATACTAGGTTCATCTAGTATATACATGGAACCCACTAGGCTACTACCTAAAGAAGTTGCTAAATTAATTCGTTGTGACTCACCTCCAGATAAAGTATTTGATTTTCTATTTAATGATAAATAGCTAAGTCCTACATTACTTAAAAATTCCAATCGATTATTAATTTCTATCAATAATCTTTTTGCAACTTTCTGATCGTACTTGTTAAGTGCTAAATTATTGAAAAATACTTTTACTTTATCTAATGGTAATGCAACTAGTTCTTGAATAGATACTCCGTTTACCTTCACATAACTAGCTTCTTTTCTTAGTCGTTTACCATTACAATTATTACATTTCGTCTTTCCTCTATAACGAGAAAGCATCACACGATTTTGAATTTTATAACTTTTAGAAGTTAAGTCTTGAAAGAATTCATTCAATCCCGTAAAGTGTTTATTACCTTCCCATACCAATTTTTTTTGTTCTTCTGAAAGTTCAAACCAAGGTTTATGAATTGGGAAATCAAATTTATAGGCTGCATTTACAAATTGATCACGGTACCAACTCATGGACTCTCCACGCCAAGGAAAAACAGCATTTTCAAAAACGGATAATGCAGTGTTAGGAACCACTAAATCGGTATCAATACCAACAACGTCGCCGTAGCCTTCACAAGTTTCGCAAGCACCATAAGGATTGTTAAAACTGAATAAATGAACATTTGGAGTTAAAAATGTAATTCCATCTGCTTCAAAGCGATTGTTAAATTCTTTGGTCGAACTGTCGGATAAATTTTCTATGTATAAGATTCCTTTTCCTTCAAAAAAGGCAATTTGAACAGCGTCTGCCAATCTATTGATGAAATCCTCATCATTTTTAGTGATAACTCGGTCTACCACTAAATGCAGGGTTTTCGGAAGTAATTTCCCTTTTAATTCATCCAATCTAAGAATGGTGTTGTCTATCTTAATTCTTGCATATCCTTGTTGTAATAAGGCTAGTAATTTATTTTCAATAGCCCTTCCTTCTTCTAAATGAATAGGAGTGAGGAGGAGTAATTTTTTCCCTTCTGGAAATTGTTTGATGTAATTGATAACATCAGAAATAGTATCTTTTTTTACTTCTTTACCGGAAATTGGAGAAATTGTTTTTCCAATACGTGTAAATAATAATTTTAAATAATCATAGATTTCTGTTGTGGTACCAACTGTAGATCTAGGATTTGTAGAGTTTACCTTTTGTTCAATTGCAATTGCAGGAGATATTCCTTTAATCGAATTTACTTTGGGTTTGTTTAACCTTCCAAGAAATTGTCTTGCATAGGAAGATAAACTCTCTACATATCTTCTTTGACCTTCTGCATATAGGGTGTCAAATGCTAAACTTGACTTTCCGCTACCTGATAAGCCAGTGATGACTACCAATTTATTTCTAGGGATCACCACAGAAATATTTTTAAGATTGTGAAGTTTTGCTCCTTTAATAAGGATGTTTTTTTTAATATCTAAGTTGTCAAAATTCAAATTATAATTGTAAAAATTAGGTGTATTTTGCAAAGATAACCTTTCCAAATTGACTATGATAAAAAGGTTAAATAATATTTTTTATTGTAAATATTAATTGTTTTTGTTGAATTATTAATAGTTTATTCTTACATTTACATTAAATAATACAATAAAAAATTTAAGCCTATAGCATAATACTACTTTTTTAAATAAATAATTTATACCAAACAAGCATTAATAATAGTGCATTGTTTGTTTTAAAAAGTAATGTTATGAAAAAAAACAAATCTACAGATGCACATTTAGTGAGTGCATACATGAAAGGCGATGAATTAGCAATAAGCGAATTAATAACTCGGCACAAGCAAAAAATTTACAGTTTCATTTATTCAAAAGTATTTGACAAAGATGTCTCAGAAGATATTTTCCAAGATACTTTTATAAAAGTTATAAATACTTTAAAAAGAGGTGCTTATAATGAAGAAGGAAAATTTATTCCATGGGTAATGAGAATTTCTCATAATTTAGTAATCGATTATTTTAGAAAAAATAATAGAATGCCAAAATTTGAAAATAACACTGACTTTGATATTTTTTCAGTCTTACATGATGGTTCATTAAATGCTGAAAAAAAAATGATTAAAGGACAAGTTGAAGAGGATTTGAAAAAAATTATTCAAGAGTTGCCTGAAGACCAGAAAGAAGTGCTATTGATGAGAATTTACAAAGAAATGAGTTTTAAAGATATTAGTGAGCAAACAGGAGTAAGTATCAATACTGCTTTGGGTCGAATGAGGTATGCGCTAATCAATATTAGAAAGGTCATAGAAAAACATAATATCGTATTAACTAATTAATACAATAAATGATATTTTGATGCGTTATAAAATAACAAAAACATCAAATTATCAATATATGGAAAAAATGTACTCTGGAACTTCACGAAAGGAACACGTGAAAAAAAACTTGATTCCAAAAGAAGATACAATAAGATTTCTTCTTGATTATTCTAAGGCTTTAAATGTTAAAGTTTACAATAAAATGAAGTTTGAAACACTCTTGAACTAAAAATAAAAAAAACCTCAA
>UPTG01003360.1_pt1 | contig 10212 bp, 13 predicted proteins | sample 2160121 | NCBI WGS metagenome assembly UPTG01 (sample SAMN06266255, study PRJEB28933) | marine metagenome | isolation source: Columbia River Estuary | place: USA:Columbia River Estuary, USA | collected 2014-07-27 | reverse complement strand
CGAGAATTTAGGCTACCAGCGTAAGAATTTTTCTGATGAAGAGATTCTCAAGCGTTGTATCTACCCGCTGGTAAATATCGGCGCGCAATTGTTAGACGAAGGTCATGCGTTACGGGCCGGCGATATTGATACGGTCTACGTCAATGGTTATGGCTTTCCTAACCATGTTGGTGGTCCGATGTGGTTTGCCGATGCCCAAGGACTCGGCAGCGTTCTGGCCGATATTCAGCGGTTTTACACCGAAACGGGAGATGAGGCTTGGAAGCCTGCACCATTGCTGGAACGACTCGTGGCAGAAGGAAAGACCTTTGCGTCATTGGATCAGTAAGACGACGTGTTTGATCTTATGCGTCTGCCCTTGATTCCTGCAGCCTTAGGTCAATCGGTTATTCGGTTCCGGCACTTGGTTGTGCGGCCGCTATCGCCTTGGCAAAAGGTTGTCTACGGGCTCGCGGCTGCAATTTTGGTGCTGCTGGGCCTGATCGGTTTAGTTCTGCCGGTGCTCCCAGGGCTGGTTTTTTTAGCGCTGGCTGCTGGGCTGCTGGCGCGGATCTCCCCGCGGTTTGGTTATTGGTGGTATCAAAAGCCGCTGGTGCAACGATTTACGCGGAAGCAGCAACAGCTGAAAAACGCCTGGTCTGGTGTTTGGCGGGGATCATTGAGGTCGATTCGAGCAGTGGTTGCTAGTGTGGCGCAGGACCTGCTTCGCGGTTGTGGGCGGTTGGTGGTCGTCATTGGCAGATGGTTCGGGAAACAGGTGCGTCGGGTTTTGGGATACTGGGCCCGTAGATGAACCGGTTGGCCCGATGTTTTTCCGCGTTATGGATGTCTCCCTTCGGCAGGTGATTAGATGGATTTTTTGGTAGAACAAACCTATTTTGAATTGTGGCAAAAACACTTTGATGCAACGCTTGCACCAAAGGATTGGCTGGCTGCCTCTGGCGCCCTAGCGGGCTCCCTGTCGGAGGTTTTTATGGCCGGATATCAGACGGCGATGCGGTGTCAGTTTGGGATTAATGATTCGGCTTGGGCTGCTTTTTGCGTTAGCGAAGGGGTCGATGGCTTACCACCTGTTGAGCTAGATGATGCCGGGCTTTTAACCGGTGTCAAAACATGGGTTGCAGCGGCATCGGTTGTTACGTCATTTTGGGTAAAAGTGGGTCGGGGCAGTGAATCGTTTTACGTTGTGTTACCCCGTGAGACAAAAGGGCTGAGTTTAACGCTCAATCGTAACGAAGGTTTTCTGCCAGAGTTGTGTGTTGGCCGGTTACAACTTGATAAAGTTGCACCACCTGCCCCGCAAATCATCTCTAAAGCCGGGCTTAAACAATTTCCCAAGCTCGAGGCCAGCTGCATCTTGATTGCGTGTTTGGGTTATTTAGCAAGCCACGGTTTTACGTGGGCATCAGACCTCCTTGCCCGTCATATCGTCCCCGTTATCGATCAGCGAAGCGATGCAGCGCTCGCAGCGCTTGCCTTGGACCTGCAGACATTCATCAAAGCTGCGCCGGAGCTGTCTGTAAAGCTACCCGGTTGGGATCGTGATCGGCGTTTAATCGAGATGTACCTCGGCATGCTTTTGAAGCAACCGAGCGAACGTTAGGACTGCCCTGGTAAATCAGCGGCAAGACGCTTGGCTAGGCGTTTAAGGAACACCTGCATGACCCGCTTGGCTTGTAGGTCCCCTGCGCTTTCGGCAGCGGCGATACCGATGCGCAAGGTTTCCGTGGCGTCAATAAGGTTGTCCCGATCCTTTTGAACTTGCGCGAGCTGTTGGTAAGCCGCGGTATACGTTGGATCAAGCGCAAGGCAGCGTTTGAGGTGTTCCTCGGCTTGGATAAGATGATCATCCGGCTCCTCTTTGAGATAAGCCGAGGCCAAACCAAACCGCAGGAGCGCTGAATCTTGGCCTTTGTTGAGGAGTGCCGTGAGTGCGGTAATGTTGGGCATCAGGACTGTCTTTGAGAACCTTTTAAAAGAATAGTCTAAACACTGGATTGACGCATTAAGATTAAAGTTACCGATTAGGTAATGGGTGAAGGAGACAAAAAGATGCGACATCAGGTGAGTCAAGACCCGCAGCGCTTCCGGCCTGAAGTCCTGGCATTAAATAATGACAATACGCCGCATGTGAATGCTTTGAGCGAACAAGCGCTCGATGCGCTGATTGCGCAAGCGGCGTCGTTTCGGGTTATGACCAATCAAGACAATACCTTGTCGGGATTCGTGCTCCTGCTGCGCGAAGGACAAGCCTATGAAAGTCTTAACTACCGATGGTTTTCTGAGACCTTTGAAGAATTTCTTTATGTCGACCGGATTATTGTTGCGCCGCATTGTCGCGGTGAGGGTGTGGCGCAAGCATTGTATGACCATGCGATCGGTTTGGCGCGAGCAATGGCGGTCCAAAATCTGACCTGTGAAGTGAATTTGGCGCCGCCTAATCCTCGATCTTTAGCGTTTCATCATGCCCAAGGCTTTCAAGAAATGGCGCAACAAATGACGGATGGTGGTTTGAAGCGCGTCTCGCTGCTGCGGAAGACCGTTGATGCTTGAACGCTATCTTGGACAAATCGCGGTTGTGGTGGCGCTGTTAATGGGCGGGGCATACTGGCGAATGCAAGATCCAGAACAGCCGGTTGTCGAGGTGATCGAAGCTGCGGCGCCGGTTGTGGCGCCAGTCCGCACGCGAGTCGATGCGGTTATGACAAAGTGCGTTCGCAAAGGACCAACCACGAGGGTCGAAGGCCTTGTGCGGAATCTTGGTACGCTTCATGTTACTCGCGTGACGGTCCAAAGCATCTGGAAGCGGGATGATGGCTCGGTCGTCGATACAGGACTGATTTATGCCATCGGAGAGGATCAAACATTGGCGCCTGGCGAGGATGCGATGTTTTCGGATACGACAGATTTAAGAGGGGTTGAGCGGTGTAATGTTCGGGCTCTGGACTGGTGGTCTGATGAGTAACGAGACACGGCCGTCTATGCGTCGCGCAGTACAAAAGCGGGGCAGTGCTGGTGGCGGTGCTGAGTCGTCTGCTATGACGCCTGGCATTACGATCTCATCGAAGATTTCATCGAAGATCGCATCGAAGATTTCATCGTAGATCTCATCGAAGATCTCATGTTAGAAGATCCCATGCTAGATGCCCTCACAGAAGCTGAAATCCAAGCCTATCAAAGCCAAGGCTTTATCCTGCGTCGGAGCGTATTTTCGAGAGTGGAAATTGAGCAGTTTAATGCGGCGATTGATCGATTGGCGGCCGCTGTCATCGCGCAAAGCCATGAAGGCCAAGAATACCGTATCGATGGTCGTCGATTTGTCGATTTAGACAACCAAACCTTACAGTTTGAGCCTGCGCCATTTGAGCGGGATTTAAGGGTTTTAGAGCCGGCTCACCCGCTCTCCAGCGCGGTACTGACACTTTTGAAAGATACGCGGTTGGTGCAGCCGATGCAGGTATTGACGGGCAGTGATCACGTATCGCTTTGGACCGATAAGATTAATTTTAAACGGCCGGGTGGATCCGAGTTCGGTTGGCATCAAGACGCGCCCTATTGGATGCACGATGCCGCCCACCTGACACAATTGCCGAATGTGATGGTAACCCTGGATGATGTTGTGCCGGGCTCTGGCGGATTTCGAGTGGTTCAAGGCAGTCATCAAGCAGGCATTCATGCTGCTCGGAATGATGGTACTCAGCTTGAGGGTTTTTACACCCATGACGATGCCGTTGATGTCTCGCAAGTCGTTGAGTTTAACGAGCCTGCTGGTAGTGCTATTTTCTTCGATCCCTTTTTGATTCATGGCTCGGCGCGTAATGAATCAGGCAAGCGAAGGCGCGCGCTGATCGCCACCTATCAGCCGGCTAATCTGCCAACCCTTAAAACCAAGCAGGTTGTGAACCTGGGGTGATTGCGCAAAACAAGTCCACCGCAGGCCGACTTCAAATCAATTTTTGGCTGAGTGCCGTAAGATTGATTTTGGGCGGGCGATGACCGTCAAATTTAAGGATCATGATGAAAGCTGTACTGGACGTCGACCCTCAACCTGCGAAAGTGCTGCGGCTCGTGCTTGGCGATCAGTTGGATGCCCATCACAGCTGGTTCGATCAGGTTGATCCGGACGTCGTCTATGTCATTGCTGAATTGCCGCAAGAGCAGCACTATGTTCGACATCACATACAAAAAACGGTGGCATTCTTTCTGGCGATGGCGCGCTTTGCAGACAGGGTGCGGGGCATGGGTCATAGCATTCGTCATTTTGATTTAGATCAAGCCGCCCCGTTCCAATCTCTGACAGCATTGCTTGAGCATTGCGCCGCCGCGCATCAAGCGACCCGAGTCGAATATCAATTGCCGGATGAGTACCGCCTGCGCCGTCAGCTCGCGGATTGGCAGCCCGATGGTGTTGAGGTTGTCGCCGTCGAGTCAGAACACTTTTATTTGACCGAGCAGGCTTTAAAACGGCAGTTTAAAGCGGGTTCAGCGCATCGTTTAGAGCCGTTCTATCGCAAGATGCGCACGTCTTTTGACGTGCTCATGAAGGATGGGTCACCTGTCGGCGGACAATGGAATTTCGATAAGCACAATCAAAAAGCCTTGCCCAAAGCCGTGACGGTCCCGGCGCCATTTCTGTTTCAGAATGAGATTGGTGAGATTCAGGCTCGGCTAGACCGACATGGGGTCGAAACCCTGGGTCAGATTGGCAGCCATCTCCTTTGGCCCGTTGATGAAGCGCAGGCCGAGGCACTGTTGGTCGATTTTTGTCAGCGCTTGTTACCCAATTTTGGGCGTTATCAAGATGCGATGACCCATCGCGGGTGGTCTTTATTTCACTCCAGACTGTCGTTTGCTTTAAATACCAAACTGCTGAGACCCCAGCGAGTGGTTGACGCGGCGGTTGCGGCCTTTGAGCTGCCTGGTTCAGAAGTTGGCTGCGCTGAGGTCGAGGGCTTCGTGCGACAAATCTTGGGCTGGCGAGAATTTGTACGGGGGCTTTATTGGGCGAATATGCCGGACTACGCAGCCCGTAATGCGCTCAATGCCACGATGGATTTGCCGAGCTTTTATTGGACGGGGGATACCCGCATGGCGTGTCTGAAGCAGGCGATCGATCAATCCCTTGAATTCAGTTATGCCCACCACATTCAGCGCCTGATGGTCACGGGCAATTTCGCACTGTTGTTGGGCGTTAATCCGGATCAAGTAGACGCCTGGTACTTGGGCATTTATGTCGATGCGATTGAATGGGTTGAAATGCCGAATACGCGAGGCATGAGCCAGTTTGCGGATGGCGGGTTGGTTGCCTCTAAGCCCTACATCAGTTCCGGTAAGTACATTCAGCGCATGAGCGATCATTGTGGCGATTGTGCCTATGACGTCACGGCGCGAACGGGTGAGATGGCGTGTCCTTACAACGTGTTGTACTGGGACTTTCTTGGCCGGCATAGCGATCGGTTTGGGCGGAATCCCAGAATGCGGCTCATGATGAACCATTACGAGAAGATACCGGCGGACGAACGGGATGCCATCCACGCGGCCGCGCAAGGGTTGCGAGCGTCTCTTGCCTAGAGCCGGTGCTGTGATCGAGCGGGCCCTCGCGCTGAAGATCAATTTTGACCCGTTACAGTGTTCTCAGCGGTGATCCAAGCTGGCAAGTGATTCAGGATAAGGGTCAACGGGCCACTCGGCACCACTGGTTTTGGCAGGCTCATCCTGAAAGCTCAGTCTGCGACACAGACCCGGTTGCGCCCAGTGTTCTTTGCTTTATAGGCGGCAGCGTCTGCTCTTTGTCGCAGCGAGACCAGCGCCTCACCAACATGGCTTAGGGCAATGCCAAGGCTTGCCGTAAATTGCCTGTCCTCGCCGAGATCAATACGCGCAATCATTAAGCGGATTCGGTCCGCGAGGGCGAAGACCGCTGGTTCGTCCAGCTGATCTACCACGACTTCGAACTCTTCTCCGCCGGTGCGGCTGATGACCTTGACCTCGCCTTGAAATCCGTTCACGGCCGAGGCGATCGCTTGTAACGCTAGGTCGCCAAAGGCATGGCCGTGGACATCGTTGACGTGTTTGAAGTGATCGATATCAATGGCAATCACCGCAACCGATTCCTTATCGTTGTTGCGGGTTTTAAGTAAGTTAGCCAGCGCTCGCATGTGGTAACTGCGATTATAAAGGCCGGTCAGCGGGTCGCGATTCGCAAGGTCGTTGGTGAGTCGTACAAACTGAAAGACGACGAGCGCTAGGATCACTTCACCCGTGAACGTCAGGCCATCGCCGATCCACCACCAAACCGGTGAAGCATTAAAAAAGATCCCTGTGGCAGCATCCAATAAATTACCGGTTTGCAGCGCGAATAAGCCAAGCAGAACCGCACGGCGTTCGGCGAGAGAGACCTTTATCAAGGTTGCGGCAACAAACATCACGAAAACTGATAAAAAGGATGCCGCTTCAAAACCGACCTGATCCAGTTCAAATCGGTAGCCGCCCGAACTCGTTAACAAATGACCAATCAGAAGCCCAGTGAGGACCAAGTTTGCTAGCACCAAGAGCAAAGCTCGATCACGTCGAGCAAATTTGATCTGCAATTCCTGTTGTGTCTCTAATGCCATGAATTTCTGTTTAGACCTATTGGTTCCAAAGGCGTGCTTGGCATGCGCGGTAAATGGATTTGACCTGAGTCGATGCAGCCTTGGTACAATGTTAACAGCACAATGTGTTAATGCCACCCAAACTAGGTTTTTTTCATGATTACAGTCCCTGCTGTGCAGCGCGCGATTTATGAAACGGCGGATTACGTCATTGATGACGATCCGCCGATCGTGTTTCAAATTGGGGTGAGTCATCAGGGGTTGGCGCTGCTGCTAGCCAGCTTCAACGCGCAGTCTGCTTGTTTGACTTCGGCATCCAATCCGCTTGGCCAAATACTGACCGAAGATGAGAATTTGGATCGTCGAATGCAATTATTATCAAAAATTGAGCAGGCTAGATTAAATTATTTTGTCGCACGACATGAAAATGCCGTGCAGTCTTGGGCGCAGGATTGTTATCTGGTATTTGATTTAGGCGCCCTGGCGGCCAGCCGCTGGGCGCAAGAATTTGATCAATTCGCCTGGGTTGATATTCCGCCCAATGGTTGTGCGAGTGTCATCTTCTCGGATTAACCTGGCCGTGTGATTCGGTGTCATTGGGCCGGCTGAACACCCAGCAGGACACTATCCTTAAAACAGGTGATTCAGGAAATTTTGGGTCGCCAATTCGTGCGCTGCACTGAGCATGATCTATCCAAAAGCACTGATGCATTGATTGAACGCCATGAATCTAATGGCGAGGCTGCCGCGTACATAGATTAAGTTCAAACGATCGTTTAAATACAAGGTGGCACGCCGTATGATCCGGGGCGACGGGCAAATTCAAATTGCCGCCAAATCCGGGATGCGACCCCCCAGCCTGGTTTATGATGGTCCATCGCGAGCAGGACGCAAAGTATGAGTGTAAATAGCGCCAGAAAGCCGCGGGAAGTCCGCTGTGAAACGAAGGACACTCAGACGCGTTTGTTGAATGCAGCCGAGGCATTGTTCATCGATGCCGGTTATGCTGGGATGTCGGCTCGGGGCATCGCTGACAGGGCTTGCGTGAATATCGCAGCGATGGCTTACCACTTTGGTTCCAAGCAAGGTTTGTTAGAAGCGGTACTGATTCGCCGCATAGCGCCGATCAACACGTCCCGCCGACTGCGTCTAGCGGCCGTGCCTGAACGACGGGCCGAATCCATTAGGGCCATTCTTCATGCGTTTTTATGGCCCGTTTTTTTTAATGAGCATGAAGCGCCCGCCCGACGTCTTATGGGCCGTGTGATGACAGAGCCGGCTGAGGTCATTGAACCCCTGCTAAATCTTGGTTTTAGCGACGTGATCGAGCAGTTCGTTGTGGCTGCGGCAGCTTGTTTCCCAAAGCAAGATCGGGCCCTGATTGTCCAGAAATTTTCGTTTGTTGTGGGGGCCTTGAATTTGACGGTGCTGCGACCTTCGGAGCATATCTTTGGGCCGGCGCCAGCAGCCGAGGTTTCGTTTGACCGGTTACTTAATTTTTCGGTAGATGGTTTCCAACAATGGCCATCGCTTAGTGATGTTAATAAGGATATGGCATGATTTCGATCGCCCGTTTAAAACCCGTTTTAGCCCCAGTTATAGTGGCTGGCTTGGGGTTCGTGTTGTTTTTCATTTTAATATCAACCGGACCAAAACTGGATTCCAGGCCGCCAGCACCGATAAAACCGCTGGTGCAAAGCCAAGTGGTCGAGATGCAGGCTTTGCAGTTAACTGCTGGCGCTTTTGGCACTGTCGAGCCGCGCAGTGAAACCGAGTTAGTCTCGGAAGTATCCGGTCGCATTGTCAGCACGGCGCAAGGCATGGTGACAGGCGGATTTTTTGACGTCGGTGAAGTCCTATTCGAGGTGGACCCCAGCGATTATAAAATTGCGTTGGAACTGGCGAGCGCGGCGCTTGCCAAAGCGGCGAGTGAAGTCAATTTTGCGCAGAAGGACTATGACCGCCAGCTCGACTTGAAGCAACGTCAGTCCGCCAGCCAAGCGCTCGAGGATGAGGCGTTAAAGCGCCTACAGTTCGCCAAGGCGGGCTATCGAGAAGCAGCCGCTCGATTGGAAGGCGCTCAGCGAGACCTTACGCGGACGCGAGTGGTCGCGCCCTATCAAGGCCGGGTGCGCAGCGAAAAAATCGATGTGGGCCAATATGTTTCGAAGGGCGTGGCGGTTGCGAAGCTTTATGCGACTGATTACGCCGAAGTCCGGTTGCCGATACAGGATCAAGAACTGGCGTATTTAGACGTGACATTATCGGAGCAAGGCATTGCCGAGACCGAGCGGCCCAAAGTCTCATTGAGTGCTAATTTCGCCGGTGAGATGCAACGTTGGGAAGGCGAGATTGTCCGGACGGAAGGCGAGATTGACGCGGTGACCCGCATGGTGAATTTGGTTGCCCGAATCAAAGCACCCTACCAAACGAGCGCTGGGGGGGCGCCTTTGGCGGTCGGACTGTTTGTGGAAGCGGAAATTTTGGGCCGAAGGCTGCCGGGCGTTGTGAAATTGCCTAGAACCGCACTTCGAGGGGACAGCGCCGTGTTTTTGATCGATGCGGAACAGCGGCTTCGCCTGGTGAGCGTCAATGTCGTTCGACGAGAGGGGGATTGGGTTTTGATTGGTGATGGTTTGTCAGATGGCGACCGAGTCTGCTTGTCCGCGATGGATGATGCCGTCGAGGGGATGCAGGTTCGTATTGTTGAAACCTTGGCGGAGGTGAGCCTGCGATGAAAACGATTATTGCTTGGTTTGCTGAAAATCATATTGCCGCCAACTTGCTCCTCATTTTGGTGGTCCTCTTTGGCGCCCTGGGCTGACCGGATCCTCCGACTTCCAGACTTTCAGGAGTGAGGGTTATGTGTGTCAACGCCTATCGAGTGGATGCGCGTTCGCCCAAGATTTCTACACTCCGAGCAGTGGTGAAAGACCTGTCTCGTGCTCGAATTTGCCGTTAGTGCACCCTTTGATCCGGCATTCGACATCTCAAGCGGTATCGTTCCGGCCACTTTCCCTTGGTTGAGCCTTTCGATCCTGTTCCCCATCGTTGGGGCTTTCATCGTTCCATTCGTGCCAGATGATGGTGATGGCAAGAAGGTGCGCTGGTTTGCGCTCGGTATTGCCCTCACCACCTTCCTCATCACTGCTGCGGCCTATCTCACGGGATATGACCCCAGTTACAGCGGACTCCAACTGTCGGAACGGGTGAGCTGGCTGCCCAGTCTCGGGCTCACATGGGCTGTTGGGGCTGATGGCCTATCGATGCCGCTGATCCTGCTCACAAGCTTCATCACGGCCTTGGCAGTTCTGGCCGCCTGGCCTGTGACCTTTAAACCCAAGCTGTTCTTCTTCTTGATCCTGGCGATGGATGGCGGCCAAATTGCCGTCTTCGCCGTCCAAGACATGCTGCTGTTTTTCCTCGCCTGGGAACTGGAGCTGCTCCCGGTCTATCTCTTGCTGGCCATCTGGGGTGGAAAGAAACGTCAATACGCAGCTACAAAGTTCATTATTTACACAGCTGGAAGCTCACTCTTCATCCTCTTAGCAGCCCTGGCCATGGACTTTTTAGGCGGAGGAGTGCCCAATTTTGAGTACAGCGTGCTGGCACAAAAAGG
>UPTG01003359.1_pt1 | contig 10220 bp, 8 predicted proteins | sample 2160121 | NCBI WGS metagenome assembly UPTG01 (sample SAMN06266255, study PRJEB28933) | marine metagenome | isolation source: Columbia River Estuary | place: USA:Columbia River Estuary, USA | collected 2014-07-27 | reverse complement strand
ATTTTGCGGGTGCCAGACGAGATTCAGGCCAATGCCCACCACCACCGCGTCGGAAGCGCGTTCCAACAGCATCCCGCATATCTTTGAACCATCATGCGCCAATATATCGTTGGGCCATTTAAGGAAGACATCCACTTGCGGTGCAATTTGCCGAACAGCGTCATAGGCCGCAACCGCAGTTACAAAAGCCAAACCCGCGGGTGCAGGATCCGTATCGCGTAATCGCACAATAACGCTGGCAAAGAGGTTGCCCTTTGGGCTTTCCCAAATACGGCCAAGGCGTCCACGCCCGCCATCTTGTGCGTCAGCGCGAAGCCATAGCCCTTCGGGAGCGCCCTGCGCCGCCCGTATCAAGAGATCCGCGTTCGTAGATCCAGTAAGAGCGACTTCTTCAAAAATGGGCGTCAGAACAGCGCCCTCGCGGCATAAGCCGTCCAGATACCAAGCGCAGGTATCGCAAAATAGCCCAAAGGTGAATTCGCAGCGGCCAGAACACCACCTGTCCAGACGAGAACCTTATCATCGCTATCGACAATCACATCAGCCGCATCATCGAAATACATGACTTTGACGACCTTCAGATAATAAAATGCGCCAATGACCGATGCTGTGATGCCGATGACAGCCAGAGGCAATAAACCAGCAGCAACCGCGGCATTAAACACAACCAGCTTACCCCAAAAACCGAATAATGGCGGAATACCGGCAAGGCTGAACATGAAAATCGCCAACGCAGCGGCAAGCGCAGGCCGCGTCTTTGATAGCCCCGAAATGTCAGCAAAATCTTCGCGATAACCGCCGTCTTTATCTTTCAACTGCATCAAGCAGATAAAGCTGCCTAAGGTCATGGCAACATAGATCACCAGATAGACCAACATGGCGGAAATACCCTGCTCGGTGCCCGTAGCGAGGCCAATGAGGATGAAGCCGACATTGTTGATGGAGCTATAGGCCATCAGGCGCTTCAAATTTTGCTGACCAATGGCACCAACCGCGCCGATAATGATCGACATTAAAGCGACCGCAATAATGATTTGCTGCCATACCAATATTTGCGAACCAAATGCCTCCAGCACGATGCGGATGGTCAACGCAATGGCCGCAACTTTTGGCGCACTAGCGAAGAATGCAGTGACCGGTGTAGGTGCACCTTCATACACGTCAGGCGTCCACATGTGGAACGGCGCAGCGCTTATCTTGAACGCCAGACCTGAGAGAATGAACACAATGCCGAAGATCAAGCCCAAGCCCACCTCAGCATCCATGGCCGTTCCGATAGCCGCAAAGCTTGTCGATCCTGCAAAGCCATAAACCAAAGACGCGCCAAACAAGAGCATGCCGCTGGCCAATGCGCCTAAGACAAAATATTTTAGCCCGGCTTCGGCAGAGCGCCCATCCGAGCGCACAAAGCTTGCAAGAACATAAGCCGACAAGCTTTGCAGTTCTAAACCGATATAGAGAGAAACCAAATCGGTTGCCGAAACCATCACGCCCATCCCGATGCAGGACAGCAAGATGAGCACGGGATATTCGGCGCGCATGGCGCCTGCATTTTCTAAGAATCGTGGTGCAATCATCAATGAGATCGCCGCGGCAAGGAAGATTAATATCTTGGAAAAATTGCCGAACGCATCATTGATTAAAAGACCATCGAAGGCGGATAAATTTGTGCCATTCAGCATGAAGTTGATGACAAATGCGGCAGCAGCACTGAGGGCCGCGATGGCCAATATGCTGATCAGGCGTCCGGCCTGTTCACGCCACGCAGCCAAAAGCAGCAGGCCAAGCGCCGAGAAGCTCAAGATGATTTCTGGGCGGACCAGAGAAAGGGAGGCGTTCAGTTCCATTATCAATGGCTCCCCTCAGCCAATTTTTTTTCCGCATGATGCACAACGCGATATCGCGCGGTGGTTGGGTCGACTAATTTCAGCTCGCTGTCCCCCGCTGGTGCAGCGCGTTCGATACTTGCGACAATCGTTGCCACATCGCGGCGGATAGGCGCGAGGAATGTTTCAGGGTAAACACCCATCCACAAAACCACGACTGCAATGGGCGCGAGCAGCCACATTTCACGGCCATTCACATCCGACATTGCAGCGGCATCAGCATTGACCTGCGGCCCAAACGCAATGCGCCGGTAGAGATACAGCATATAACCCGCGCCAAGAATAATCCCGGTCGTTGCAATGAATGTGGCCCAAGTGGAAACCTTATACGCGCCGGCAAGGCTCAAAAACTCACCCACAAACCCGCTGGTGCCAGGTAAGCCAACGCTCGCCATCGTAAACAGCATGAACAGCAAGGCATATTTGGGCATGTTGACGCTGAGGCCGCCATAACGGCTGATCTCTCGCGTATGCAGACGGTCATAGATGACGCCGACGCATAAGAAGAGCGCGCCGGACACGAGGCCATGGCTCAACATGACGATGATTGCGCCTTCGATACCTTGTTGATTGAAGGTAAACAGACCCACAGTCACAATAGCCATGTGCGCGACAGACGAATAAGCGATGAGCTTTTTCATATCCTGCTGCACCAAGGCAACAAGCGAAGTATACACGATCGCAATTGCCGACATCCACAATACAAGATCAGTCATCACAGAGGCGCCAACCGGAAACATCGGCAGGCTAAAGCGTAAAAACCCGTAGCCGCCCATTTTCAGCAAAATCGCAGCCAGCACGACCGAGCCCGCAGTCGGTGCCTGCACATGCGCATCCGGCAACCATGTGTGCACCGGCCACATCGGCATTTTCACCGCAAAACTAGCAAAAAACGCCACAAACATCAGCGTCTGCATCCCGCCAACCACTGGGATGCCCAGCACGTGAATGGTATCAGAGGCAAAGCCGTGGGTTATTAGCGCGATCCCGTCCGAACACGCGCCGATACAGGTTGTCCCCGCCTCGGCATACATCGCCACCATCGCGACCAGCATCAGAACCGAACCAAGGAAAGTATATAGAAAGAACTTAAACGAGGCATAGATCCGGTTGGCACCGCCCCAGATACCAATGATCAAAAACATCGGGATCAGCCCAGCCTCAAAGAACAGATAGAACAAGACGAGGTCCAGCGCCATAAACACGCCAAGCATCAGCGTCTCTAGGATCAGAAACGCAATCATATATTCTTTGACCCTATGGGTGACGTCCCAACTGGCGGCAATCACCAAGGGCATCATAAACGTTGTCAGCATCACGAATAAGACGCTGATTCCGTCAACGCCCATTCGGTATTTCAACCCCATAAGCCAATTGCCTTCCTCGACCATCTGAAAGCCTGTCTCGGCAGGGTCAAACTGCACCAAGATGATCAGGGACACCAAGAAGGTGGCGCTGGTTGCGATCATCGCGGTCCATTTGGCATTGCTTTGCGCCGCTGCATCCTCGCCGCGTAAAAACACCAGCAAGATCAGCGCGGCCATGGCCGGCAAAAGGGTCACGATAGACAGCAGGTTTTCCATTTTAAAAGCCCCCGCCGCTTAGGGTCATCCAAGTGATCAGCCCAACAATGCCCAGCACCATCGCCAGCGCGTAGGTAAAGATATAACCAGATTGTGCCCTCCCCAGCGCCCGCGTGAAAAATGGAATGAGTCCCATAGCCACCCCGTTCAATGTGCCATCGATGACATCACCATCCCCGCGCTTCCACAGGACCCGGCCCAGCTTTTTCGCCGGCGTGACAAAAATGATCTCAAAGATTTCATCAAAATACCACTTGTTGAGCAGGAACAGATACAGAGGCCGCTGATATTTGACCAGATTTTGCGGCATCTTTGGATCCCACAAGTAAAACCAGCACGCAGTGACAAAGCCCAAAAGCATCGCAATAAACGGGCTGAGTTTGACCCAAGTGGGCGCGTGATGCGCCTTTTCCATCACATGATTGTCTGCGGCCTGAAATAATGCCCCTTGTGGTGCTGGGCCAAAGGCAAGAACCACTGGCGCTTTGCCAAGGTCGGTATTGGCATCGCCACTGCTGTTATCTTTGCTGTTATCTTTGCTGTTATCTTTGCTGTGGCCGCTGTGTTCACCATGACTGGCACCATCCGCTTCAATATGAGGTTCGGCCATCCCGAAAAACCGGTTGACCTGTGCGTGATCACCAAAAAAGCTACCGTACCAGACCATGCCGCTGAACACTGCGCCAACTGCCAATACCCCAAGCGGGACCAACATCACGCTCGGACTTTCATGGGCATGGGCATGGGTGTCTTTATTGCCACGCGCCGCGCCATAAAACGTCATGAACATCAAGCGCCAGCTATAAAACGAGGTAAACAGTGCCGCGACCACCAAAAGCCAAAAGCCATAGCCGCCCTGCGTGCCAGCCCAAGCGCTCTCAATCACTGCATCTTTTGACAAAAATCCGGCAAAACCAATATGTGTCAGCGGAATACCGACCCCAGTAATCGCCAATGTGCCGATCATCATCGCCCAGAACGTATAGGGGATCTTTTTGCGCAAGCCGCCATAATTACGCATGTCCTGTTCGTGGTGCATCGCATGGATCACGCTACCCGCGCCCAGAAACAGCATCGCTTTGAAAAACGCATGCGTCAGCAGATGGAACATCGCCACCGAATAGACCCCGACGCCCGCAGCGACAAACATATAGCCCAACTGCGAACAGGTCGAATAGGCAATCACCCGCTTAATATCGGTCTGCACCAGCCCGACACTGGCCGCAAACAGCGCCGTCGATGCGCCGATAACAGTTATTAAGGTTTTGGCCTCGGGGGCGTATTCGATTAGCGGCGACATACGACAGACCAGAAACACACCCGCAGTCACCATGGTCGCGGCATGGATCAGCGCCGATACGGGAGTTGGACCCTCCATCGCGTCGGGCAGCCATGTGTGCAGAAACAATTGTGCCGATTTACCCATGGCGCCTATGAACAGCAGAACCGCAATCAGGTTGGCGGCATTCCAATCCGACCACAAAAAGTGCAGTTGCATGTTCGCCAGCGCCGGCGCGGCCCCAAATACATCGTCAAAGCGGATACTGTCCACCGTCATATACAGCGCAAAAATACCCAGCGCAAAGCCCACATCCCCGACACGGTTGACCACAAACGCTTTAATCGCAGCGGCATTCGCCGTCGGTTTGCGGTAGTAAAAGCCGATCAAAAGGTATGAGGCGACGCCAACGCCTTCCCAGCCAAAAAACATCTGGATCAAGTTATCTGAGGTCACCAGCATCAACATCGTAAAGGTGAAAAACGACAGATACGCAAAAAAGCGTGGTTTATAGCTTTCGCCCGCCTCCCATGCCGGATCATCGGCCATATACCCAAAGCTGTACAAATGCACCAAAGCTGAAACCGTGGTCACAACAATCAGCATAATCGCGGTTAACCGGTCAAGCCGGATCGACCAATCGGTTGCCAAGGTGCCACTTTCAATCCAGCGCATCAATTGAATCTGCTCTGTGACGCCATCATGAGATAAAAAGACAATCCAACTCAGCAAACCAGCAAAAAATAAAAGGCCCGTGCTCACCCACAGGGCGGCCTGTTCACCGATAAACCGCCAGCCAAAACCCGCAACAAGAGCCCCAATAAGCGGCGCAAAAAGGATCAGGGTTTCCATGTTACGTTACCCTTTCATCACATTGACGTCTTCAACATCAATCGTGCCACGGTTGCGAAAGAAGCAAACCAGAATAGCCAGACCTATCGCCGCCTCTGCGGCGGCCACCGTCAACACAAACAAGGTAAACACCTGCCCGATCAGATCACCTAGAAAGCTTGAGAACGCAACAAGATTGATATTGACCGCAAGCAGCATCAATTCGATCGACATCAATAGAATAATGACGTTTTTCCGGTTCAGGAAAAGCCCGAAAACCCCGATGATAAACAACGTCGCAGCAACCGCCAAGTAATGTTCTAAACCAATCATACTCTTCCTCGGTTTCCCTTGCCTCAGTGCCGGTCTATTGCGGCGATTATGCCCAGAGCGGGCTTTGGTGATACAATTGCCGCTTTAAAGCCCATCACCGGGTTTGACATCTTTCAATTCCATTGCTGTCGCCGGGTCACGCCACATTTGTGCATGAACATCTTGGCGCTTTACATCGGCGCGGTGCCGCAATGTCAGTACTATTGCGCCGATCATCGCCACCAAAAGGATCAACCCGGCCAATTGAAACAACAAGAAATACTGGTCATAGATCAACAGCCCCAGAGCTGCGGTATTATGCGTTGCCTCAAGCGGCACCGCCTCACGCGCCGCCATGGCCTGATCGCTAAACGTCCAGACCCCAATAGCCACCGAGAATTGCATCAGCAAAACCACGCCGATCAAAAGCGCCAGAGGCAGATATTTCGCCATCTCGGCCCTGAGTTCGGAAAAATCCACGTCAAGCATCATAACCACGAATAAAAACAACACCGCCACCGCGCCCACATAGACGATTATCAACAACATGGCGACAAATTCGGCCCCCAACAAAACAAATAACCCTGCCGAACTGATAAACGACAGGATCAACCATAGCACCGAATGCACGGGGTTGCGGCTGATCACAGTAAACAAGCCCCCAGTCAAAGCGCTTACGGCAAACAGATAAAAGGCAAATACCGTCACACTCATGTCGTCTCTCCCGCCTCGGGCTTGGGGTCCAGAACCTGCTGCGCCACATCCATTGCGCGGGTCATGGCCGGCACGCCGGCAAACACCGCCGTCATCGCAATTGCCTCTTTTATTTCTTGCTTATGGGCCCCGGCCTCAAGCAGGCTGCGCACCGTCAACCGCAACGGTGCCTCAGCCTGCACGCCCTGCATGATCAGTCCCGCCAAGGTCAGCAGCAGACGGCTTTTGGCAGACAGACCGTTCTTGTTCTGCGCATTGCCAAAGGTCAGTTCCATCACCTCTTTTGGCATCTGCGGGATAAACGCTTCAAATTCTTTTGATGACAGCGACGCCAAAGACGGGTTCAACGCCTGCGCCATTTTTTGCGCAGCGTTCACCATGTCGTCAAAGGGGTTTTTTTCATCACTCATCTATACGGCGCGTCCAATTCAAGGTTGCGGGCTATTTCGGCCTCCCAACGATCGCCGTTTTCCAGCAGCTTATTTTTATCGTAGTATAATTCCTCGCGAGTTTCAGTCGCAAATTCAAAGTTTGGACCTTCAACAATCGCATCGACGGGGCAGGCTTCCTGACAAAAGCCACAATAAATGCACTTCGTCATGTCGATATCATAGCGCGTGGTACGGCGGCTGCCGTCATCGCGCGGCTCGGCGTCAATGGTGATGGCCTGCGCCGGGCATACCGCTTCGCAGAGTTTGCACGCGATGCACCGCTCTTCACCATTGCCATAGCGACGCAGCGCATGTTCGCCGCGAAACCGCGGGCTAAGCGGGCCTTTTTCATGCGGATAGTTTATCGTGGCTTTGGGCGCAAAGAAATATTTTAATCCCAGTTTGAAACCTTGGAAAAAATCCATCAGCAGGAAATATTTCGCCGCACGAGTATAATCAATCTGTGCCATACTATCCTCCTACAGCCCAGCGGGCATAGGCGCCGCCAAAGGCCTCGAACTTTGCAAAAAACGCCACGAGTACCACCCAAAACAGGCTGAACGGCAGAAAGACTTTCCACCCCAGACGCATCAGCTGGTCATAGCGATACCGTGGTGTAATCGCCTTTACCATCGCAAAGATAAAAAAGAAAAATGCCATTTTTCCAACCATCCACAGCGCCCCATCAGGCAGACCCGGGATCGGTGAAAGCCAACCGCCAAAGAACAACAGCGAAGTCAGCGCGCACATCAAGAAAATGGCAATGTATTCACCGGCCATAAACAACAAGAACGGGGTCGAGCTGTATTCGACCTGATAGCCTGCAACCAACTCTGATTCCGCCTCCGGCAAATCAAACGGTGGCCGGTTGGTTTCGGCCAGCGCCGAAATGAAAAATAAAAACACCATCGGAAAGTGCGGCAGCCAGTACCAGCTGAAAAACCCGTAATCCCCGTCCTGAGCGCGAACGATATCGCCAAAATTCATCGACCCGGTAGACAGGATGACACCGATGATGATCAGCCCGATCGACACCTCATACGAAATCATCTGCGCAGCCGAGCGCAAAGATCCGAGGAAGGCATATTTTGAATTTGACGCCCAGCCCCCCATGATCACGCCGTAAACTTCCAGCGAAGAGACCGCAAAAACATATAAAATCGCTACGTTTATGTTAGACAAAACCCAAGTATCATTAAACGGGATTACCGCCCAGGCGATCACCGCCAGCACAAACGACATCAGAGGTGCGAGTAAAAATACCGTCTTGTCGACACCCGCTGGAATAACCACCTCTTTGACCACATATTTCAAAGCATCGGCAACTGATTGCAGCAGGCCAAAAGCGCCAACCACATTTGGTCCGCGCCGCATTTGCACAGCCGCCCATATTTTTCGGTCGCCGTAGACCAAAAATAACAAGCTGATCATCACAAAGCCCAACATGGCAAGACATTGCGCAAGTATCAGCAGCCCTATTCCGGCCGGCGTTGCTAAGAAATCAGTCATGCAGCCGCTCCCCCTTGGGTTTTGCACCTATGGCGACAGAGAGCTCTATTTCCATCGGTTTAAGCATCAGGGTGGATGATGTTTGCGCTCTGGTCATTCTGCAGCCACGTCTTGCGCCAGCCGCGCTTTGGCAGCGGCCGACAGTTCCGCCATCACCACGCTGGCGCGGGCAATCGGGTTGGTAATGTAAAAATCGCCCACCGCATTGCGCAGCGGCCCATCTGAGGGTTGCGACACAGCCAAAGTGGTCCAGGAATTTTCTGGCACGTGATCAATCTGACCCAGATGCGGCACCTCGCCGATCAGTTGTCGGCGCAATGCCGCAAGCGTATCAAACGGCAACGTTGCGCCGGTTTCAGCCGATAGGGCCCGTAAAATAGCCCAGTTTTCTTTGGCCTCGCCCGGCGCAAAGCCAGCCCTCAGCGCCAGTTGCGGCCGACCTTCGGTATTTACAAACAGCCCGGATTCTTCGGTATATGCGGCGCCCGGCAAGATAATATCAGCGCGGTGTGCACCCTGGTCACCATGGCTGCCTTGATAAATCACAAACGGACCAGACGCGACATCCACCTCGTCAGCGCCAAGATTATAAACCACATCCGCACTGGCCAGTGCTGCGTCTATCCCGCCCTCAGTCACTGCACCCACATCCATAGCGCCGACACGACCGGCCGCCGTGTGCAGCACCATGAATTTCGATCCTGTGTCCTCGGCCAATTGCATCGCCTGCGCTAAAATTTCCAATCCATCCGGTTCGCAGAGCGCACCCTGCCCCAAGATCACCACGGAGGCAGCATCCTTTACGGCCCGATAGTCTTTTCCGATAAGGCTCTGCAGGGCGGCGCGGTCGATGCCCGCATGCGCGTAGTCATAGGTGAGGTCGGCAGCCTCTCCGACCAGCCCAATTTGCGCACCCATAAGCCAAGCTTTGCGAATTCGCGCGTTTAATACCGGGGCCTCAAGGCGCGGGTTGGTGCCGATAAGCTGGATAAACTTGGCCGCATCTATATCATCAATCGTCGCGGTACCAACATAGGCCGAGCGGTTATTTGGCGGCAATTTGGCCCCGTCGGTCCGGCATTCAACCGATCCACCTTGCGCCTCGATAAACTGCTTCAGGGCAAAAGCGGGTTCAACCGCCACCAGATCGCCCACGAGACCAACAACTTTTTTTCCCTGCAGCGCTGTTGCAGCCGCAGTGAGCGCCTCGGGCCAAGTGGCTTTACGCAATTTGCCATCTTCGCGAATATAGGGCGTATCAAGACGCTGGCGACGCAGGCCGTCCCATACAAAGCGGGTTTTATCCGAGATCCATTCTTCGTTTACGCCATCATGATTGCGCGGCAAGATCCGCATCACTTCGCGGCCCTTGGTATCGACGCGGATATTCGCACCAAGTGCGTCCATCACGTCGATGGTCTCGGTCTTGCGTAGCTCCCATGGGCGGGCTGTGAAGGCATAGGGCTTGGATGTCAGCGCGCCGACCGGGCACAGATCAATGATGTTGCCCTGTAGGTTGCTGTCCAATGTCATGTTCAGATAGGAGGTGATCTCACTATCCTCGCCGCGTCCGGTTTGGCCCATTTGGGTGATCCCGGCGACTTCTGATGTAAAACGCACACAGCGCGTGCAGCTGATGCAGCGGGTCATTGTGGTGGCGACAAGCGGGCCAAGG
>UPTG01003351.1_pt1 | contig 10237 bp, 1 predicted proteins | sample 2160121 | NCBI WGS metagenome assembly UPTG01 (sample SAMN06266255, study PRJEB28933) | marine metagenome | isolation source: Columbia River Estuary | place: USA:Columbia River Estuary, USA | collected 2014-07-27 | reverse complement strand
ACGGACGGCACCGCTTTCTTTGAGCACGCCTTCGACCACCTAAAAGACCTCGGCAAGTCCAAGAACAAGCGGATCTATATTGGACCCGGCCGAGACGGAAGCAGCGATGACAAGATCTCGATTGACTGCAAGTTCGATGCCCAGAATACGAAGGTATCTTACAACAAGGTCTGGGCGCAACAAGGCTTCGTCAAGAATTCTTATGCCTGTAGATATACAAACAGCGAGTGGGACTGTGCAACGCCTCTCGCCAGGGAAAACGCAGAATGGGAGCTGATCGAGGACGAAGTCGCACTCGCCACGAATACCGAGATCAGAGTGCAGCGACTCGCGATAATCATTCATCCTCCAAGGGATCGCTCGCACGACGTTGCTCACGTAGCACTCGATCCAGATTTCGAATGGAACGAAAAACTTGGATGCTTCTACTGCGGAGACGACACATGCAGTCCACCGTGCACGACATGTGGGCAGGATTTGTGTCCCAAATGCATCGTCACTGTCGGGTGCATCTGCTCACTCGGTCCAGACGAAGAAGGAGCAGTAGATAGTTTTGTTCCGAAACCGGGACAAGGCAAGGCGACAACTTTCAGCAAGAAGCAGCGAAAGATTGTAATGTCGGGAGCAAAGGCTGTGGAGAAACAAGACGAAGCCATGTGGTCCACGCTCAGAAGGAAACCGACAGGAATAAGCCCACTGAAAAAGTGCTTGCTTGCCGTTACCCTGTTGTCGAACGGTTTCGTCAACGCCATCGGACAACTGACAACTTTTGCAGATCCAGGATGGCAGGGAAAGGATTGTGACGACCTGATGATCAAGACACTCAACCAGACGGTAGAGGATCAGGATCCGTCCCTTATTTACATTCACGTTCCTTTCGCAAAGGACGATAACAATAGCAGGGAGTACGGCCGCCTCAAGACCTTCGCGGAAGATCAGATGAAGGCTGGCAAAACTTGCGTTATCGCAGATACGCGACACACTGATCGCTGGACAGGCGTCAGTCCAACCCTTTGCAGAGGAGATTTGGCTTTTTACTGCAACAACACCGAGATCAACAGAGAACTCGTCTCGTGGGCAAAGGAGCGAGACAATGGCAATCCAAGATGTACCGATGATCTCGAAGAACCAGAATTCGCAGATGTTCTTGCAGGACTCGCGGAATCCCACCATATGGACAAATGCGTGGACGCTGCATTCGTGGGAACTGCAGAAGCTGCAGCCGAACCAGATTCTCCAGGTATCGATGGTATCTTTGGCCCCGAAGATGAAGCAAAAGAAGATCCCACCGACGTTCATGATGATGAACAAGACCTGCTAGAGAAGATTCCACTCCCCGGAAACCCAAAGAGTGAACAGCAACGAAAGAAGATTTGGTTGGCTCTACCTCGCAGAGCGAGAATAGCGATCAGGCGACTTCACCGCAACTTCAAGCACCTTCCAAAGAATGCCTTGGTACAAATGTTGAGAGCAGCAAAAGTTCCCAAGGACTATATCGATGCTGCCAAAGCACACAGGTGCGACGTTTGTGAGGCAACGAAGCCACCCGCACGTACCAACAAGGTAGCACGACCGAAACCTTACGTATTCAATCACGAGGTTGGTGTGGACGTGCTGGAAGTTAAGGACATAGAAGGAACTTTCTTCGACATCCTCAACGTCGTAGACTATGGAACGACGTTCGAACAGGCATTCATCGTACGAGAGGCAGAGACGAATGGGGTCCCATCCTCATCGAGCTGTCTAGATGCCTTCGTAAAGGGCTGGGTCCGACCCTTCGGTTGGCCCAAGTTCGTTGCGGCTGATCGCGGCACGCACAACAGAGGTGTTTTCAACAACACGTTGGCAAAGAAAGGCGTACTGATCAATCCTGCCGCTCTTGAAAGCCCAGAACAGATCGGCAGAGTCGAACGCCGAAATCAGACGCTGAAGCAAATGCTCAACAAGGTAATCAAGGAGACCAATGTCGTCGGCAAGAGTCAAATGGACATGGCTCTCTCTGAATGCATTACCGCCTTGAATGAGCTCTCTCGTCACGGCGGCTTCGCACCAGTACAGTGGGTACTCGCTAAGTTCCCACGTCAACCTGCCACCTTCGGCGATGAGGACGAGCGACACGACATCGGTGCCATTCAGGCGCATTACGATGGTCCAACGCAATTTGCACTGCAGTCCAAATATCGATTGGAAGCCCGAGAAGCTTTCATCAAATGGGATTGCGGTTCCCGCATCCAAAGGGGATACCTTCGCAATGCCGTTCCAGTACCTGGACCCTACAAAGTAGGCGATATCGTTTCTTACTGTCGCCGAGCACGCGCTGGTGAGACGGGTATTCAATGGAGTGTGGGATCCAGAATCGTAGGATTTGAACCAGATCCAGACGACCCCAATAAGGATCCAAGCACTGCGTGGGTGATCTGCGATGGTCTTCCAGTATGCGTGGCTACGGACAAGATAAGACCATGCACTGCGGCCGAACTGTTGGCGTATCAGTTTATGCAGGGAAACGACTTACCACGAGTGCCAGTTTCCGAAACTCAAGAGCAACAAGCTTTCCTTGATGAGCGAAATGATTCTACGAAGAGGTCAAGGAAAAACGAAGGGCCGGTTGAATCGTATTCACCGGGGAATTGTTCGTCGAGCGATATTCTTTCGGCAAAAGAATTACGGGCATCCGAACTACAAGCCGCAACAGCTTCGTCCGCCGGGCGAGTTGAACTTCAAGCACTTCCACCGCCAGTGACCAAAAGAGAGGCTTCGCCGGCTCTGGTGACTCAAATGAAACGTAACAAGGTCACAGGCAAGGGCGTTGAACTGCTGGAGAAGTTTGCAATGATCTTCGACGAGGACCCGAAGAAAGATCAAGACAGAGTCGGATTTATCCAAGTCCGCCTGGTACCTCCAAAGCAGAAGAAGGCACCAGCCAGAAAGCCACAGAAGAAAAAGGACGGCGACAAGAATCTGAGCTACGCTTCTTGCAGTCCAGTCATTCAGCAAGGACTGCGAAAGTCCAGAGCTAAAGAGTGGCAGAAGTGGAAGGAATTCAACGCTGGAGTACTCCTCTCCAGAGCAGAGCTACAAGAACTGCTTGATGCGGGTGTAAAGGTCTACCCGATGCAGTGGATTGAGACGGACAAGAATGCCCACAAGCGAAGAGACGATAAACACATCGCTCCAGATTTGAAGAGCCGCCTCGTGGGTTGCGGTAACTTCGAAGATACGGACGGCCTCCGTACTGACTCGCCAACTGGAGACGTTGATGCGCACAACCTCGTGTTCTCGTGGTGCGCAAGTCACAAAGTGAAGATCCGATCGGCTGATATCTCGAGCGCCTACCTTCAAGGTAAGCAGAACGATCGGGTGATCCTCTACAGGATTCCTAAGGGAGGCATCCCAGAGGAAGGCATCGAGGAGGGTCAAGTTCTCGCGGCCCGAGTGCCCATTTACGGCACCAAAGATGCAGGTCGCGGATTTTGGCTAAGATTGACGGAGGTGGTTAAGGAGCACAACTACACTCTCAACAAGATCTTACCTACCATGTTCTCTCTCCGAGACAATGGTAAAATCGTCGGCGTGATGTCATCGAATGTGGACGATCTGTTATACGGCAGTCTCCCGGAATTCGAAGGAGCAATGAACAGCATTTTGGATACCTTCAAAGTACGAGAACGCAACGAAGCTCCGTTCCGATTCTGTGGGAAAGAAGTGGTCCAGCACGAAGACTACAGCATAACCGTGACTGCCAAAGACAACACAGAAAAGATTCGTCCGATCGACATCGGCGACAAGCGACGCGGCTCGGACAAGTGCGACGCAGAAGAAACTACTTGCCTTCGAAGCGTCGTGGCGGCAATGGCATGGGTCGCTAGACAAGTGCGACCAGGTCTGTCTTACCGAGTGTCGAAACTTCAAAGCAAAGCAGGCAAGGGCTTCGTCAAGGACATGAGAGAGTGCAACAAGGTGTTGGACTACGCCCAAGCCAGCTCCACAGAAGGACTCTACTTCGCATCCTCAGGCGTTACCTGGGATGACGCTGTCGTGTGTACGATCACCGACGCATCCTTCTGCAACGAGACTATTGAAGTCGACGGAGTCTCAGAACCTGGACGCAGTCAGCAAGGTTACATCGTATGCCTCGCTCCAGCTGGAATCGTAAACCTTCCAGAAGCTACGATCCACCCTATATCGTGGGGCTCTACGCACATCAAGCGAGTGTGCCGAGCGACTCTCATGGCAGAAGCGTTCGCCATGATTAAGGGCACAGAAGCCGGAACACGCATTCGCGCAGCGATTGTGGACATGAAAGGCGAGCTCGAACTCCGCAACTGGGAAGAGACGGCAGCTCGAGCAATGGGTCACGTCTGGATGACGGACTGCGACAGCCTCTACGAGCACCTGATGAGCCCGAGACTCAATGCAATTGAGAACAAGCGATTGGCCATCGACCTCATGGCACTCCGGCAGCAGATCTGGGAACGAGATGGAGAACGAACTCTCGAGATCGATCACAGCTGCGGCGACTACCCGCGCTGGATTGACACTAGTGTCATGTTGGCGGACCCGCTCACCAAAGCAATGGCTCCAGACCGTTTGGTGCAAACCATGATGACGGGGCGATTCGATATGAGACCAACTCCAGAGTCGCTCATGATCAAAGAGAAGAATCGCGCTTGCCGCAAAGCAGCTAAACAGTCCACGGGCCGTGGCTGAAAGAAATGAAGTGAGGCAGCTTGACTGAACCGTAGGCTTAGCGGCGCGCTTCGCCTGTAGTAGCTAGGCACTTGAAGTGCCGCCCTGCTCAGACACCAAGAATTACGGGTGTGAATATCACCTGTAAGGCTAGGCGTAGTTATAAGCACTGTGTACTGATCAGGGCCCTTGAGCATCAAGCTATGCTGGTAGCAGTGTAAAAGCGTACCGCGCACGCGCATTGCCATAATTCACATTGGCAGCGGAGCGGTTAGCGATCCATGGCGGCGACTGTCTCTTCCCAGAGCAGTCGCAATGCAGCAGCCGCAGGCAGCACTACTCATGCAGCCGCAGGCAGCACTACTCGCAACTCTACACGTGATTGTCTCGCTTCGCGAGCAACCACAGGTGACTGTCTCTTGCCAGAGCAGCCACAGGGCGACTGTCTCTTGCCAGAGCAGCCGCAGGTTGCCTTCCAGGCACCGGCACGCCAACCAAGTGCACCTCTTGATTGTCTGATTCCGTCAGCAATGATGTACACACGGTTGAAGCAGAACTTCAGTGAACCTCAAGGTCATTCCAGCGCTGTCGCATCAGTTCTCTACTCCAGAGGCGGCGACAAACACGAGGTCACGAAGTCTGGCAGTTACATCTACTCCGGAGATGCGTCCCAGTACCACGAATGGGAGTTCAGAACTCGCTTACGTGTTAAAGCTGCAGGCGACGAAGAACATCGTTACGCAGAAGCGATGTCAAAGGTAGTAGATGGACTCCGAGGCGACGCGTTCATAATCGCCAAGGAAGTCGGCCTGGAACAGATATGGTCTCCAGGAACCGAAATTGAGGACTACGAGTACCACGAAGACGAAGATACGGTGCGTGCTGCACCACCGAGAGGTCCTCGTCAAGATGCAGGCGTAGACATCCTCATAGAAGCGATTAGGGCGAGTGTCTTCCCACTCACTACGTATGAGGCGAAAGAACTCTTCAGGCAGTACTGCAAGCCTTCGGGCAGCCTCAGCCGCCAGCACGGCGAGAGCATGCAAGCCTACGTCTCCCGAAGGAAAAGATGCTGGAAGCTTCTTAAAGAACTCGATCCAGAAATCGTGCTGAGCGAAGGCCATCGCGCTGACATGTTGCTCGACCTCGCGGGCCTCGACAAATCAGAACGCACGATGATCCAGGCCAGCATCGGGAATGCACGCGATTTCGACAAGATCGCGGACGCATTAGTCGTCCAGCACCCTCGCGTGCACCTTAAGCATTCTTCTGGTTCGCAGAGAATTGCTCCCAAGGGCGGTGGTAAAAGTTTAGGCAAAGGATTCGGCAAAGGCAAGTACTCCAAGGGCAAAGGCAAACGCTCATGGAGAAACCCCAGCGGTTTTGCCAACCTTGCCACCGACGACTGGACAGAAGAAGATGCAGCCTACGTAGCAGGTGAAGATGACGATGAAGAACCATATTCGAATCCAGCTCACTGGTTCGATGAAGACTACGAAGAAGAAGGCGACGCCTACTATGCAGAAGAACCAGGTGAAACAGAATGGTCGGAGTTTAGCGCATACGTGGCAGATGAATGGTCACGAAAGTGGGATGCCGAAGACCCCGTAGAACATGCTGAGCTTGAATGCATCGCATGTCTCTTTGACGTTCTTGGTCCAGAATGCCTCGAAGATCCAGCTTCTTGTTCCAACTTCGTCCAGAACGGAACCACTGCTTTTCTGGCAAACAGCAAGGGCAAGAAGGGAAAAGGCAAAGGCAAAGGAAAGTATCCTGTTCGTCCCTCTAACCTCTCGATAGAGGACCGCAGGAAGAAGCTGGCAGAACTTAAGTCAAAGACCGAATGCAAAGACTGCGGGCGTCGAGGGCATTGGAAAGGCGACAAGGAGTGCACCATGAATAAGCATAAGACGGCACACTTGGCAACCACGACGCCTTCACCACCGGGTGAGTTGTTTAGCCTTTCGCAACACTCACCAGACCTCCCGACGTCATCAGCTTACCAATTCGATTCCGCGTCAGACGAAGAGCCAGATAATCGTAGTCACACTGGCTACATGATGACCGGAGGTCCAGTTCGGTACACACCGACTAGGCCAACGCCAGTGACAGCTTCGGCAGCAACCAGTTCATCGGAATGGACAGTCGTTGATGAAGCAGGACTTCCGCTCTCGGTCCCCGAAGGAGGTGACCGCAAGTTCACCCTTGGACTGCTGAGAGGTCGAACTTTCTTGGACGTGACCTTGAAGGACAAGCTTCAGTACTTTAGTATTCGTGGATCCAAGCACCTGAATCCTGAGCAAAGAGAGTACGCACAGTGGGTAGAAAACCACTTCACGGCACACAAAGATAAGTCCGCCAACGGCGGCACGATCGATGTCTGGTTGACCTTGAAACCCGCCATCCCCTGGCAGGAAGGTTACATAAAGATGGCGTGCGCACATCCAGATGTGCACCACAAAGGAAGCAGCGCACGTTACATCCGCAGCACGTGCAATACGTGCAAGAAAGTTTGGCAAGAAGAACGGAACGTGCCTTCCCAAGATTCTGCTCAATGTCAGCATCGCCGAACTGATCACAGAGGCTCCAACAAGCAGGTCCGGAAAACTTATTGTCTCGATTGTGGTACCTACATCGATTCAGTAGCTCAAGGCGTTGTGAAATCTATTTCCGAAGACCCAGATTTGACTCAGGTATGGGTCTCAACAGAAGAACGAGCTATGCTCGACCGCGTTGGAGAACATGACACGATAAGACGCGACGAGATAGTCGCTGCAGCGCAGATGATGCTTATCGAAGCCCAACAGCTCGATGGAGGCGACTACACCCTTTTAAGCATCGGCAACATGTTCATTGACTGCGCAGACCGTGTACTTGCCGATCGCAAGCCTCCAGCACCGTCAGCGCCCGCTGCGAGTGCAGCACCGTCGGCACCAGCCGCGATGACGTTTTCCCGGGAACGGAATGCTTTGGTAGCCACACTCCACAAAGACAGCTGCACCACCTCGTTGAGAGTTGTGGATCCTTACGCCGATCCGCACGTATGGGCAATCGTCGACGATGGTTGCAATTCTTGCACACACTCGGATGCCTGGCGGATCAACGCAGAAGAAAAGTGGAAGAAGCTCGGCTTCAAGTGCTACGTCAAAGACAAGAAGATCACTACCTTCAGTGGCGTGGGATCGGCCCCGTCCACTGGAAAATGGGAGTTCCCTTGTGCCTTCCAACTGATCCAGTCGCAAGTCGTGCTCCCAGGAACCCTCGCTAGTCACGAGATTGCAGATTCCAAGCATCCGTTACTCTTGTCACAGAGTTGCCAGGCGATGTTGGGATTCACGAAATCTTCAAGGACAGGTGCGATAACCTTAGACGACTACAATAACCAGAACCTTGAAGTAGTTCGCCAGGCAAAGACAGGTCTATTCATGGTTCGAATTGATCACTTGGTCAGAAAGTACTTCGAGGAGAACGACAATAAGCTGATGAGGAGCGTGTGCGATGATCGGCCTTGGAACTACGAGGACAACTGTCCCCAGCAAACTGAAGCCAGTCCGAACCGAACTCAAGATGAGGACTGGTGGGGACTTCACGGACCTCAACTTCTTGATGCTTGCGGTTACGTCGCGACACCATCGCAGACGAAGTCGCAGAAGCACGGAAAGCCATTCCCAGAACACATTCTTGAAGCCAAGACCGTCATAGTTTCGTGTGGCATGACGAACTTCGAGGACTCAAACTACTCGAACGGAAAGAGCAGTGAATTCGCGGACTGGAACCGCGGACATCGCATAGAAAGGGGGCACCTCAACAGGTATCCCGAAGGCAAAGAGAAATTTCTGCGATCTTTCAAGACCAATTTTCCAGAACTTTGCCACGACAGGAATATCGTGTTAATCGACTGCACCCCGTACTACAATCCCGAGAAGGACAGACGCCTCAGATCACATCTGGGCAGGCATCCAGAGAACCTGGGCGAGATTGTGGCCTCCGATGATTACGCCAAGGTAAATGCACCGTTGAAGAACCTCGATCCCGAGGGGAAGAACTTGATCATCAACGTCTGCAAGTCAGGTAGACACCGAGCCGTCGCGAACGAAGAATCGCAACTCAATCCTGTCCAAACTATCCTCTATGGAGTTAAGTATCCATCTCCTGATGGGGAAGGTGAGTTTCCACCTCCGTCCCTCGTGCAGTGCTTAGACCTTCAGGCAGAGACGCACTGGGGGCATATGTGCGGGAGAGAATGCGAAAAGTGTCAACGTTGCAACCCAGAGAATGAAGTCTCCTTCAACAAGGCCTTCGAGATTCTCCAGGAAATCATACCGTCGCCTGTCTCCTTCCACTGGCGACCGCCGGCTTCCGCTGCGGCATCGTCAGCGTCCTGGTAGAAACGAGACAGGGATCAGCTCGAATTCGCATTGGGGCACCGGCTCGAGTTCGTGAGTATCGAGGCCGAGCAGGCTGCACGAAAGCGGATCCGGGAGTTCGAGGCGGAGGCACAGAAACCAGAAGAACCTCTTGACCACAGAGATCCAAGGCGCATCCTTGACATCTACGTCGACGGAAATGATGAAGAGGTAACCGCCAAAGTGATAAACAAACTCTTGTCGGTATTTGAGCCAGAAGAGATGATTGTCGGTACTGACAGTTCAGCCGCGGACGGAAGAGATGATTTGAAGAAACACTTACGCACTCTTCAGAAGCGGTACGAGGTCGACACCGAGGTAATAGGCAGAATGTACCGAGCTGAACGTGTAAGGACAGTTCACGGTAACCGAAGCCGCAGCCCAGGGAGAAAGTCAGAACCATCCACCTTACCCGACAAGGCCCGTTCCAGCCGCGCTGGCCGAAGGAGGATACTCCCAGAAATCGATCTAACCAAAGGTCGCGATTCGTCGGAAGAACACCTCTCGGACGAAGAAGTTCCCTACAAAGGAAAGCACGGAAATAGTCGGAGGACCGATCGCCCAGAAACATGCGAATGGGGAGGACCAGAGAGAGGTGATGACAAGGATGTGCATTTCCTGAAAGATGATCGCACTTCACCTCCTGATCGCACTTCACCTCAGGATGTAGGAGAAGCCTTCCGTAGGGACCAAGAAGAATTTCCTACAACCATACAAGTCCGACCGACTAGAGAGAGGAAACTGAAATTGAGGAGCCGATCAAGGAGTCCTCGTGTCGAGGCTTCTCCAGAAAGAGGAAGAAGTCGTACCAGGCGCCCACCAGTAATACTCAAGAAGAAAGGCAAGCAGAAGGGCGAACGCGACACATCCCCAAAAGGAAAAGGCAAGCAGGGAGGCAAGGGTGCCGGCAAAGGCACCAAACCAGTCGATGACGAAGAAAGGCTCTCAGATGGAACTAGAGAATTTCATCAAGAACTTGTGAATGCTGTTCCCCAGAAATACGTCGACGACGGAACTTGGAAAGACGAGATCTTCGATCACGTCCGACTCCAAGGCACGGACGGCACCGCTTTCTTTGAGCACGTCTTCGACCACCTAAAAGACCTCGGCAAGTCCAAGAACAAGCGGATCTATATTGGACC
>UPTG01003348.1_pt1 | contig 10246 bp, 10 predicted proteins | sample 2160121 | NCBI WGS metagenome assembly UPTG01 (sample SAMN06266255, study PRJEB28933) | marine metagenome | isolation source: Columbia River Estuary | place: USA:Columbia River Estuary, USA | collected 2014-07-27 | reverse complement strand
ATCAAAGAAGCTGCTTCAAACTTTGCGCAACAGGTACTCCTTCCTACAATTCTAGAAAGGGACGAAACCCAAACTTTTCCTATCCAAGAAATTAAACAACTGGCAGAATTGGGGTTTATGGGAATGATGGTAGACCCTAGCTATGGAGGAAGCGGATTAGATACTATGTCTTATGTATTGGCCATGGAAGAACTCTCAAAAATAGATGCTTCTGCCTCTGTAATCATGTCTGTAAACAATTCACTGGTCTGTTGGGGATTAGAAAAATATGGAAACACCCAGCAAAAAGAAAAATACCTACCCGATCTATGTAATGGAAAAAAAATAGGGGCTTTTTGTCTTTCTGAGCCTGAGGCTGGATCAGATGCCACCTCTCAAAAAACTAGGGCTGTGAAAAAGGGTGATTACTACGAAATTACAGGGACTAAAAATTGGATCACCAACGGAAGTAGTGCGAGTATTTATTTGGTCATAGCACAAACAGACCCTAAAAAAGGCTCCAAAGGTATTAGTGCTTTTATTGTGGAGAAGGAAAGTCCAGGTTTTGTGATAGGGCCAAAAGAAAATAAATTAGGTATTCGCAGTAGTGACACCCACTCCCTTCAATTCAATCAGGTTAAAGTGCATGAGGAAAATAGGATCGGAGAAGAAGGATTTGGTTTCACCTTAGCCATGAAAACACTCTCAGGAGGAAGAATTGGTATTGCTGCACAGGCACTCGGTATAGCTGCTGGCGCTTATGAATTGGCCTTAAATTACGCCAAACAAAGGGAAACTTTTGGGAAACCCATTAGTCAGCATCAGGCCATTGCCTTTAAATTGGCTCAAATGCATACTAAAATTGAGGCTGCTAGGCATTTGGTCTACAAAGCAGCTTGGGAAAAAGACCAGGGACTCAATTACGATTTATCAGGAGCAATGGCCAAACTATATGCCTCAGAAGTAGCTATGGAAGTTAGCGTAGAAGCCGTTCAGGTCTTTGGTGGAAATGGTTTTGTAAAAGAATATCATGTAGAGCGACTCATGCGGGACGCTAAAATCACTCAGATTTACGAAGGCACTTCTGAAATCCAACAAATGGTAATATCTAGGGCTATTTTAAAAGACTAAACAAAGGCCATTATTGAAATCTCATTTAAAAGTGGCCAAAATTATCACATTACATTTATTTCAACGTTTTTTTAAAAACACTGAACTTTTTTGTTATAAATGACTACATCATTGCCGTAAATTCAACATATTGGATATTTTTGTGTAAACATCCAATACTTATGAGGCTAAAAAAACAGGGGCTGTATTCCCCAGAATTTGAACATGACAATTGTGGCGCAGGATTTATTTGTAGTCTAGAAGGAAAAAAATCCAATGATATTATCCACAAAGCACTCGAGATTCTAGAAAAACTAGAACATAGAGGCGCAGTGAGTTCAGATGGTAAAACTGGAGATGGTGCGGGAATACTCATTGACATTCCCCATGATTTTTTTGTAAGTGAGTGCTCGTTTAAATTACCAGAGCCAGGAAATTATGCGGTAGCTAATGTATTTTTACCTCAAAAAGACAACCAAAGAAATTTCTGTACAAAAGAATTTGAGAAAGAAATAAAATCTCAAGGGTTGGTCCTTTTAGGATGGAGAGAAGTCCCTGTCAATAAATCCGTGCCAGGAAGAATTGCCATGGAAACCATGCCTTTTATAGCCCAAATCTTTATTGGAAAAGAGCAGTCTGAGCAGGACACAGCTACTTTTAACAGAAAATTATTTATAGCTAGAAAAAAAGCAGAACACACCATATACAACTCAAAACTATCTGAGCAAGGGTTCTTTTATCTGCCTAGCCTTTCCACCACAATCATTATTTTCAAAGGCTTGCTCATGCCAGAAGACATTAGTCTTTACTTTAGAGACCTACAGGATACTAGGGTTGTGACTAGGTTGGCCTTGGTGCATCAGCGATTTTCCACCAACACCTTCCCTACATGGGATTTGGCACAGCCTTTCAGGTATATGTGTCACAATGGGGAAATAAACACTTTAAGGGGGAATGGCGCTAGAATGCGTTCCAGAGAAGAACTTTTAGAGAGCGACCTTTTTCTTTATGAGTGCTTACTATATCAGTCCATCTATCAATAAAAACTTTCATATATCCACTCATGCTCTACCAATATATAGGTTTAGATAAGATGATCACATCAGCTGTAATCATGCGATCTGCTATGTTCTAAAAGCTATCATCTTCGTTATAATTACTACTATAATCGTATTGTGAGACTTTAAATTCAGACAACTATATCAAATTTAAATCTTCACCTAATAGATGTCGAACAAGCTTAGCCGTATTGTTATTTGATCTTGCTCTACCATTGATAACGAGTACATTATTTGATATTTTAGAATGATATTTTTATGATTACTTCAGTGCCTCGTAAATTATAAATTTGTAATTTTCATTAATGATGTTGACCTCACTATAATATTTCGAAAGTTGACTTTTATAGTTGAGATGTCTGTTAGCTACGATGACAAGGCGACCGCGATTCGATAGTATCCTATGCGTATCAGACATTAGTTGAATAGCTATACTGGGGTCTACTTCATATTCAAAATGAAAAGGTGGATTTGTAATTACTAGATCAAATTGTTCTTTCTCAAAAGAATCTAAATTATATTGAGCTATCACTTTGAATCCTTCTGATTCAGATAGATTCATCTCGGTAGAAGCTATAGCTAAATAAGAATCATCGATCATCACAGCTGCATTCCACTTACGCTGTCCAATTAGAAGCTTTCCGATTATTCCATTTCCACATCCAATATCTAGAAAGCTATTTTCTGAATCACGTAGATCCATGTGCTCCAATAAAAATTGAGTTGCGTAATCAATATGGTTGGCGGAAAAGACCCCTAAATATTGTCTATAGTTATACTCGTTGTAGTCAATAGAATTTAAAATTTCTGATGGAGAATTATTACTTTTCTTCGGATTATAAAGTGTGAGTATTCTTGATTTTTTCCATGCCATTGATTGCTCCACTAGATCAAAATATTCTGCAGCGATTTCAAGCATAGCTTTAGTGAAATGTCTAGTCATAAAGCCAGCAATAACAACACCATCTAAAGGAAGTATATCTATTAATTTTATTAGGTATAGACGGAATAGATCAAGCGACTTAGGTACTTTCATTATGGATACGCTTCCAATTGAAGGAATGTCTTCAAGAATGGATATGATATTCAGATCATCCAATGATATCCAATTAGTCGAAGCATTACGTGAAATTGATTGCTTCTGACTTTCTAAGTATGTAATCGTAATAGGTTTGTGTGCAATTAGATTGCAAGTCAAGTATCCAAAACGATCATGAAAAATGGATAAATTAGTAAGGTTGTATTCTGCTTCTTCTAGATGTTTTTGAATATGCTCATCTACCGCACTCCATGCTTTCAATGAGTGGTCATTGGTATTAGGGAGACGAACATATTTTTTCATGCTGCAAATTAAAGTATTTATAAATAAGGTTGATGTATTTATATTAGGAGTACAGAGAAGAATCAAATACTTGAAATTTGTTTGGTCCAAATGAAGTTCCACAAGCAAGGTTTATCTCAAGAATCGTTTTTCTATCACTCAATCTTAATTTTCATACTAGTAAATTTATATTATTTTGATAGGGTGGTGATCATCCCTCTACGATTGATTAAATTTGGAGTGTTGATAACTATTAACTTCTGAGAATTATGAAACGATCCTTTTTTTTATTTGTAATAGTTTCGTTTGTAGCTATAAATACAGTTTTATCTCAAAACAAGACCATGAAAGAAACTCCTTATGCAGCTATAGATTCATATCCTAAGGTATTTACTGCGGCTACTATGGTTGCAAGGACCATCGATGGACTTGGGTATAGATACTATTGGGGTACTAAAGGACTTACTGATGAAGATCTCATTTTTCGTCCAAGTGAAGACGCAAGTAATGTAATAGAGACTCTAGATCACTTACATGGTCTCACAGAGGCTATACTCAATTGTATATCTGGCAAACCAAATATTCGTCCTCGCGATGAAAAAGAGTTTTCATATGAAGATCTGAGACACCAGAGTCTAATGAATCTTATGGAGGCAAGTGATCTACTCAAGGCTAATCCAGATATGGATATGAGTACTAAGAAAATCATCTTTAAGCGAGGAGATAAAGAATCCGTTTTCGAGTTTTGGCATTTGCTCAATGGTCAATTATCTGATGCTATATACCATACTGGGCAAATTGTCAGTTTTCGTCGTACCAACGAGAATCCTGTAAATCCCAAAATGAATGTATTTATGGGAAAGAATAGAGATTAGGAGCGTATTATAGATTAAATATCTCTTATTTGATGATATATTATTGTTTTGCAATAATTATTGCGATTTTTGTTATCGTAAAACAATAATAAATGCTATGGGTCTTTCTAAAGTACTTCTATTACTTCTCGATTTCTTCTTCTTTCTAATGCTATTATTTCTCTTGTTAGGAATAGGCTTTTTTGCATATGTTGTTTTTGTAGACGATATGCCGTTGTTCATCATTACGGAAAACGACGCTGAAGATTTTCATTATATGGCTTTAATACGATTGTTTGCGGAGGTCACATCCTATATTACTTTTGTGGCTATCGTATATTTTCTGCGAAAGGGAGTTAGAATAATGGTTAAGCATCACATTTTTAATTTCGATGTGGCGAAATGTTTTAATATTTCAGGTCTGCTTTTAACACTAATGAGTATGACTACTCTAATTCTCAATTTTTCTAAAGATTTATATGATGGATTATTCAAAATTAATCTGGATCTATTTGATTGGAAATCTGGAATATTTTTGGTTATTGTAGGTCTTTTCCTGATGTTGATGTCTAGAGTAATTAAAGCAGGTCTTGAATTAAAATCGGAAAACGAGTTAACGATATAGATATGAAAATAGTCGTAAACTTAGATATAATGTTAGCCAAGCGAAAAATGAAAAGTAAAGACTTGGCAGATGCTATTGGTATTACCACAGCCAATCTATCTATACTCAAAACTGGGAAAGCCAAGGCGATAAGATTTGCTACTTTGGCGTCTATTTGCAAGGAGTTAGATTGTCAACCCGGAGATATCCTTGAGTATGTAGATGATGAATGCTTTTAATAGATTGAAAATTCTATACCGTTTTAAAATATTGTCTTACACTCTGAAGTCCTATCGCAGATATAAAACATAATGCAGCCATTATAACCCACAACACAGTATATCCATAATGTTCTAGTATCATAGTGCCAAGTGGAGGAGCAATGATAAGCGAAATCGAAAACATTACAGAAGTCATCGCTAACATCTTACCACTATTTTGATCAGTGGCACGCTTTAGTGCAGTGGTACTTATAAATGGAAAGTTTACGATTTCTCCTACTCCGCTTAGTAATAAAAATACAGCTAACGAGAGTAAGATATATGATTGCGATATAAGTGCTAACAACCCAAAACCGATCATCACTGAACCAGCAACCATAGCTTTCATAATGATTTTTCTCTTATCCACATACTGAACTAGTGGCATCTCTAGAATAAAGACAAGCGCTCCATTGATACCAAAGAAGAAACCTATTTGATCTGTACTAAAATGCGCAATTTCTTCTAAGTAAAGTGGTACTGTAAATAGTATTTGGAAAAATCCAATCAACATTAACATACTATAAAACAAGAATAGCAAATAGGGCTTATCTCTATATGGATTTTTAACTTCAATGGGTTTATCTATTTCCTCTTCTTTGTTTTCAAATTGTTTATGACTATAATCTTTGATCAAGAAGTATGTCATAATCGCAGCTCCCCAACAAGTAAAAGCATCTAATATAAATATCCACTTGTATGAAGTTAAAGCGATGATCACTCCACCAATCGCCGGACCAATAATAAAGCCGAGGTTAAAAGCCATACGAAGTAATGATACAGCTCGCGTCTGAGTGTTGTCATTAGTAAAAAATCGAATACCAGTATATAGTGCAGGTCTCAACAAATCAGCGATTGTTGAGGCAACAAATAATCCAAGAGATAATGCTAAGTAGCTAGTGAAAAACTGCAACATGTAGTAAGCTAGTCCACCACCGATAAGAGAAAATAGAAATACTTTATAATAACCGATTTTGTCTGTGAGCCATCCACCGAGATAAGATCCAGCAAGTGACCCCGCCCCAAAACATGCTACTGCTATTCCAGCTTGTGGCTTGGTCCAACCAATCTCTTGAGTAGTGTAAAGCGTAATAAATGGTAAGATTAATGTACCCAAACGATTGACAAACATTACGACCGTAATTAGCCATATATCTTGGTTGAGTCCTGAGAATGCATCACGATATATTTTTATTATGTTCAAGAAGAAAATGATTTAAATAGTACTAATACAGGCAAAGATATCATAAGTAATATTACCATATGCTAATAATTATTATGATTGGTGGTACTGAAATAGTTGGGTCTATAAACAATTAAGCGATGGATAATTTATGTACTATAACTGATTTTAAATTTCGATCAAACCCCCGCCGTTAATATAATTCCAAGCGACATTACCTTGTTGACCACCAGTAAGGACCCAGACTAGTTTAGATCCTTTGGGAAAGAATCTTTTTTGTATTAAGTCAATAATACCAAACATTCCTTTGCCATTATAGATTGGATCTAAGGCTATGTCATGATCATAATAAAACTGATTGATGAATGAAATTAAGTCAGGTTTTGTCCTCGCATATCCACCAAATTGATAATCAGTCTGTAATGCGAAATCGGATGATCTAGACATATCAATAATCTCATTCTTTAAAAAATCTCCTTTTAGTGCACTGAAGACCAGTACTTTTTGATTTGGTCTTTTTTTTGATATTATTCCACTAGCCGTACCTCCTGTCCCCGCAGACAAGGCTATATAATTTACTGTTGGCAGTTGTACATTTATTTCGATTGCAACTTCAGACGTTCCTTTTCTTGCAAGTGCATTGTTTCCACCTTCTGGTAGGATTAAAGGATCTTTATATTCAGCGATTATCGATTTAGCAACATCAGATTTTTCTTTGAGTTTGTATGTTGAGCGATCAATGAATCGAAGATCCATTCCGCAAGATCTAGCATGTAATAAGGTAGGGTTATTTTCGTCTAGTTCTCCTCTTATGATCCCTACTGTAGGTATATTGTAAAGCTTTCCTGCGGATGCAGTTGCGTGTATATGATTGGAGAATGCTCCTCCAAAAGTTATGATACACTTTGGATTAGTTTCTAAATTGTATTTGAGTTTACGGTATTTATTTCCATTCACTATGGGATGAATCAGGTCTTCTCTTTTGATATAGAGCTCGATTTCTTGATTTTCCCATATAGGATCATAGAGGCGTTGTATAGGACTAGGTAAATTCATCTAGAGGTAAAGATAGATTTTGAATTTCATTTGTAGCATATGTTTTTGTTGCACAGGTGTTATATTCACTTTCTACGTGCTTGCTGCTCAAGCCTTAAGTTAATTGAAGGCCACATGAATGAGTACTGATAGACCTTTACCTTCTTTACTATTAAATGAAATTTTGCCTTTAAAGAAGTTAATTTTTGACTTCATATTTTCGAGTCTCATTCCTTTATGTTTTAAGTTATCTATATCGAAGTTTATAAAATAGCCAATAGAGATTTTGTCGGTACAAATATTTTAGCCATCTATATGTTTAATTAGAAGAGTTTCGTTACAGAGATACTTAATCATGGTACAGAAGGGTGTACTAAAAAAAACACAGGCGGCGTAGAGTGGCTCACAGCTATAATTACAGTTAATAATGGCAAGACTTATTTCAGTAAAGAAGTGACCTAGACTATTATGAAGAGCCTAATGAAACCACTTAAGGCAGCGAATAGTATTAAAGAATTTATTCCTAAAATATCTCGTAGAGAAAAAGAAGTATTCAAACTAATAGTAGAAGAATTTACTACTCAAGAAATAGCTAAAGAATTATTCATTAGTCTAAAAACTGTGGAATCTCGTATATCTAGTCTACTCGCTAAGAGGAATGCATGAAATACGGCAGGTCTGTTAAGAATTACGATGGAGAACAAATTGTTGGATTAGGTAAAGTAATCATATATCTTTAGCCTCATTGTAAAATAATGCTTTTTGATATATCAATTCTTATACTATGTTTAAAAAATTCCTCTTATTGGTGATATGCGTAAGCACTATTTCGTCTTTGTATAGCCAAAGCTTTTGGTTTGGACCTAAAGGGGCCCTATCATTCAATGTCCAAAATTGGGATGGCTTTGAGCGTGATCCCTACCTCAGTATTAATGGTGATATATTCATAGAGACACATGATGAGTATAGTCGTGGGTCGCTTTATGCACAGTTAGGTTTTCACACTAGAGGTAGCACTACCAGAGTCAATTTTTTTAATGGTGGTGCAGCCAACCAAAGTTTTCAATTTGATAATCTAGTATTAGAGATCGGAGCAAAGCAAAAGCTTACAAGCCAAGCTAATGCAGGGCCGTATTATATAGTCGGAGTGAGAGGAGAATATACATTGGGGACTAATCTTAGTGAATATGTGAGATTCCAATCAGCATATTATCCGATAGATGATTTTGTGCGTAAGTTAAATTATGGGGTGACTGTTGGAGGAGGTTGGGATTTTGAATTTAGTGAATTGATTGGTGGTCTTATAGAATTAACTGTTAATCCAGACCTTAGTAATCAATATGAACAGCAGCCTATACCTAATGTCATAAATCCATTCAATGGACAGACAGTGACATTAAGAGAAAGAAAAGTGAGAAATTTAACTTTTGAAGTTAAGTTTGGATTGAGATTTATGAGAAAAGTAGAGTACATTGATTAGTTTCTGGTTTTTCCAAAGAAAAACAGAAACAACGAAAGGCTATATTTCAGCGTTTTGAGAAAGCCCAGGCCAAATTTTAGTCGACCAATATTTAGAGATTGATATTTATATATATGAAAGAAATAAAAGTACTTGTGCTAGTAGCGATGGCTTTTGCCTTAGCTACTTGCGGTGCTAAGACAGCTACCGCAATAGTAGAAGAACCTGTAAAAGAAACTACGGAAGTAGAGGAGCCAATAGAGTTGTTGACACCATGTACTACTTTGTCACAGCTTAGTAGTAGAGATAGAGATGAGGCAGAAACTGCATTCGTCTTATATCGAGATTTAGTAAAGACAGGTGATATGGCTCACGCACTTCCGCTCTGGAAAAAAGCCTATTCCCTTGCTCCAGGAGCAAATGGTCGTATCCAATACCATTTCGATGACGGAGTCAAGATATATACCGATCTTTTTAAAAATGCAATTGATAAAGATCAAAAACAAGCCTATATAGATACTGTAATGATGATCTATGATAAGCGTTCAGAATGCTTCGGTAATGAAGCAACTATCAAGGGTAGAAAGGCATTTGACTACTATTATAATTTCTATGAATACAGCGATGCCGATAAGACATTTAATCTATTCCAAGAAGCAGTAGAAGATAAAGGAAAAAAAGCTGATTACTTTGTGATCAATCCATTTTCTAAGTTACTACATGATAGGGTGGTAGAAGGAAAGATCTCTAAAGAGGAAGGTGTCAAGTTAGCCATAACGTTAGACAGTGCAATCTCACACGGACTAGCTAACTGCGCTACTATGTGCGATGCTTGGAATATTATAGCGGACTATGCACCTAATAGATTAGAATCACTAGAAGGTGTTGATGACTTTTACGATTGTGATTATTACAGTAATAAGTATTATACACAGTTCCAAGAGAATCCAACGGATTGTGAAGTAATAAAATTGGCATATCGCCGTATGTTGAGAGGAAAGTGTGACATAGATGATCCTCGTTTAGCAGAGGTGAAAGCGTCAAAAGATAAAAATTGCTTTACTCCACCTACGCCTGTTGGCCCGCTTAGACAAGCATTTGATATTTACTCTAATGGAGATTACAAAGGTGCTATTGTCTTATTTAAGAAATTTATTGCTAAGACTACCGATGTAGAAAAGAAAGCAAAGTACACACTCTTGATAGCTAAAATCTATTACGGTGACATCAAGAACTTTGTGTCGGCAAGAAAGTATGCAAGAGAGGCTGCTAAACTTAAGTCTAGTTGGGGAGAACCGTATATACTGATAGGTAAGCTTTATGCTAGTAGTGGTCCGCTATGTGGTCCTGGTCGTGGCTGGGATAGTCAGATTGTAACTTGGC
>UPTG01003342.1_pt1 | contig 10263 bp, 10 predicted proteins | sample 2160121 | NCBI WGS metagenome assembly UPTG01 (sample SAMN06266255, study PRJEB28933) | marine metagenome | isolation source: Columbia River Estuary | place: USA:Columbia River Estuary, USA | collected 2014-07-27 | reverse complement strand
TTCAAGGTAAAGCATATTATTTCTCAAAATCAAAAATGGAATTGGGAAATTGGGGAGCTAGAATGAGTGAAGGGCAAAAAAACAAATACAAAATCGTCTTAAGAATAGATTAGAAAAAAAATATATCTTAAGTTTTAACATGCAAGAATCCACGTTTGTCGAAGAAGAAAAAATTGATGCAATTTCTGGTGCAACAGATTCATGGGGAGGATATTTTTCTAGGGGTGATTTGTATAAAAACATTAAAAAAAATGAATTAACACAAAGTCAAGAATTTTATGGTAAACGATTTTTAGTTAAAGATAAATTATTAAAAATTGAATGGAATTTAGGAACAGAAACAAAAATCATTGGCAATTATACCTGCTATAAAGCGGCAGCGATGATTCCAAAGTCTGATTTAAACTGGTTTGATTTTTCTTGGAGTGACCTTAGACAAAAAACTGATGAAACTACACAAAATGAAGAGCCTTTAATTATTATTGAGGCTTGGTATACACCTCAAATTCCTATTGCACAGGGCCCAGCGGAATATGGAGGTCTTCCTGGTTTAATATTGGAAGTAAGTGCAGGAAATACAACTTTATTATGTTCTGAAATTGTTTTAAACCCAAAAGAAAATATAACCATTACTGCTCCAGAAAAAGGAGAGAATATTACAAAAAACGAATACACCTCCAACATTAGAAAAAAAATGGTAGAAATGAGAGATAATAGGATGGGAAGAAGGAGTCGATAACTAACTATAGCCCACTAATAAAACTTCCATATGGATCTTTAAACTGAATTCCTTCAGCATATCTATATTTATTTAATTTCTTGTACTCCACTAATGACCATAAAACAAATTCTTGCCAAAAGTATACTTCATTAGGTTGTAAATCTTCTTTAAATTTTTTTATAAAATTAGATAATGGTTTTACTTTTTCAAGAATGATTTTATAGTCTTTTTCTTGAATATCATCTAAAATTTCAAAATCATCACTAGTGTTAAAAAACCAAGAAACAATTTCATCATAGGGGGTTTCAACGCCTTGCTTTTCAAGCTTCTCAATTTTTGGGAAATATTTTGAGTATAGTGTTTTGATCGCACTTCCTAATAAAGTTAATGCAACACTGTATGCTCCCTCTTGTTCACCCTCATACACAAGTTCTATTTTACCGGTAATTGCAGGAATAATACCAATAAAATCACTCATTCTTATTCCTGTTTTATCATCTCCAGAATGCAATAGACGTCTTTCAGCAGTACTCACTAAATTCTCAAAAGCAGTAATACTTAATCTAGCACTAACACCACTCTTTACATCTACAAATTCACTTTTTCGAGCTTCAAATATAATCTGTTCTAAAATATCTTTAGCCAATTCTGGAATAAAAATAGTTGAAGATTGTCTTCCATCAAAAGCTGCTTCTTGAGAAGTAATTGTTTTAGCCACCTCAATGGTTTCAGGATAATGTGTTAATATTTGTGAACCTATTCTATCTTTTAAAGGGGTTACAATACTTCCTCTATTTGTATAATCTTCTGGATTGGCAGTGAAAATAAATTGCATATCTAAAGGTAATCTCAATTTAAAACCTCTTATTTGGATATCTCCTTCTTGTAGAATATTGAACAATGCTACTTGAATTCTGGCTTGCAAATCTGGTAATTCATTAATTACAAAAATACATCGATTAGCTCTAGGAATCATTCCATAATGAATCACACGATCGTCTGCATAACTCAACTTTAAATTAGCTGCCTTTATTGGATCTACATCACCAATAATGTCTGCAACAGTAACATCTGGTGTCGCTAATTTTTCTGCAAAACGATCACTTCTATGTAACCAGATAATTGGTGTTTTATCTTGGTTTTGTTGTATCAATTCTATTGCAAAACGAGAAATTGGTGCCAGAGGGTCATCATTAATTTCTGAGCCTTCTACTACTGGAATATATTCGTCTAATAAATTCACCATCAACCTGGCTAAACGTGTTTTAGCTTGTCCGCGCAGTCCTAGTAAATTAATATTATGTCTAGATAAAATAGCTCTTTCTAATTCTGGTATTACCGTATTTTCATACCCATGAACACCTGTAAATACTGTTTCTTTATTTTTAATTTTAGCGATTAAATTATCTCTCAATTCATCTTTAATAGATTTCGATTGATATCCAGATTCTTGTAATGCTCCTAGTGTTTGTATAGATGTTATATTCATATTAACCTTTAATTCTTTTTTTTCTATTAGTTTCGTAATCTTCAAAAATCATTTCTCCCAATCCTTTAATTCCTGTATAAAATGCTTTTCCTTGATTTGCTTTGGTAAATTCTCTTACAAATTGCATCAAATAATTATCTTGAGCAATCATAAATGTTGTGATAGGGATGTGTAACCTTCTTGCTTGTTGAGCCATTGCATAACATTTATTGGTGATAAAAGAATCTAATCCATTACTGTTTTTATAATACTGGCCGTCTGGCATTTTAAGACAACTTGGTTTTCCATCGGTAATCATAAAAATCTGTTTGTTAGTGTTTCTTTTTCTTCGCAATAAATCCATTGCTAATTGAAGACCTGCAACAGTGTTTGTGTGATAGGGACCAACTTTTAAATAGGGTAAGTCCTTAATGTCTATAGTCCAGGAATCATTTCCAAAAACTAAGATGTCTAAGGTGTCTTTAGGGTATCTGGTGGTAATTAATTCTGCCAACGCCATGGCAACCTTTTTTGCTGGTGTAATCCTATCTTCTCCATATAGAATCATAGAATGACTAATATCAATCATTAAAACAGTACTCATTTGAGCCTTGTGCATGGTTTCTTCAACTACAAGATCATCTTCCGTTAAATTAAAACTACCAATTCCATGGTTAATTTGTGCGTTTCGTAAACTTTCTGTCATGGAAACTTTGTCTAAAGAATCTCCAAACTGATAGTTTCTAAAATCACCGGTATGTTCGTCTCCTAAACCCTGACCTTTACTTTTATGATTTCCAGAACCTCGTCTTTTAATTTTTCCAAATATTTGGTTCAGTGCTTGTTGACGGATGGCTCTTTCTGTCTTAGCTGTGATAGAAATATTCCCTCCATTTTCATCTGGATCAATTTCTTCTTTAATATATCCTTTTGCCTTCAGGTCCTCAATAAAATCATCTATTGTATAGTTCTCGTCTGTTAGTTTATATTCAACATCTAACTGACGTAACCAATCAATAGCTTCATCAAAATCTCCAGAAGTATGCGTAATAATTTCTTTAAAAATATCAAACAATTTTTCAAATGGAGTCAAATGGGGAGACTCAAAGGTTTTAAAAATAAATCCCTTTTTTTTCTTTTCTTTCATACTCATACAAAAATAAGACTTTATGGAGTTTGATTCTAAAGATTAACAATCCTTTCACAAAATTTATATATTCAAAAAAAAAGAATGAGCTGAGGAAAGAATATTTTATACTATTATTAACATCAAAAAAATAATTAATAAGTAAATTTATGCCTCAAAAATTATAAAAATAAAATCATATTTATGAAAATAATTAATTCTACACATCTACGTAATCTTTTATCTTTCATCCTAATTCTTTTAGTTATTGGAATTCAAGATACAGATGCACAAAGAAAAAAACGCAAAAAAAAGAATAATAAAACAGCGCAAGTTGTTGCCCCAAAACCCAAACCTAAAAAGAAAGAAAAATCTATTGCTGACCTAACTAAAAGCAGTAAAAAAATAGAAGGATTATTTACAATTTTTCAAGATACTGTTACTGGTGCTACAAAATTATTAGTTAAAGAAGAGCAATTTAATAAAGACTATATTTATTTTGCTCAAATAGCTGATGGTGTCACCGAAGCTGGAAGTTTCAGAGGGGCATATAGACCTTCAGCAGTTTTTCATCTCAAAAAATACTTTAATAAAATTGAATTTACTGCTCCTAATACAAATTTTTATTTCGATAAAAACAACCCACTTTCTAGAGCCTCAGAAGCAAATACTTCAGTAGCAACCATTGCAAGTGGAAAAGTCTTAGCACATGATAAAAAAACTGGAGAATTTTTAATAGACTCAGACGGTTTGTTCTTGTCTGAAGCTTTTACGAGAATTAAAGGACCTAGATTTCCTGGACAATCTCCTTTTGCATTTAGCTTAGGGCGCTTTGATAAAACAAAATCAAAAATAAATGAGATTAAAAACTATCCAGAAAACACAAATGTAAAAACAGAATATGTTTACAGCAACCCCACTGTATTAAATGGAGGTTCCGAGGCAGTAACAGATGGCAGAAGTGTTTCAATCAAAGTATTCCACACATTTATGAATATGCCAGAAGATGATTATGAAGCTAGAATGGATGATGCTAGAGTTGGCTACTTTTTAACTCAAACAAACGATATGACAACTACAGAGACAGTTAATTATCGTGATATGATACACCGATGGAAATTGGTAAAAAAAGATTCTAGTGCTGCTATATCTGAACCTATAACTCCAATTACTTGGTGGATTGAAAATACAACTCCAGAAACATGGAGAGAAACTATTAAAGATGGTGTTTTAGCATGGAATGAAGCTTTTGAAAAAGCTGGGTTTAAAAATGCTATGGTTGTGAAAATTCAACCAGATAATGCTGATTGGGATGCTGGTGATATTCGTTACAATGTATTGCGTTGGACTTCTTCTCCAAATCCACCTTTTGGTGGCTATGGCCCTAGTTTTGTAAACCCAAGAACAGGAGAAATTTTAGGAGCTGATATTATGTTAGAATTTGTTCATTTTACAAACAGAGTATTTGGAGATAAATTATATGACGATGCAGCCTCAAATATGAAATTAGAGACTATTCAGGAATTGAAAATTAAAAAATTTAAAGAACAAAACAACTTTATGTTTTGTTCTGCAGGACATATATTGCATGAAAACATGCAACTTGGAAGTACTGTTTTAGAAGCAAGTAACGCTTCTAGTTTGGATATGGAAAGAATGAAAAAAGAAGGAATGAAATCTTTAATAATGCATGAAGTTGGGCATACCTTAGGTCTAAATCACAACATGAAAGCAAGTCAATTATTTTCTCCTGAACAACTAGCTGATGCTAGTTTTATTGAAGGAAAAGCATTAACTGGATCTGTGATGGATTATGCTGGAATTAATCTTACTAATGACAGAAGTAAACAAGGACAATATTATGACATGAATGTTGGTCCCTATGATATATGGGCCATTCAATTTGGATATACTCCTTTTGAAAAAGATTCAGAAAGAATTTCATTATTGGAGAGGTCAACAGAACCAGCATTAATTTTTGGTAATGATGCAGATGATATGCGCTCTCCTGGAAAAGCTATAGACCCAAGAGTGATGATTGGAGATTTATCGAATGATCAAATCACCTACTCCATCAATAGATTTGAATTGGTAAATAAAATGATGGAAAATTTAAAATCAAGATTCACAAAAGAAGGTGAAACATATATGGATTTAAGAAGGGCATTTTATACTTTAAATAACCAATCTGCAATTGCTGGTGGAGTTATCTCAAGATTTATAGGAGGCGTGTATGTAGACAGGGCAACTTATGGACAAAAGGGAGGAAGTCAACCCTTTACACCAGTAAGTCTTGAAGATCAAAAGAGAGCTTTCAATGCATTAAAAAAATACATATTTGCTCCCGATGCTTTTAATGCTCCAAAAGAAATTTATAATTATCTTGCTAAGCAAAGAAGAGGATATAACTTTTTTGGAGGACCAGAAGATCCAAAAATTCATGCGCAAATTATAGGATATCAAACTAGAGTGTTGGCACATATAATGCATCCTAATACATTACAAAGACTAACTGATTCTGAAATCTACGGAAACAAATACAAGCTATCTTCTTTTATGACAGACTTAAACAATGCTATGTTTAAACCAGATATTTATGGGAACATCAATACATTTCGTCAAAACCTACAAGCAGTTTACACTAAAAGATTAATTAGTATGGTTGTTGGTAAGGCAGCTAATAGGTTCTCTCCTACCTCTCAATCTATGGCGATCTATAATTTAAAGAACATTAAAACTTGGGTATCTAACGGTACTGGAGATATATCAACAAAAGCACATAAAAACCATTTAAAGACACTAATTAACAATACTATGAAAGAAATTAAATAAAATTGTTTTTAACTAATTTTTAAAAAACCGATATCAAATTTGATATCGGTTTATGTATTTTTACAAGATGGAGAAAGTATTGATTACCGGCGGCTCAGGCTTAATAGGAAGACGATTATCATTCTTGTTAAAATCTAGGGGGTATGAAGTTCGCATTTTAAGTAGAAGTAATAATCCAAAAAACAACTATAAAACATTTGTATGGAATGTTTCAGAACAATACATAAATGACAGTGCTTTTGAAGGCCTTAACCATATTATTCATCTTGCAGGAGCTGGAATTGCAGATAAAAGATGGTCTGAAAAAAGAAAAAAAGAAATTATAGCTAGTAGAGTTGCCTCAACTAATTTACTTTACAATACTGTAAAAAGATTAAAAACTCCTCTAAATAGTTTTATCTCTGCCTCTGCAACTGGCTATTATGGAGCTGTTACTTCAGAAACTATTTTTGAGGAAAAAGACAAACCCGCAAAAGATTTTCTTGGAAAAGTTTGTAGTTTATGGGAAGATTCTATTTTCCAATTTAATGAAATAAAAATTAGAACAGTAGCATTGCGAACAGGTATTGTATTATCTAAAGACGGAGGTGCTTTAAAAAAGATGAAAACTCCAATTATTACTTCATTAGGAAATGGAAAACAATACATGCCATGGATTCATATAGATGATTTGTGCGAATTATATATAAAAGCAATTGAAGATCAAGAATTTAAAGGAGCTTTTAATGCAGTGTCATCAGAACATATATCTAATCTTTCTTTTTCAAAAAAGGTCTCAAAAATATTTAATCATCCATTTTTAGCTGTAAGTGCTCCAAGCTTTATTTTAAAAATTGTTTTTGGAGAAATGTCTACAATTATTTTGAATGGAAGTAGAATTTCTGCAAATAAAATAAAACAAGCTGGTTTTAAATTTAAGTTTGAAAACTTAGAAAAGGCTTTAAAAAATTTACGATGAAAACATACCTTATAATTCTTTTATTCCCTTTTTTAATGCAGCAGCAAAATAATTATCAAATAGACTTTGGAGAAGAAAAAAAAGGGCGTTATTGGAGTGTTGTTAATGATGGTGTTATGGGAGGTCTATCTAGAGGAAGCAAAAAACTAACAAAAAACAGTTTGCTCTTTAAAGGCAACGTTTCACTAGACAATAATGGTGGCTTTTCATCTTTACGTCGTTCTTTTTCTGAGTTTGATATTTCTAATTTTGAATACGTTGAAATTAAATACCGATCTTCTGGTATTTCTTTAGCGCTAACATTTGCTGTTAGTAGAAGATGGTATGTGCCTAATTATAAAGTAAGTCTTGATGGAACCTCTTCTAAATGGAAAACCATAACTCTTAAACTTACAGATCTAAGAAAATACTATATTGGTAAAGCCATGAACGAAAAACTTAAAAAAGAAACTTTAAAAGAAATCATTAGAATTGGTTTTATTACTGACGAAAAAAAATATGGAGATTTTGAATTTGAAATAGATTATATTAAATTTAAATAAAAAACCCACCAAATGGTGGGTTTTTTATTTAATAGTATTTTTTACCTAAAACAGCTTGTTTATAATAAGCATATAATTTGAGCATAATATCTGGAGCTAAACTTTCTTCTATGTCAGATAGATCTTTATAGGCTTTCGCGAATTTTGAATCTAAACTTACAGTCATTACTTTTCTGCTATTACTTGTTCTCCACCTTTAACTTTATCACCAATTTTTACTGCTAACTTAGTGTTGAGTGGTAAATAAAGATCCACTCTACTTCCAAACTTAATAAATCCTGCATCAGTTCCCTGAACAACTTTCTCACCTTCTTCAGCGTAATTTACAATTCTTTTTGCTAGTGCTCCTGCAATTTGACGATAGAGTACTTCACCAAAAGTATTGTTTTTAATCACTATTGTTGTTCTTTCATTTTCGGTAGATGCTTTTGGATGCCAAGCGACTAAATATTTTCCAGGATGATATTTACTATATTTTATAAGCCCACTTAAAGCATATCTAGTAACATGAACATTAATTGGAGACATAAATATTGAAACCTGAAGTTTTTTTCCTTTAAAATACTCTGGTTCATCAACTTCCTCAATAACCACAACCTTTCCATCTACAGGAGCAATAATTTGATTATCATTTATTTTTGTAATTCTTTTTGGGTTTCGGAAAAACTGTAAAACAATAATTAAAAATAATACTAAAAATATTTGTATTCCTTTTTGAAGCCAGTAGACTTCTACAAATTTCTCTGACAATAAAATTCCTGATAAAATTAATAGAAAAGTATAAACTATTATTTTATAACCTTCTTTGTGAAAACTTAGCATTTTTTTAGATTAAATAATGGATATACAAATATACGAAGGGAGCTACAAACAACAAACTATCTAACCTATCTAATATTCCTCCATGACCTGGCATAATATTACCACTATCTTTAGTATGAGCTTGTCTTTTAAATTTTGACTCAACAAGGTCCCCTGCAGTTCTAAGTATAGAGGCTATTAATGAGATTACTATTAAATTAGTAAGAGATAAAAAATCACAAAAATATGAAAGTAAAAAAGCTGTAATTAATGAAAATAAAACACCTCCAAAAAAACCTTCAAGTGTCTTTTTTGGAGATACACTTTCAAATAATTTATTTCTACCAAGATTCTTCCCAACAAAAAACGCAAAACTATCATTCACCCATATAAGAATGATTAATGTTAAAATGACTGACTGCTCATAAACTCCATTTATAAAAGGAAGAAGTATTAAAAAAGTAAACGAAAGAAGTAAATAACGAACACATATATCAAATTTTTGAATAGAATTTGAGGGATAATTCTTTCTTTTAAAAAGTAAACTTAATAATAACTGAACTGATCCGGAAAGAGATAAAACTAATAGTAGTTTTATAAAAAATAAGTGAATTGGTAAATATGGCAATAAGATTAGACCAATGAACAGCAAATAAATAATACTATTATTAAACTTTAATAATTTAAAAAACTCTCTTAAAGAAATAAAACCAAAAAAGGAGATAAGAATTATGTAAGATTCTTTTGAATACATTATGGCACTAATAAAAAGTATCGCATAAATAAATCCTGAAGTAGCTCTTCTAAGAAGGTTGGTCATATTATAAATCTTCTAAAAGAAGCAAATATAAGTTTTTGGAGTTGTTATTACCATAATTTAAAAAATTATCGTCGTCAGTTTTTAAACTGTATTTTTTCACTGCACTAATATTGGTTGGTATACTTCCGTCTTTACAATTGGTTTTGATGCCTGTTAAACCTTCCCCAGTATCTTTTACAAATTGACTAGTTCTAGCAAACACTATAAAATCATTTGTTAAAGAGGTAAGTTTGTGAGTACTCAGTTGGTTAGATGAGAATAAAATATCACCATTATCAGAGATTAAATGCTCACAAGAGGTGAATAGAGGTTTTGTGGTATCTACATCTTCTTGTAGGTTAACATTAGATTTTTTTAGGAAATTTTTTAAGCTTTTATCGAAACAAGTAATGATTTCCCAATTATTTTCAGAAATGATTTGGTTTAAGTTGATAATGACCTCTTTTTCTGAGACACAATAAAGAAATTTGCCTCCTTTGGAAATAAAATGATGAACAAATGCGTCATCCAAAGATAATTTAACCTTTGGTTTTTTATTAGCATTTTCATCAGTAGACACTTTACTTTTAAATAATTTTTTTAAAAAACTCATTTAAAAATTAATTTTTATTTTTCTTCTTTAATGTCTTTTACTTCTTCCTCTTCAACCATTGTTTTTGAATTTTCCTCTTTTGCTTCAGAAATATCAGTAGATTCTTCTTCAAATGGTCTTACTCCAAAAATCTTAACTAAGTCATCCTTAAAGATAACTTCCTTCTCTAATAAAAGCTCAGCTAAAACAGTTAACTTTTCTTTATTATTATCAAGGATATCGATGGCTCTTTGATACTGCAATTCTATCATTTTTGAAATTTCCTCATCAATAGTTTTTGCTGTATTTTCACTGTATGGTTTCACAAAAGCATCATTCCCTGAGGAATCATAATAGGTTAAATTTCCAACTTTTTCATTTAATCCATACACAGTAACCATTGCTCTCGCTTGTTTGGTTACTT
>UPTG01003341.1_pt1 | contig 10263 bp, 19 predicted proteins | sample 2160121 | NCBI WGS metagenome assembly UPTG01 (sample SAMN06266255, study PRJEB28933) | marine metagenome | isolation source: Columbia River Estuary | place: USA:Columbia River Estuary, USA | collected 2014-07-27 | reverse complement strand
AAAGCAGACGCTAAGACTGAAGAAGAAGATGAAGATGAGAAACCATCTAAAGATTCTAAGGGTGACACTACTATGACAGGGAAACCTATGTCAAAAGTAGAAGTTGCAGTTAAAGAAAAGGGCTAAAGATGAAAAGTCTTGTGGAACTCACAAAAATTAATGAAGAAGAGCTACCACAAATTTACTGTGACATGGATATGGTTATCGTAGATTTACTTGGTGGGTATAAGAAACTCACTGGTAAGAAGTTTGATACTGTTGAGAAAGAGACACGTTGGGAAGAGATTCGTGCAAAGAAAGATTTTTGGCACACTCTTCCTTGGATGCCTGGCGCAGACAAGATGTGGAAATTTATTAACAGATATAAAGCGAATATTTTATCTGCATACTCAAGTAACGATGGAAACAGTAGGCCTGGCAAGAAGGCGTGGTTAGCGAAGAATGCTAAACCTACTGGTAAAATACATCTAGTGAAGAGAGCAGATAAAGAAAAATATGCCACAACTGGTGGGAAACCTAACATCTTGATTGATGATTATATCAAAAATATCAAGGAATGGGAGTCCGCTGGTGGTATTGGGATTCATCATACATCCCCCAACAACACTATTTCTCAGCTGAAGAGAAATGGATTTAGATAAATAAAAGAGTAAAATCTTAATTAAGGAGAAAGACTATGGCCCTATGGGGAAACACAGATGCAGATGAAGCGAAACCAAAGTGGCTTACTGCAGCTCAAAAAGAAGACGTATACGCAACATCAAAAGGTTGGGTACAACTAAATGGCAAAGGACTTGAAGAAGTAATTTGTTCAATCGGTGGACTTGCAACAGCAATTGCTGGTGCAGACATTAATAAATCGGCATTCGTTGGTGCAGCATTTGATGTAAGTGCTGGTGGTAACATTGATGTTAGACTTACTTTCAATGAGAAGGTAACTGTAACAGGTTCACCAACAATCGCAATTACTAACTCACAAGCTGGTGGCGGTTCTGCTGCTTCGTTGAGTGCAACGTATCAATCTGGTACAGGTACTAACAAACTTGTATTCAGACATACAATCGGTGCAGCCGGTTCAACTGTTTCAGCAGATGACGTATTGTCTATTGCTTCACAAAACATTGCACTTGCTGGTGGAACAATCAAAGATACTGGTACAGCAGTTAATTCTGGTGTTGCAGTTCCTGCTGGTACAGCAACTAACACAGCAGTTGCATAAGTAGTATAACAAAGGATATATAATGTCAAAGAATGTTAAGACACTTAGTGTCAATGAAATTGAGTTAAAGAAAACGGATTTGCAAACTGACTTGGAGAAAGTTACGAGTCAGTTGCAGAATCTTGATAAGATGAAGGTGCAGTTACAAGCACAGGGGAATGCACTATCTGGTGCGATTCAACAGTGTGATGTATTTCTAAACCTATTAGGTGAGTCGAGTCCCGACAAAACAGTACCCTCGCAAGACGATAGTGCGGCAGTCAATACTGCACTGAGTTGAGGGATTAAATTAACTAAGGAGAAAGAAAATGGCAGATAAAAAAATCACTGCATTGACAGACTTGGGTAACGGAATTGCAGCTGTAGATTTACTACATGTAATTGATGACCCACTAGGCAACCCTGTAAATAAGAAAATTAGTGTTGCAAACGTATTTAACAACATTCCAACTTATATCGCATTAGACGATACAGTTCAAGTTGTTGATACAGGTACAGAAGCGGTTAACGTAACTTCTTCTATTTCACATATCGATACTGCAACAGCTGGTGGAACACATGCTGGCGCACTTGCAGATGGAACTAACGGACAAATTAAAATCATCACAATGATTGCTGATGGTGGAAACTCTGTTGTTACTCCAGCAAATGCAAACGGTTTTTCAACTGTAACATTTGCAGACGTAGGTGACACTGCAACTTTAATCTTTACAGGTAACAAGTGGAACATTATTAGTTCACACTCAGTTACAGTAGCGTAAGGAGAATATAATGAGTGAGCGATTAGGTGCAAATGGAATGCCAATGAAAAAGAAGGATGAATCCTCTGAGATGATTTCTGAAATTCTTGAGGTAAATCCAAACAAGAAAAAGAAAAAGAAGCCTGCAAACAATTATGAGTGGGCATCTGATAAAAAGGAGAATGACAATGAAGAACTTTAAAAAGCATATTGCTGAAGAAGTCTCTGCTGACGGTCATGACTTTTCTAATGATGTATCAGACCCAAACACTATCTCAAGAATCAATGCATTCTTGGGTGCAATGAGTGGGATTGAGCATCTTGTTCCAGAACATGCAATGGGTAAACTAAGAGAAAGACTAGGTAGACTTGGACTTTCATTTGGTGAAATTCAGATGTCAGAAGATGGTGGCAAAATGTCTATGCCTCTTACACAATTTGGTGGAAGAACAGGTAAAGATGAGAATGGTGATGATATTAATGATGATGGTATCTCTCACAAAGTTGAGGGTGGTTTATCATTAGAAATTCAACACGAAGTCACTAGTGGCGGAACACACTTTATTAAAACTAAAATCGTCTAAACGGTTAGTTATATTATGTTTCAGAGAATAACTAATGATAATGTCATTATGTTTGCTATTAAAAACTATGACAATCCACAGTGTGAAGGTGAATCTGAATTTCACGATGATATGAAACGCTTTAAGTATATTAAGCGTTTGTTAAGAAAGTATCGTGAAACTGGTGAACTGAAAGAACGTCTGATACTGAACCACATGATAGTAGTATTCAATGTGTTTGGTGCAGAGGCAGGAAGTACATTGATGTTGTTTAAGATAGAACCAGAGTTCTGGCCTATACTTAAATCATTTATGACCTTCTTAGGGATGTTACCAGAAGATGAACTTTTAATGTTAGATGAAGATTTAAATGTTAAGGAAGTATTAGAGAGAATATAGATGGGTAGAGCGATTGACTTATTTGTTACATACCGTTTCGTTAAACTTTTAACGACACCATTCGAAAAGACTGATGCCTATAAGATGGGTATCATCGATAAAGATGGATTTCGTATTAAAGGTAAGATTCTGTATAAACAATCAGAACAGAGTGCATACACTGTTCTACATAAATTGGTGTTTAACATCAAACGCATTTTTGCGAAAGTGCCTGGCCTTAGAACAAGGATGGGAACATATGCAGCTGCCCTCTTTCTACTTAAAGATACTTTCAAAGAACATGTTGATGACCCAGAAATGTTTGAGAAACAACTTCTTGAATTTTTCAAAGATAATAATGTAGAGTTTGATAATGACATTGTTGAAGAGGTAACTTTAGACAATGGCAAACTAAGTAAAGGACTTTACGTCTTAACCCAAGATGTTGTGACAACAGAAGCAGAAGATGAGATTGATGCTTTAGAGGGTGATGAGGTAGAAGTGTTTGAAGATAGTCCACCAGAAGATACTATTCTTGGTGTTGACATTTTCAGCGCAGTACATAAAAAAACAAAGCAGAAGATATATGTTTCTGCTGAAGATATAAAAGAACTGGATATAGGAGACCTACTATGAGTTTCAAATTTGATGATATAATGACAAAGTTTTATAAAGACCCAAAATTGGGTATTAAAACAGAGGATGCTCCTGCTAACTCAGTTGCTGGTGGCGGTGTTGCACTTCCCCCAGATGCGGTTATGAAAAAGAAAAAGAAAAAATCCTACGATGGTAGAACCAAAGAAGGTAAGACATTCTTTAACAGAATGGCAGAACGAAAAGCAAAGAGAGAAGCATCTCGTCTTGCACAGAAAGTTCAAGAGAATACAGTTAATCGTGAACACGAATACCTTATGGTAGAAGATAATGTGGACATGTTAAAAAGTATTGTCAAAAATAAGCAGAACAAGAGTATCAAATTCAAAGACGGTTCAATGAAGGTTGACTTGTTTACTGCATCAGCAATCACACAGGTTTTCGACAAAGTTAACAAATCTAATCAGAAGAAGATGTCTGATATGATTAACGGAAAGAAAGCACAGTTTATGAAGATTGCAGATTTTTCCTTATCAAAGGTTAAGTAAATTGAAAACATTTAATCAACATGTTCTTACCGAGCAACAATTATCTAAGCAAGATTTAGATAATGTTGAGAAGTATGCAGATAGACTGTACAAGAGTGTTGGTATAGATATAGAGTTTACTAGACATTTTTTAGATAGGGTTAATGATGTACGAAACAAGAAACAGATTACTGTGGCGGAGCTTATTCGGTTATTTAAACAATCGTATAAGAAGTACGGTAAAAAGATTGCACAACTCGGCCCAGACGCCGAAGCAGTCTTAAACGATATGCAGACTGATGTTAATATGCCGTTTGCATTAAAATGGGATGGGAAGGAACTGGACTTAATCGCCAAAACGGTGATGAGAAAAACTAACTTTGCTACCAGTAACCAAAAACTATCCTTCAAATAAAAAAGGAGACAAAGATGATAAATTGGATGAAAGCAAGAATGCACGAAAGAACTTCATGGGATGGGGTCATTTTAGTAGCAGTAGGTGTAATTATGTTAATTGCATCCCCACTTGCAGACATGGCCGCATACGCAGCGGTTGTATGGGGTGCGTGGACAATTTGGAAATCTGAGTAATGTTCAGTAGCAAGTGTAAAGAACATCTAGACGAAGTAGGTATGACAGGTAGTCAACACATGAAACGTGCGTTGAAATCTGCTGTCCTATTGCAGTTGTGTGTTCCAGCGCTTGTTCTTCATAGTATTGCTCCAAGGTATTTTTCAAACACTGTGAGTAATGTTATGAGAGATATATTAAGTGAGGTAACAAATGATGAATAGTAAATTTAGTATTGGTGTAGTAATTGCGATTGTTTTACAGGTATCAGCATTTGTCTGGTGGACTGCTCAACAAGCACAAACTATTTCACAATTGAATGTACAGGTAACTGAACTTACTTCTCGTATGGCAGTCGAAGATAATGTAAATATGAATCGTGATATAGATGATATGAAATCTAAAATCACTGATATGGATAATTGGATTGCACAAAACTACAGTGATATAGAGGACTTAATTGACTTCGCAACATTCACTGAAAACAGATGGGCAAATGAATATGCAAATGACCCATCATACGAAAGAAAGTTTGGGACAAAGGCGCCTAAGAATGATTAAATTATATGCAATTATTATTATTGTAGGTATCTTGGGTGGTGCGGCGTATGGTGCAAAATACTATTACGACACCACCCAAAATACTATTGCACAACTAAGAGATAATAATGCAAAACTAGAAGTTGCTAATGAGACAAACCAAGCAACTATTGAGAAGATGGGACAGGATTCAAAAAGACTAAATGAACTGAACTCTGAACTCAGTGTGAATTTACGCAAGTCAGAAAGATATGGAGATGAATTGCGTGATACTTTAAATAAACACAATCTAACACACTTGGCAAATAAGAAGCCAGGATTGATTGAAAAGAGGATGCAAAATGCGACAGACAAACTATGGGATGACCTTGAGTCTCTTACTAGTGATGACGCTACTACTGAGTAGTTGTTCAACATTTAGACAAGAACCAGAAATTATTATACAAACAAAGATAGTTGAAAAAACTATCCCTGTAGTGCAACATCCAAAACCAGTTAGATTGAATGATGTTAAGATTTATGTTGTTTCACCCGAAGATAACTTTGAAGAATTTGTAAAGGAATATTCGGATAAGAACGGTGCAGACTCATATATCGCAATAAGTGTGAAAGACTATGAAAATCTTTCTAAGAACTTTGCAGAACTTAGAAGATACATAGAACAACAAAAACAGATTATTGTATATTATGAGAAGGCAGTCGCTCCAACAGAAGTTGAGGATGACATAAAAACAGGAGAAGAGTAAATGGAATATTTACAACTTATAACATGGGACTTAATTGTCCACCAACTTATGACATGGTGGCAGTTCACAGTGGTAGGAATTCTTATCATTGTCGGATTCATTATTAATTTGTGTGGTGTAGATAATAAGTCAAAGAGATGTGGTTTCGAATATAAAGAGATGCCACAAATGATGCCAGTACCAATTGCAACCAAAGGAAAAGGTTTTTGGGGTGCAATCTGGATGTGGTTTACTGGTAGTAGACATTGGGTTGTTGCAAAAGACTTTCACTTCACATTGGACGGAGTTGAATATGTAATCCCTAAAGGATTCCAGTTTGACGGAGCATCAATACCAAAGTTCTTACACACATGGTTATCACCAGTAGGCGTATTGCTTATGGGTGGATTGGTACATGATTATGCTTACAAGTATGCTACACTTAAAAGAAAAGGTAAAGGTACTTGGGGTATGATGAATCAAAAAGAAGCAGACATTATTTTCAGAGATATCAATATTGAAATTAATGGCTTTCACTTTTTAAACTATCTTGCATTCTGGGCATTAAGACTTGGCGGTTTTGTTGCATGGAACGGACACAGGAAAAAGAAATAAAATGACAACTGTAAAGACGTTAGATACAGAAGTAGAACTACTCAAAAGAGAGGTTGCTGACATGAAGATGATTCATGTTAGATTGGACTCTGCAATTGAAAAGATTGCCGAAGTGTCAACGTCTTTACATACTATCATGGCAGTCCATGAAGAAAAACTATTACGACAGGAAGAAGCATTGGGTGAACAAGAGAGAGAATTTAAGACCACTGTTCTAGATTTGCACAGTCGTATTACATCGAATTCAAAAGAAGCCTCCCTACAAATGGGAGAAATGGAACGCCGTCTACATACTGCGATGGAAGAACATCAAAGAAAAGAGACTGAGCAGTTCGTTAAACTAAGAGAAGAATTGAGTGCCAGAGTAGGTGTTCTGGAAAAATGGAGATATGTCATCATCGGCGGCTCCATAGTAGTAGGGTTTGCATTAACTGAGATACTTCCAGCAATGATGTAAAAATCTATTGACTTACAGGTTAACTTCCTGTATATTATACATTATGAATTATATTGACTTTAAGTATATATCCCTTATATCAGTTCGTCTACGAAACTTTAAACGAAAGACAGATTACCTGTGGCAATTCAGTTGTCCATATTGTGGTGATTCGTCCAAGATAAAGACGAAGGCGAGAGGTTTTGTTTACAGAACAAAGAATGACCTTTTCTATAAGTGTCATAACTGTGCTATGGGTACTAGTCTATCAAAATTGATAGAACATGTAGATTCAAATTTACACAAAGAATATGTACTAGAAAGGTATAAGGAAGGTCTTACTTCCAATGGTCGAGGTGATAAGACGCCAGGAGCAGGCATTAAGACGCCTGACTTCAAGTTTAAGAAACCTGTGTTTCGCAAGTCACTGAAACTCGATTCCTTTGCACAGTTAGAAAAAAATCATCCTGCTACCAAATTTTTATTGGATAGATGCATCAGCGAAGAGCTGTGGAATGATATATATTTCTGTCCAAAGTTTTTTGAATACGTCAACGGACATGTAAAGAATAAGTTCCCCTCACTAGATGGTGATCATCCAAGGATGTTAATACCATTTCGAAAAGAGGATGGAGAGGTCTTTGCATTTCAAGGACGGGCATTTGGGGATGAACCCCAAAAATATATTACTATAATCTTGGACAAAGAACATCCTAAGATTTTTGGATTAGATAAGGTTGACAAGAACAAAACAATATATGTTGTTGAAGGCCCTATCGACAGTCTCTTTCTAAAGAACTGTATCGCAGTTGCTCAAAGTGATTTGCGTGTTCCCCAGTTCAAAGACAATGCGGTACTCGTTCCAGATAACGAACCTCGCAATGAACAGGTCTGTAAACAAATAGAAAGGTGTATCGATGAAGGATACTCCGTTTGTATTTGGCCACAGGGTATTTTAGAAAAAGACATTAACGACATGATTCTTTCTGGTTTATCAGAAGCAGAAGTTTCAAACATTATACATACTAACACCCATAAAGGATTGCAGGCAAAAACTGTTTTCAATTCTTGGAAAAAAATATAACCCAGCAGGAGAACGCAAACATGGCCCTTGAGAACGTAGTAACATTCCCAAGTGCTGAGGAAACTGGTCTTGACCACCTCGGCATCACAATTGACAGAACAAGAGACAAAGATTTATCAGAACAAGCATATAAACTACTCAAGGATTATTATTGTACAGAAACCGAAAATTCACCTCAAGAAGCATATGCAAGAGCATCTGTTGCTTATTGCAATGGTGACTTAGAACTTGCACAAAGAGTTTATGATGCAGTATCTAAGGGTTGGTTTATGTTTGCATCACCAGTATTATCAAATGCACCATTGCCTGGGCAGAAAGCAAAGGCATTACCTATTTCATGTTTCTTAACATATGTTCCAGATTCATTAGAAGGACTAATCGACCACACTGCTGAGTTGCGTTGGTTGTCAGTTAAGGGTGGTGGAGTTGGTGGACACTGGAGTGATGTTCGTGCAATCTCTGATAAAGCGCCAGGCCCAATGCCATTCCTTCATACGGTAGATGCAGACATGACTGCATATCGTCAAGGTAAAACTCGTAAGGGTTCATATGCAGCATACATTGATGTTGCACACCCAGACTTAATTGAATTTCTAAACATGCGTGTACCAACTGGTGACGTTAATCGTAAAAACCTTAATCTACACCATGCTATCAACATCACAGATGATTTTATGCGTGCTGTTGAAAGAGGAGAGATTTGGGACTTGAAAGACCCACATGACAATAGTGTTCGTGAATCTATTCCTGCTCGTACTCTTTGGCAACAAATTTTAGAGACACGGTATCGTACAGGTGAACCATATCTAAACTTCATTGATACTGCGAATAGAGCATTACCACATACAATGAAAGCAAAAGGATTAAAGATACACGGTTCTAATTTGTGTAATGAAATTCACCTACCAACTTCAGAAGATAGAACAGCTGTTTGTTGTTTGTCATCTGTTAACTTAGAGAAGTTTGACGAATGGAAAGACTCCACATTAATTAAAGATTTGACTCGTTTCTTAGATAACGTATTACAATTCTTTATTGATAATGCTGGTGATGAGATTTCTCGTGCTAGATATTCTGCAACTCAAGAACGTAGTCTTGGACTAGGTGCAATGGGTTGGCATTCACTTTTACACAGTAAGAGAATTGCTTTTGATTCACATGAAGCAAGAGAACTGAATTGGGATGTTTTCAGAACAATTAAAGAACAGGCACATCAAGAATCAATTCAACTTGGACTTGAACGTGGAGAAGCACCAGACATGCGTGGAACAGGTAGACGTAATGCACATCTACTTGCAATTGCTCCTAACGCAAACAGTTCTATTATCTGTGGTACTTCACCATCTATTGAACCTATGAAGGCGAATGCATACACACATCGTACTCGTGCTGGTTCACACTTGGTGAAAAACAAGTATCTAGAGCAAGAACTGAAGAAAGCAAAGAAGAATACAGACAAAGTATGGTCTGATATTATTACTAGGGGTGGTTCTATACAACATTTGGATTTCTTATCAGATAAAATTAAAGAGGTATTTAAAACTGCAATCGAACTTGACCAATTAGTTCTAGTCGAACAGGCTGCAGATAGACAAGAGTTCTTATGTCAAGGACAATCACTAAACCTATTTTTCCCTGCTGGTGCAGATAAGAAAGAATTGCACAGAAGTCATTTCGCTGCATGGAAGTTAGGAACTAAAGGTCTGTACTATCTAAGAACTGAAACTTCACAACGTGCAGAGAATGTCTCAGAGAAAATTGCTCGTGACCAATTGAAAGATTACGAAACACAAACTATGGATGCAGAGTCACAAGACGAATGCGTTGCATGTCAAGGTTAAACTAATAATAGGAGAAGTAGTTAAATGAAAGTAGAAATTTATAGTAAATCACATTGTCCATTTTGCGACAAAGCAAGACATTGGTTTGATTCACATGGGTATGAGTATACAGAACATAAGATGGATAATGAGGAAGAGCGCCTTGCATTCTATCAGCGTGTTCCTAATGCACGTTCAGTTCCACAAATCTTTATTGATGATAAATTGATTGGTACATATGATGACTTTATGAAAGTCGCAGAGAAGTTTGTAAAAAAGAAAGGTGGTGGGTTGATGGAGTTTTCAGAAACTTACAAACCATTCCACTATCCTTGGGCAGTAGAGATTACAACAAGACATGAGAAGGTTCACTGGATTGAAGATGAACTTGATTTGTCTGAAGATGTTGCTGATTGGAAATCTGGTAAGACTTCTGTCATTGAAAGAGAATA
>UPTG01003337.1_pt1 | contig 10267 bp, 9 predicted proteins | sample 2160121 | NCBI WGS metagenome assembly UPTG01 (sample SAMN06266255, study PRJEB28933) | marine metagenome | isolation source: Columbia River Estuary | place: USA:Columbia River Estuary, USA | collected 2014-07-27 | reverse complement strand
TGACATAACTACCGCTCGAGCCAAAATTTCCGGCATAGCGAGGCTGGCCTGTCGATTCCGAACCCTCTCCAGCTGAGCCAGAAGCATAAGAGCGCTCGGCCCAGTTCGTCGCCTGCATCGATCCCTGCCCATTTTCCGCTAGCCCAAGGCTGCTTTGCTGCGGCGCGTCAAAACCTTGTTGAAGTCCTGCCCCGGCGTGTGTTTCTGCGCCGGGCAATCGATCCTGAGGCTGAATTGCAGCGAGCGCCTTGTGAAGTGAGCTGAATAAGAAATCGTGAACGAGTCGGCTGTCGCGAAAACGCACTTCGTGTTTTGTTGGATGCACATTCACGTCGACGCCTGCAGGGTCCATCTCGAAGTACAAAACATACGCAGGATGACGACCGTGAAAAAGCACATCGCGGTAAGCCTGCTTAACCGCATGCGTGACCAGCTTGTCGCGAATAATACGACCGTTAACGTAAAAATACTGAAGGTCGGCCTGGCTGCGCGAAAAAGTCGGCAAGCTTACCCAACCCCACAGTCGCATGCCCGCCGCCTCGCGCTCAATAAAAACCGAATTCTCGACAAACGCTGGGCCACAAACTAGCGCAACACGTCGCGCTCTTTCGGCTTCGGTAGTCGCGGGTAAGAGTTTATGAATGGCTCGCTGGTTATGGTTAAGCGCAAACATCACATCAAAGCGACTAAGTGCCATTCGCTTCAGGACTTCATCGATACGTGAAAATTCAGTTTTCTCTGTTTTAAGAAATTTGCGCCGTGCCGGAGTGTTAAAGAACAAGTCGCGAACCTCGACAGTTGTGCCTGCAGGATGCGCCGCTGGCGTTAGCCGCGCTTCCATTTCTTGTCCCTCGGCCTCGACACACCAGGCGGTGTCTTCAATACTGCCTTCGCGCGAGCGCGACGTCATGCTAAGGCGGGAGACCGAGCTGATACTTGCTAACGCTTCACCCCTGAACCCGAGGCTTGCAATCGACTCCAGGTCATCGAGCTCGACTATTTTACTCGTGGCATGACGGCTCAGCGCGAGCGCAAGATCTTCTTTGTGGATGCCCGCGCCGTCATCACGAATGCGCAGCAGTTTAACGCCGCCTTGCTCGACATCTACCTCGAGCCGAGTCGCCCCTGCGTCGAGGCTGTTCTCGAGCAGTTCCTTCACCACCGAAGCGGGACGCTCTACCACCTCACCGGCGGCAATTTGGTTAGCGAGTCGTTGGCTTAGCAGGTTAATGCGATTCATAGAGTCGAGGCCGGCAGTGAGCGTAATTTGGCGGAATAGTAGCGTGTGGTGAGTATACCATTGCCTGCGTTGATTCTGCGCGCACGGACTCGGCGGGCGAATCTAGTCCGGCGAAAAAGACTAGCTAGCTGGGATTCGGAGGACTTGCCCAACCAGAATACGATCGGCGCGCAGTTCATTTAACCGGCGCAGGTCAGCGAGGCTAACCCGATAGCGAGCGGCAATACCCGACAGTGTCTCCCCGCTCTGGATTTTGTGTTCCCGTGCAGCGGGCTCAACGCCGCCGGGCAGCTTGATCACTTGGCCGATCTGAACGCCATCGCTTTTAAGGGAGTTATGCTTTTTTAACGCAGCCATCGTGGTGCCAAAGCGCTGCGCAATCATCGACAACGAATCTCCGCGCCTCACCGTATAACTGGCGGGCGTTACTCCATTTGATTTTTGCCACGCAACAAGGCTGCCTTCGGGCGGGGCATCATAGAAGTAAGCCATCACTCCTCTGCCGATGCCCTCGGCTAGCTGCTTCTGAAAAGACGAGGTATTGAGACGCTTAGCCTCTTCGGGATTCGTGAGATAGCCTGTTTCAATCAGAATAGACGGGATGTCCGGCGATTTGAGCACCTCGAGCGACGCTTGTTGAACCTTGGTTTTACGCAGCCTTGTAATACCGCCTACTGCGTCGAGGACGCGCGAGCCTGCAATGACGCTCTGCTCCATGCTCGACGCCATTTGCAAAGAAACTAGCGTGAGCGCGACGTCGTCATCCCATGAGCCTAGGCTTAGATCGCTGCCCACTCCGCCAAGCAGATCTGCCGTATTCTCTTTCTGCGCTACTCGCCGCGCATTTTCTCGGTCGGCGCGATCACCCGACAACGCGTAGATCGTTAACCCGCGCGCACGCGACGTCTTATACCAATCGGTGTGCACCGCAACGAACAGATCCGCTCGGCGCTCTCTTGCTATCTCGGGCCGCCGCGACAGCTTTACATAGTAGTCGCCATCGCGAACCATCACCGGCGCATAGCCTGGCATGCGGTCTAAATAGTCGTATAGCGCCCGCGCGATGCGCAAGGTGATGTGCTTCTCTTGCAACTTGCCGTCGTAACCAATACCCCCAGGGTCTTCGCCGCCGTGGCCAGCAGAAATAGCGACAACGATATCTCGTCTCTCGCCAGACGGGGTGGCCGCGTTTGAGGCCACTCTATTAGTTGCCCTCTCCGGCTTGTCTCGTTCAGACCCGTCTTGCACGGACAAAGCTGTTGCGACTCGTTCATCGCTCGAGTCGTACAGATCGACAACGAGACGATGGCCCTGCTCTGCATTGGGCTCGAGGGTGAAGCTCTTGGGCTGGGTTTTGGTGTTTAGGTCGATAACCACACGCAGCAGACCGCCGTCGCGCGTCGCACTGCGCAGGCCTGTGATGGGGCTGTCTTCAAATTCGATGTCGCCAAGGCGTGTCGCTAAAGAGGAGTCGGCGATGTCGATCACAACCCGTTCTGGAGCGTCGAGGGTAAAGAGCTTGTACTCGACCCCTGCGCTGAGGTCGAACACAAGCCTTGTGTGGTCAGGAGCACGCCAGAGCCTGAGATCGCGAACCTCAGCGGCATAACTCACTGGCGTGGCAGCGGCGGCGCACAGCAAAAGAAGCAACGCGCGACACCTTACTCGCAGCCGCGAGAAACGCGGTCGCGCTAGAGCCATAGCATCAATCGGATGCGAAGTGAGCGGTGTCGGTCGAAATGCCATTTACCCTTCCAGACGAGATGAATACACGCGGCCGCCGCAATCGGGCTTTTTACGCGCACAGCAAGGTGCCGTCCTCGATTGTCGGCACTCTCGCCCTATAGAGCGGCAGCTAGCGGCGAATCTTCAGGGTTTCAGATTAGCCGAATAAGGCAGAGAGCATCTCAGAACCACGCTGAGACAGGGCGCTGCAGCGCGCTGTTCTGCCCGCGTCGGTCTCGCTGAGCTCGATTCGTAAATCCGCAGAAGGCGCCCAGCCCGCGCCATGTTCTGCCCACTCTACCAGACAAAGGTTTGGCGATTCGAAGTATTGGTCTGTGCCCAAGTACTCAAATTCCTCTGGGTCGGAAAGCCGATATAGATCAAAGTGGTAAATGTTGCAGTGTGCCAATTCATAAGGTTCGACAAGGGTGTACGTGGGGCTTTTAACCGCCCCTTCGTGGCCATATCCGCGCAAAAATCCTCGGGTTAACGTGGTCTTTCCCGCGCCGAGATCTCCTTGCAGGTGGATAATCCCCCCGACGGTCTCCGCGCCAAGCCCCGCTGCAGGCGCCGTTGCGTGCGCTCTGCGCTGAGTCGATTGAGCGAGTTTATAACCAAAGGCGACAGTGGCTGCATCATCATCGAGGAACACACTGCGAGTCTCGAACAGCGCGGCGCTGCCGTCGGGACTTGCCTGATTTGAAGACACAGATGAAAGGGTGGTCATGGCGCGCTGCTCTGCCTCGGCTGATCGATAAATAGTAAGAAAGACTAGTTAGGGAGATGAATTGTGAATCGCCAGTCGTATCCAAGCAAGTAGCAGGACGCAGTAAGCGGTGATAAATTCTGCCAGAGCGAGTCGCAATAATCAGGAGAGCCGTGGGCCGACGCCCAACTCTCTACTTGTCGAGGCGCTGTATTAGACGGCGAACCAGTCGGAGAGACGTCTCGAGTTCTTCGATGGGTATGTCTTCCGTATTGCGAATAGCCCAGGGGTCTTGAACCTCGCGCAAGGCGTGATAAGCGCTTTTCCCTTCGTCGGTAAGCAGAACCAGTACCGATCGCTTATGCTTAGGATTTGGCTCATAGGTTATCAGCCCGTCCTGCGCCATCACATCGGTAATGCGTTGCACAGCCTGTCGCGACTGTCCTAGCACACGCGCAATGCCGGGTACCGTGAGGCCTGCCGTAGAGAGGGCAACCACGCCGATTACCTTCCATCGCGCACTTGTCAGCCCAAGGTCTTCCGTCATCGCATCGCCTTCTGCGACGAGCAATCCATTGAGGCGAAAAACTGACAACACGAGGTCGAGAAACAGCATTCGCTTTGGAGAATGGCCTACCGTTGAGGCAGCGCCTGCCGAAGGCGCTACCGCCCGAACCGCACCGACTCTCGCTACGAGTGCGTCCATCGATACTCTTCTACTATCGGGCTCATTTAGTGCCAAGGTAGTGTCTCTTTGTCTAATACCAACGACCGAATCGGTCACTTATCAATCACCCGCGAAAGGCGTTAGTGCGAGAATTCCAATTACACTGTATTGATGATGTCAGCATGCTGTCATCATCGGGCACAGAGGTCAAGCTGAGGTTTCTGCGACTGCGGCAGCTCAGTCCTCGATGTTGCTTCGACGCGTTTTTGTGTTCTCAGGATGCATTACGCGAAATCTTGTTGCCTAGACCAAACGAGCTCTTGATTGAGAGCGAGCCTCGGTCACAATAGTGCTCGGGGATGAAAGAAACGAGGAGTAACAGGAGGGCCTGCCTAGTGGGTAAGCGAGTACATAAGATAGTTGATACCTAACCGGTAGGCAGAGTTTGCATACCGCGTTGGATAATCGGGATGATAGGTGTGCTCCCATCCATCGCCCATATCCGAATTCCAGTTAATCAACACCATTACCCGACCCTGATCATCCAGTATCGCGTGATTGCTCGCCGAGTTAATTCCTTGCTCACCGTATTCGTCCGACCGATAGAGGGCGGGAATCATCTGCGGCCCATCGATATCGTAATAGACGTGGAAAATTTCATGATCTGGCGCGAGCTCGACAATTTCTCGATCGGGGAAGAGCTGCGAAAACGCCGCGTAAAAATTATCCCACTGCCGCTGCCCCCAAAAATCGTCGATCAATAGGAATCCGCCGCGCAGAAGATACTGCCGCAAATTTTCAAGTTCTGCAGGGTTCAAAACGATGCCGCCGCCCTGACCTACCTCGAGCATGTACAAAAACGGATAATCGAAAATTTCTGGGTCATCAAACTCGAGCACAATCGGCTCGCTCATCACGCGAATATTCGTTAGCCTCGACACACCTCGCAGGAAGTTAGTGTCCGCATCCGGAAAATCGATCGCCCAAGGGCCATCACCAAACCCACCGCGAAAGCCCCCACCACTAAAATAAGTGTCAAATCGAACGCGCACGAAGTTGAATTCTCCGGCCACATCGTCGACGAGTGCCTCGTCATTTTTTGGCTGCGACCCGCGCCCGAAAGATTCTAAGCGCTGAGCATGCGCTAGGCCTGAGCACACTAAAAACACTATTAATGCAGCGCCAAGAGATTTCATTCCTCACCTCGCATTCCTGCGCAGTAGTCTTTATTGGCCAGCGCCGGCGTAAACCATAAATAGTCGTATGCCGGTAACTCAATCGAATCCTCTAGATAATGCTCCGGCTGCGTTCCCCCCTCTGCGACTTCGAGAAACGCGACAGACGCAATGGCCTCGCGTTGTAAACTCGGTTGTGCGCGAAGCAAATAATTCGGAACACCGAGGTCTTGGCGAATATGATAGTTACCCGCGATGAGCACAGCGGCTTTGCCCTCGGCATTGTTTGCGCCTACTAAGCTGCGCGCCAGTGACTCGTCTCGGCCTTGCTGCACGCGCACCATGGCGTCGAATTGCGATTCGGGCAACAGCCCGCAATGACTCGAGTCGATATCTGCTCGTAGCTGCGCCCGCGCTAACTCGCCAACCGCGCCTACGGCAACGGGGCTATCGGAGGCGTAAAGCGCAGACATTTGTGCTCGGCTTATATTGCCCGCATAAATTGGTAGGTTGCGTTCATAGGCTAGCGACACGAGTGGGCCGTAGAAAGCCCAATCCCAGCCCTGGCTGTCCCATTCGATATACTCTGCGAGTAGTTCGCTACTCGCAAACTTTCGCGTGCCGAGCGTCTCTAAACGAGGCGCAATGTCTGTCGCCATCATCTCGAATGACACCGCGCCAAGCCCGGCATCCGCGCTAAGTGCTGTGAGAATTTCGCGCTGTAAAGAATGATGGTCTGGATTATCGTGCTTCTCACCGAGCAACACATATTCGCGCGATTTTAAATTTTCGAGCAGTGCCTCAGCACTGATAAACCGACGCGTCGAAACCTCCCAGATCTTACCGACTAACGCCTTGTCGGCGCGCAGCGACGTTTCCCATCCCGTCTCTGGGCTGTTAACCGGCGCCGCTTCACTGAGCAACGCCGAGCCACCGGTCGCACAGGCACCCAAAAAACAGGCTAACCCCAACGCGCTTGTCACTACTCTGGCTTGTCGCCGAAGCGTTTTTTTCTCAGCACGAAGACAGTCGCTGCGGAGGCCTCGCATTTCTATCATTTACTTTCCTTTTTAGGGTAATCGAACTCGATCAGCCGAGCATCGCCAAGTGCTATGTGCGCCCAGCTTTCTATGCCAAGCTCGAACTGCAAAAGGCCGCTTGTTGGCACAGTGTCAATCGCGATCTCGCTATTTAAACCAACGAGTTCGTTGACGAAATCAGTTACTGCTGGATTGTGCCCTACGAGCATGACTGCAGCGCAAGTGTCGTCGAACAAACTGGCGGCACGCAGTAGCATTGGCGCGCCGGCAAAATACAGCTCTGCGTTGATAGATACGCGATCAGCTGACAATCCGATTGCCGATGCAAACAAGGCCGCTGTAGTCGCCGTACGAACCGCCGGGCTGCCCACGATCGCGTCGAGAGCACAACCCCGGTCCTTGAACCGTGTCGCCATGGTGGGAATATCGTCTATTCCTCGTTGTGCAAGGGGCCTTGCGAAGTCCTTCAATCCGGGTTCAGTCCAGCTAGATTTCGCGTGCCGCATAACAAACAGTGTTTTCATCTTGTCTCAATTCGCGAGTTAGACACATCGACCTGCGCTTTTATAAGGCATCAACGCCTTGGCCTGAGTGTAGCAAGCATGCCGACTCAGACGCCAATGCGACGCTAATCAGCCGCATCTTATGCTGCGACTATTCGGCCCTCTGCCGATAGACACTACTTAAAAAGCCAATCCGCCGTGTATCAATTTAATTCAAAAGGGAAATTTACCGGCATTGTCGCTACTATCAACACTCAAGTCAGCCTCAATGCCCAGAAATTCAGGAGAACATCCATGATCCGACACATATTCCGCGCCCTCTTACCCCTTGCCCTCAGCGCGCTGGCACTTCCTGGCTTGGCCCAAGAAGAGAACAGCGTCTCGACTGAGCTCGAGTTTGGGGCCATCGTGACCTCAGGAAACTCCGACGACCAGAACGTGAAATTCAAGGGCACAGTTGATTGGAATCGTGGTGATTGGATTTACGGCTTTAGCTCCGATGGCTTCCGGTCCTCTAAGAACGACGAGCTGAACGCTCAGCGTCTCTACCACGTCGGTCGAGCCGGCCATAATATCAACGAATTCAGCTTCATTAATGCGCGCGTCTCATACGAAGATGACCGCTTTAGCGGTTTCGATAGCCAGAGCGACTTTTCCGTGAACTATGGCCGCAACATGCTGCGCTCGAGCAACTCGATGACCCTCGCGATGAATGTAGGACTGGGTATGAGACGTTCGGTTCAAATGGATAAAAGCAGTAACGAGGCAATTGGCCGTGTTGAAGGCAACTATGTGTGGAACCTCTCGCCCTCAGCTTCATTTACACAAGACTTCAGCTTAGATTCGGGCAGCGACAGCAGCATTTTTAGGTTAGAAAGCGGCTTACAATCGCAAATAATGGACAATCTTTCGCTGCGCTTCTCGATTAAGATCAAGCATCAGACTCAGGTGCCTATCGGCCGCGAAGAGACCGATACCGAAACCGCTGCCACCCTCGTTCTTAGCTTTTAAGCAAAGCTTAAAAGCCGCCCACAAAAAAGCCGCTTTACTGCGGCTTTTTGCGCACTCTACCTTACGTTCAATACACTTAGTGCTCAGTGAACGAGGCTCATGCAATATCGAACGCGTTGGCGTTCGATGTCATAGGGCTACTGACGTGAACCAGTCACGCCGAAAGCACCGAAGTCGCTGCCGAACTCGCCGTTTACAGAATCACCTTCAACCGTACCACTAAATTCTAGAACGAGCATTTGGCCTTGCGCATCAACTTCGGCGCTGAACATAAACATGTTGCCGTCAAAAGTTATGCCGTCTATGCCCGTTTCGCCGAGTGCGTCTGAAGCCATAGTACCGGTGCCATCAGCATTCACGGTTAATGTAGCAGGCAGGTTGCCTAAAGGCGTGTTCAATTCTACTGACCAAACGCCAACTGCTGGCGCAGGCGCGCTTGCACAGCCAACGAGAACAGCGAGAGTGAGGGCCATTAATCCGCCAAGTATTTTCTTCATAGTCGTCTTACCTTCCAAAGTATAAAAATGAATTTTTTGTCGCAGTTAGTTTCGATAGAGTAGCCTGCTATTAAACAGCCCATCTCAATCTTTGGCTCAGCCACACTCAAATGCGAGCGCCGCTAGAATTTTCTTGCCTTCAGCCCAGCAAAACCTGACAAAAGCCTGAGTCGCTGCCGGCCAATTAAGCTAGCAGACCACCCATTGTCCTGTTAATACTTCGCGAGTCAACCGAAATCCCACCAAAGGGGCTGAAGGAAGTCTGCGTTGAAGTAGACAAAGAGCTACTATAGACTCGGTAAACTTGATTTAAGACCGCGCGATCAGCAAATCCCAAAGGGAAATATTATGGCCAATTTTAAAGTTAACGGCGAAGATAAAACACTCGATATCGAGCCAGATATGCCACTTTTGTGGGCACTACGCGACGAACTCGGTATGACCGGCACTAAGTTCGGCTGCGGCGTTGCCGCCTGCGGCGCCTGCACTGTCCATATTAACGGCGTGGCGGTCCGCAGCTGCGTAACCCCTGTCAGCTCTATCGAAGGCCAAGAAATTACCACAATCGAAGGACTCGCCAGCGCAGCCGCCGGCAGCAATCCTTCGGACCCCGCACTGACTGCGGTCCAGCAGGCATGGGTTGATCATCAGGTGCCCCAATGCGGCTACTGCCAGTCAGGCATGATTATGGCGGTGTCGTCTCTGCTCGCGCAGAACCCCAATCCAAGCGATGCCGATATCGACAGCAGCATTACCAATGTCTGCCGCTGCGGGACCTATCCCCGCGTACGCCGCGCCATTCGCTCACTAGCCACAGCCTAAATACCGGAAGAAAAGGACACAGACATGAAAATTAATCGACGCCGTTTCCTCCTTAGCTCTGCCCTCGTTGGCGGAGGGGTTCTAATTGGTTACTCAGCAACGCGACCAAGCCGTCATCGCCGCGCCAACACAGAGCTAGCTGGGTCAGGCGAAAGCTTCGTCACCTCGCTGCTAAAAATCGAAGCCGACAACACCGTTACCATTTATGTCCCGCACTCTGAAATGGGTCAGGGTGTCCATACATCCTTATCGATGATGGCAGCAGACGAGCTCGATGCCGACTGGGAGCGCGTCAACATCGAACAAGCGCCGGCGATCGACCTGTTCGCGAACGGCGACCTGATAACGGGCTTCTCGGGCGAACTCGGCGCACCAAGCTTCCTTGCGCCGCTCATTAGTGTGAGCGCCGTGAAAATCGCCGAACTCGCTAATCTGCAAACTACTGGCGGTAGCTCTTCTGTCCGCTTCACCGGCGAGCACTCGATGCGCTATGCTGGCGCCGCAGCACGGGAGCTCCTCGTGCAGTGTGCCGCGAACCGCTGGGCAGTGCCTGCGGCCGAGTGCACGACCGCGCTAAGCCATGTTCAGCATAACGCCAGTGGCCGCTCGCTGAGCTATGGCGAACTCGCCGCCGAGGCTGCAATGCTCGAGCCTTCGAGTGAACCCACGCTCAAAACACGCGACCAATACAACATTATGGGCAAGGCGATTTCGCGTAACGATATCCCTGCCAAGGTTGACGGCAGCGCGCCCTATGGTATCGACGCTCAGCCCGATGACATGCTCTACGCGGCCATCCGGTTTGCGCCGGTCTTTGGCACTAAGCTCGTCTCGGTTGATGCGGGTGATGTATTGAGCCGCCGCGGTGTCAAGAAGATCGT
>UPTG01003335.1_pt1 | contig 10271 bp, 8 predicted proteins | sample 2160121 | NCBI WGS metagenome assembly UPTG01 (sample SAMN06266255, study PRJEB28933) | marine metagenome | isolation source: Columbia River Estuary | place: USA:Columbia River Estuary, USA | collected 2014-07-27 | reverse complement strand
TTAAGTTTGATCAAGGTAACATATATCATCCTGAATATTTCTGTAATCAAGAAATTTCAGATGAAGTAAAAGCAGAAATTGAAGGATCCTACGCTAATGCTCACGTTTTAGTTTATGATACAATAACCGAAGATTCATTAAAAATATTCTTTACTGAAGAAAAAGGATTGATGCTAGATTATAAAGAGAGTCAAATTAATATTAAACCCGATAAATCTATCATAATACAAAACGCTTCGGGAGATGGTATATTAGAAATGCTTGATGATGGAACTATGAACATTACACAAGCTAATATGATAAACATCACAACTGATGCTGATATAAATGTAGTTTGCCAAAACTTAATAGTTGACCATGCAGCATCTGTTGAATTAGGAGCAGGAGCAACAGAGCATTTAGTATTAGGAGAAAAAATGATGTCTTTATTTAATGCACATCAACATATCGGTAATTTAGGTGCACCAACATCACCACCTACTAAACCAATGACTCCTGCCGAATTAAGTCAAAAAGAAGTAAAAACATTATAAATTAAAAATTAAAAAATTATGCCATTAGTTAAAGCAGTATTAGAATCTTCAATAAAATCTACACTAGAATCGGATTTCGGATCTGCTCCATTTAAAGAATCCCTTAGAAAATTGTTAATGCCTTCAGGATCAAAAACCAGTGCTACTACTATAGATAAGACATTAGACAATATATCTATATTAACAAAAGCTCTATCATTTGGAACTGCAGATGCTCCAGGAGCAGGTATTGCACTTTCAAAGAAAATTATAGCAAATGAATGGTCCAATAGTCTATCGGATGCTATTTGTGAATGGATGAAAAAAGAAATAGCTCCAGCAATTGCTGCTGCAGTGGCAACCGAAGTAGACGCCTTTGTGAAAAGTGGTACAGTTAACGTAACAACTACAGGTGTTACTGTAGGAGCTCCTGCTCCTCATGCAATAACCGCTCAACCAGGTGTTGGTAGTGTAATTTAAAACAAATCAATAAAGATATATAATAAGATAATACAATAATACATTTCACTTTTTAAAAAAACAAAATGAACAAAAAAACAAACGGACCTGAATCTACAATTATTAGATTCGACCAAAAAAAAGATCAAAACGAAGTTCAAACATTAATCGAAAGAGATGAATTTCATGATGATCAAGGCAATTTTGATTGGGATGCTTACGAAGCTAAATGCCCATCAAAAATTAAAAAACACAATTCTAAAATTAAAAGACATCCTGGAGATAATTCTAAAATCTTTTGTAGAGAGTCTTATGCTCAAGAACTTTATGAGCTTTATGAGGGATCTTTAAAACACTTAGTAAAACCTAACGAAGGTACTTCAATGCAAGGAACAATTGTTTCTGTTGGTAAGGATTTCGCAATGGTAGATGTTAATTGGAGAGAAGATGCAATGATTGAACTTAGAAAAGAAAAGGAAGAATATCTTAAGTACATACAACCTGGATTCCCTATCGAAGTTCTTATCGAAAAAGTCGAAGGTAAGAGTTCTTCTAAATACCCAATAACAGCTTCTTACTCTAAAAATCTAATAGCTAAAAAGCGAATAGAAATAAAAGAATCCATTGGCGAACCTATTGCATATCTAGGTGTAGTAGATCGATTAATACACGGTGGATACTTTGTTAATATCGATGGTATTGAATGCTTTATGCCAGGTTCCTTAGGAGGTATGAATAAATTAACCGACTTTGAATCTCTTATAGGTAAATCTATATATGTTGTTCCTATCAACTTCTCTAAAGATAAAGGATATATTGTTGTATCCCATAGAGAATATTTAAAAGCTTTAGTTCCTCAAGAAATTGAGAAATTAGAAATGGGTAAAGAATATAATGGATTTGTTACGGGTATTAGTAGACATGGTATATTCGTTGAATTTAATCAGTGCTTAACAGGACTTATAAGTAGACATGATATATCGGAAGAAGTTATTGATGATTTTGATGGAAGAAAAATTACTCCAGGAGATAAAATAACATTCTTTGCTAAAGAGGTTATTGATAATAATAAAATAGTTCTTACACAGAAAGAAGTTGTTATCGAACCATCTGTATGGGATGATGTTGAAGATCGATATAAAGTTCCATCTATTGTAACAGGTAAAATTAAAAGAATTGTTCGATATGGAGTGTTCGTGGAATTAGAACCTAAATTAGTAGGTCTATTACATAAATCTCACCTACATGAAAATATTGAATTGGAAGTTGGACAAGAAATAGACGTTAAAATCATTAAAATAGATAAAGAATCTAAAAAAGTTGATTTCTCTATTTAATCTTCTGGAATATATAATTAAAGAAAGAAGATTTATACTTAATGAACTATAATTCACATACACTATCAAAATTATTTGATAAATCATTAATAAGAATAACTGCTGACTTTGGATCCGAAAAAGATCCGAAGTCGGTTTGTTCTGAATTGACAAAAGAATTAAAAACTAAAGTCTCTTCTAATGATCCAGGTGCATATAACTTTCAATTAACAAGAGGTGATGATGGTGTATATAGGTTTGAAACTCCTTTTATGCTTTATCGAGATTCTAGGTTAGTTATTATTAGTTTATTTAAGTGGATTGAAAGATCAGGTGTAACAAACAGAAACAATAACATATTCATAGATCTTAAATTTATTGATTCTATTCAAGGACCTTTTAAAGGAACTTTATTTAACACATCAACAAAAATCGATAATGTAGACAAGCTTAGATTCGTATTAGAGTTTGATGAAGATTCTGTATATGCTAAATTTCCTTCTAGAAAAAATGGAAATTACTCTAATACAATTTTAAATTTAGAACCAAGACAACGATTTATTCCTAGAGAAAATTCTGATGTAGATCCATCTCTATATGTTATGCCTAACACTTCGAAAAGTGGTGTTAACTTTGAAAGACTGAATGAAGGATTTTTAAGAATGCAATATTTAGGAGGTGAAGGTTATCAAAAAAAGATTGAAGAAGTTTTACATATTCTTAATAAATTTTGTGTTACTTCTTGGGACTGTGTATTAAATAAAAAATTCACTAGGGCAAATATTGTAAAATTCGAAAAGGTTATAGCGAAAAAGAAAAAAGTTAGAGAGTCTTATTTAGATTATGAGTTATTTAAAGCCAATTTCCCTAAAATAACTTTAAGTGTTGATTTAATATATGTTGATAAAACTATTGCAGCTTACTACCCTAACTTAAGAGATAAGTTATATGAGATACTAAGCAACATAACATTTAAAGGCGAAATGAGTATTAATTATGATACAACTTTAGCAAAATTTCAGATAAAGGAAGGAACTATTACCAACACAAAATCTTTAAATAATATTGAATTTGTTATGTGTAATTGTAAATATGGAACATATACAAACTGTGATTTTTATGATACAACAATAGATGAATCAAACTTAGAGGTATGTAATTTATACTTACATTCTAAAGCAGATAAATGTAATATTGATAATTCATTCGTAAATAGAACTTGTGAACTTATTAATTGTGACTTTGGAGGAATGAATGGTGTATTAAATGGTAAAATGGAAGGTGGTCTTTTTCGAAGAGGAAAAATAGGAAACCATTCTAAAATATCTAAGAATACCGAAGTCATAGAGTATCAGCAACTTAAATCTGGGTTTATGGTTGTTGGTGATAAGGTAATAATACCTACAAAAAAATATAGAAAAGAATGACACAAGACGAATTTATAGCAGACATACAACAAGAATTAAGTGTTGCTTGTGCTCTTCCATTTACTGTCCCTGTGCCAGAAATTGAAAGAATTATTAAGCGTTCATCCGAATGGTTTTATAAAAAATATGAAGATTCAGTTGAGGAAAGATATTACATAATCCCAACAACACTTTTTAAGACTGATCAATATAAAAAAGATCGAACGGTAACATTACCTGATTGTGTCTTTTCGGTATTCCAGTTAAAGAAATTAAAGGAAGATTTTGCTAGATCTATGTCGTTTGATGGTACTGCCGATTTTGGAATTGAAAGATTATTTTTATCTGATTCAGTTTCTTTAGGACAAGGAACAGAAAATTTAATGTATTATACGTTAAATATGTATTGGTTAGATACAGCTTCACATATAATAAATCACACAGTAACGTTTAATTATAATAGAAATTCTCATAGATTATTTTTTGGTGGAGAAACACCTAATAGAGATTGTGTTGCTCTATGTTATGTTAAGCTTCCTATAGAACATCTAATGTTAGATGAGATATTTTACCGATATGTAGTTGCTAAATGTAAAGTTCAATTGTCTAGAATTTTAGGAACATTTAATTTCAACCTACCTGGTAATATACAAATCAATTACGATCTTATTAGAAGTGAAGGTACCGAAGAAATAACAAAGATTGAAGAAGAGATAAAATCCGAAGAAGGAATGGACTTCTTCCTTACCTCAGGTGGGGCTTAATAATGATAAACTAGTTAACCAGAGAGATCAATAGAGGTCATCTCAGGAACTTTAAATAAATTAAAAATAGATTAATAATAATGTCAGTCGATATCTACACGAAACTCCCTAGTGATCCTATATTCGATCCAAATGCAATGGAAGAGACTAGTGAATTAGAGATCTTCTTACAGTCTGTCGATATGATATTGACTACGAGAAAGGGTTCTTTATTAGGTGATCCAGAGTTTGGGTTAGCTTTAGATTCATATCTTTGGTCTTTTACAGGAGGTTCTTCGGGGTTGAAACAAGAAATAATGCAACAAATCACTCAATATACATATTCAGAAAGAACCATATCATATGATATAGAAGTTAATTTTATTAGTGGAAATGTTTATGATTCTATACTCGTAGATGTAATTATAGACGGAACAAAAATGGCTGGTTATTTAATGGCCTAATAAAGATAAAAGAAAGATGAAATTTTTAAATCCAAATAGATTAAGATTTAACACACTAGTAAGTGATGTTAAAACGTACTTAATAAACACTTACGATCAGACAAAAAACGTCTTCACGAAAGCGTCACCGTTTGGTCAAATTTTAGTTGTTGTTCAAGAATACTATCAATTAGTTCTTCTTTATTTAGAAGACGCTTTAGTTGAATTAAATATTAATACGGCACAAAAACAAAAATCAGTATTTGGTCTTTCAAGATTAGCTGGACATAATCCTACAAGATCTTTATCTGCACAAGGAACTTTAAATATAAAAATATCTCCATCAGCTAAAGGTGATGTTAATGCAAGTTACATCATGATATTAGATAAAACAAAATTGATTTGTAAAAATAACAGCTTCAATTATTTTATTCAATTAGGAAACGCTTTAGATAACATAAAAATAGATATTAACGAAACAAAACAAATACCTATAAAAGTTATACAAGGAGAAATTGAAGAACAAACAGTTTCAGGAACAGGACTCCCTTTACAATCATATACAATGACATCGAAGAAAACTATTGAAAATGAAATGGTTTGGGTTTATGTTAATGGAGAAGCTTTTGAGATTGTGGATTCACTTTATGATATGCGTAAAGATGAAAACCTTTGTATGGTAAAAACTGGAATTAGTGGAGGTATTGATGTATATTTTGGTAATGAAGATTATGGAGTTATCCCTCCTAAAGGATCGTCCATTATGGTAAGATACGTTAAATCTGATGGATTTAGTGGAAATATATTTTCAAAATCAAATCAAGTTAATTGGAAGTGGGATGAATCAGCCTACACAAACACAGGAGAAGAGGTTGATATGAATGAAATTTTTATCACTTCTATCGAGAAGCCTATTATATTAGGTGCTGATCCTGAATCTTTAGAATTAACAAAAATAATTGCTCCTAAAACAAGTAGATCTTATGTTTTAGCTAATACTGATAATTATGTTAGTCTTTTATCTCGATTCAATTATGCATACGTTGACGCATATACAACATTTGATGATGATTATTTAGATGACGATAACATAGTATATTTGTTTTTAATACCTGATATAATAAGAAGATTGAGCAAAAACACTGATTATTATACAACACCAGAAACAAACTTTTATTTAGATACTGACGAAAAGGCAGCTTTAACTTCTTATATAAATAAGAGTGGTCAACAAATTATGTCGTCAGAGGTTAGTATTGTAGATCCAATCATTACAAAATATGCTTTAAATATATTTTTAAGAGTTTATGATAGTGTAGATCCTGTACAAATACAAAATGAAGTTACTTCTAAAACTACTGAATATTTACTCAAGGTTAATAGGAGAGATAAAATTCCTAAATCGGATTTAGTAGCTATAATAGAAAATATTCCAGGTGTTGATTCTGTTAGTATTTCTTTTGTCTCAGAAAAAAATGAAAAGGCAATAAATGATGGATATTACTTCCAAAAAATATCGTCAATAGATAAAATAAGAGGTATCAAAACAGTTACTGATAATAAAATAGCATTAAAGGAAAATCAAGATCCTAGTTTAGGATTAGATGAATTTGGTGATATTGTTATTGGTCTTAATGAATTGCCTATAATTCGAGGTGGATGGTATGATCGATATAGTAATTACTATGAAGATGGATTATCAACTGATCAGTTTGGTTCTATGAATATCGTAATAAAGGATGTAATCAGAGAAACTCAGACTATAAGAATGGTTAACAAAAGTAAAAAATCGATAAAATAATATGTATGTAAATTCATTTTATAATAAGATGTTACAATCAACAGAAAAGAGAACTGCTTTAGGTTATGATTATGCTAAAGAAGGATTGATAAAAAACTTTGTTTCGCCTAGATTATATTTTAATCCTAGGATAGAAGATTTTTTAAATCTACTAGACCCTGTTTTAATTGAAATGGTCGATATGGTTAAAAAGGTTCAGTTCTTTAATAATTACACTATCGATAAAAATGATCGAAGAATAAATTCATAATATGTACGAATTTTTAAGGTTTTATAACAACAACGGAGAATATACTAATTTCTCATATGACAGTTCACTTGATAAATGGACTGGTAGAGTTGATATGCACACAATCTCTGTCGATTTGATTGAAAACTTTGATTTGTTTTTAGTTGAAGAGGTTTGGGATGATAATAGTAATAAAAAGACTTGGGCATATCCACATGGATTAAGTGGAGTTACAGGTATAAATGCATCTTTCAATAAAAAAGCTCCGGTTCCTGAGATATTTGTTTATTCATTCGAAACAGGACCTACTTCATCTAGTATAATAGAATTAAATAAAACATATTCGATAGATTATGACTTTGATATTTCTTCGGATGTTATTGCAGGACCTACTGCACCATATCCAGGAATAAAAGAAACAACTCTTATAAATTCATCGGCATTACCTATTCATATTGGATTTATGCCATCCCAAGAAGATGGTTATACTTCGATTTTAACTTTGAAAGATAATACAGGTCATGTTGTAGCAGAGATTACTGTATATGGTGAAGGTGAAGAGGAAGACGAAAGACTAAGAACATTATTAATAAATATAGGTCATGATCTTCTTCCTGAAGATTCACTTATATTTGATACATCAAATATTAATGAAGAGTCTATAGATTGGAATTTAATAAACAGGAAAAGAAAAGAACTTTTATTAGAATATGAAAACATATTCCCTTATTTAGGATCATATAAAGCTTTAATTAATATCATCAAATTTTATGGATATCAGAATGTCCATATGAAAGAATATTGGAAAAATGTTGATGTTAGTTCTCCTAATTATTTAAAATATAGACAAGTCGATGTAAAAGACATCTTTACTGAAGATGCATCATTTAGTGACACATCTCTTATACCGAGTAAAGTATATAGGAAAACAAGTAAATTTGGATTGTTCTACGACATAAACGTTGAAAGTGGAGAATTTGATTCTACTGGATTACCAATTACCGAAGAGGTATTCAATTTTTCTCCTGAAGAAATATTAATAAAAATATACGCATTAAAGAAGAAGTTACAAAACTATTTTTTACCTGTTAACTCTAAAATCGTAGATATTATAGGTGAAGCTTTATATTTTGCACAATATAAAATAGGAATGCTTCCTGAACAAAATAGAATTGATTCAGTTTCTTTAGGTATTACACCAAAAATTTCAGTATCTCCAGGACCTACAGGTTATATCGAAGATTTAAGACCTTTGTATTATTTAGGATTTCCAATAGGTCCAGATTTAAATGTCGGAGGATATACAGATATTTGGAGTTATCGAGTAGAAATAGATAATACATCATCTGTTAATACAGGTCAAACAATAAACATAAGATTTGATTTTGAAATAGGTGGAACTTCTATTGCATACTTAGATTATGATTTAGTAAGAGATCCTAATAACGGACAGATCATATATACACAAAACGAATTAGCAACTAAAATATCTAAAATAATTAATGATCCTTTAGGAACATATATACATAACACCTCTACAGGTTCTTCGGGGAGTTCTTATGTTTTTGATAACTTCTTTGCATATGCAGAAAGTGATGCTAATTATATTAGAATTATACAGAAAGTAGGAACAAATCTAGTGGATTCGATAGAAGCTACATTCACTTCAACATCAGTGTCACCATACGCACCATCGAATCAACACCCTAATAATAATACTGCACCTTATATAGATGCTTCCTTAAATGGCACCCTAGGAGCCAGTGGAGCACCTATGTCTTATTACACAGATGCATTCCTAGGATATTTTGATAAATCAAACGTACCAGTACAAAATTTAAATGATGATGAAGATATACCTTTAGGATATCCTATCGTTTTACATAACAACACTTTTGATATTGATTGGGATGACGCAAAAGTAACATACAATCAACTTGATTCAATTAATCCAGGAAGTTCAGGACCTAACTCAAATACGTTATATTCATCTTTCAATATATCATATAACATAACAGGATGGAATTCCATATCAACTCCTATTATCTCAACGGTACCAGGATTCCCATCAACATATTTCCCTAATCAAAATTCATTCTCTTGGATAAACCTTGGTTATTATGGTTATTATGATATGCAATGGATTGTTAAAGGACCTAGAGATTTTGTATATGATTCAACTCAAAAGTCAATAGAAAAAATAAAAGACATTTCAGTAATTCTTCCTTATGTAGGATCTTATAGTGTTGAATTGTATTTATGGGACTTATATAATAATAGATCCATGTTATATAAAACGGATTTTATTGATGTTAAAATTCCTCATTCTGATTTTATTGGATGGTATCAAAAAAGAGAATTAGATTATAAGTGGAATACTCGAGAATACCCTAAACAATCAATATATAAAAACGATATACCACCTATAGGAAATCCTTTAAGAAAGGAATTAACTTGGGATGATTATGCATCTACTTGGGATTTACCGCTACACCCTAATGAAAATATCGAGATGCTAGATATTTCATCTAATTCACTTGATTCTATAGAATTCTACCAAACGATATATAATCCAATAGAAAATCCTTTAGTTGATAAACATCCATTCAATTTTAATTTGTTAGGAAATTTTGCACAATGGAAAGACACATATCATTTATGGTGGGATAATACAGGAACTCGAGTAACACAATTTGAAATCCCTGTATTAGATACAGGAACTGATAATTTCATTGATCTTTTTATGACTAGAGAAAACTCTAATGTTGATAAAACAAGTTACAATATATCATACGTTGAAGGACCTACAGGTTGGACAGGAGCTACAGCTTCAGGATCAGGTGCAACCGGTGATTATACTTATGTTAATTCAGGAAATCGAGTTTATCAATATGATGGAACCGAATGGAAAAACATCTATGAAACTATAGATGGTGTTAAAATTCCTTTATCAACAGGAACTTTAAGTGATAGTGAAAAATTAAAAGAAATCTGTGATTATTTAAACAAAATCCAGATTGATGAATCGTTAGATCCTAATTCTGATCATGATATATTTAATGACTTCATATACTATTATAATGAAGAATATGATTCATCATACTCATTGGTACCTTATATAAGAGCTGTATCTAAAAACTTTGATAAACAAGGAAGACATACAATATATTCTGATGACTCTTCTCAATTTAAAGAAAGTTCATATGAAACAGTTAACTTTGGTTACTTAGGAGATATTCCTACTCATTTTGAAATATTTGAATTACCTACAGATCTTACTAATAGTCCTTCTATAACTATAAAATATATAACAAAAAATTAAAAAACGAATAATAAAAAGTAATTAATATAATAATTAATAA
>UPTG01003333.1_pt1 | contig 10279 bp, 9 predicted proteins | sample 2160121 | NCBI WGS metagenome assembly UPTG01 (sample SAMN06266255, study PRJEB28933) | marine metagenome | isolation source: Columbia River Estuary | place: USA:Columbia River Estuary, USA | collected 2014-07-27 | reverse complement strand
CTAGGACTGTTGATGCGAACATGATGTCTTGTTCATTCTTGAACTGAATTTCAGAAGTAAAGACCCCAATGCCGTCGCCTTGGTAAACTCGCACGGGGTGTTTTGGAACCTCATTATGGATCAGCGCAACCGCAGGGAACTCCGCATTGAGAACCGTCCCAAGTTGCCGCATTTTGAGTGTCTTGATGATGTGCGAGGCTGCGATGACGCCAACCATTCCAGCTGTCGTGAACCCTGCGATGGCAACACCGCCGGTTCGCGGATCTGCACCGTCTTGCAAAACAAGTGCGTACCCCTTGAACTCATGCTCCATGAAACGGCCTCCGGTCTGTGGGTGACAATGGCTCTATGAAAAGACCTGCGATGGGGTTTAGTCTTCCCAAACGGCCCAGTCTTCCCAACCTTCTTCTCGGTACCACCAAACGCCTTCCTCGTCTTCCCACCACTCAGTGCCATTTTCATCCACGCTGATGCCGTCGTCTTCTTCGGCTTCCTCTGTGGTTTCTTCTTCATCGAGTTCCTCTTCGAGGGCTTGGACTTCTGATTCATCATAGGATTCAACCGTGTTGTTGTCAAATTCATCGAAGAGGCTGGGGCGGTGATCTTTCGGACCCTCGACATCGTCAAGAGATCTTCCTTCATTTTGCAATTGGTCGAGTGACTTACTGGTTGGCTTGGTTGGTTTTTCGATGATTTCGGGTTCGACATCATCGATTGATTCTGCGTACCAATCGTCTTCTTCATCCTCAGATTTTCGCAACAAGATGACGGCTGCTCCACCTGCGATGATTGCAAGCACCCCAATGATGCCTCCAATGACGAGTGGAGTATTGGCCTTGGTCTCATCTGAACCAGCGTCTGCCGGGGTCTCAACTTCTGGTGCTTCGCCAAGTGTCCATTGTAATTCACCTTCTGTGCTTGCTGTGGGCGTGGTCATGGAATCGCACTGATTGGCTCCGCCAAGCTCAGAGCATGAGAAGAAAACGGTGTATCCCACACCTTGAATTCCGGGGAACAATCCATCGGATGGCCCATTACGGACCGGCGAGAAATCGACTTGAATCGAGGCCGTCGCAGAAATGGTGAGGGGCGGCCCGCTGTCCACACCAAAAGGCGCCTCAAAGGTGAATGGTGGAGGGGTTGTTGGAGTCACTTTCCAGGAAAAGCCGAGGAACACATCGAACGGGTTTGGATTGGTGATGGTGCACGTGATGAGTGCATCATTACCGTCGTCAATCCAAGGGTAGGTCGCTGTTCCACAATCAACAGTGCCCGGCAGGGTAGCATCTGGGAATGTGGGCTCTTGCGTGGTATTGGTGTCGTTCGTGCCGTTGCCATCTGTGGTTTGATTGGAGCCCGTATCTGGGCCTCCAGTAAAGGTGAACATGAGTGGGTTCATTGAAGGAACAATCCATGACTTTGAAGCATCGGAAGTGAGGACAAGCGTGTCGGTAGCGTTGGCCGTTCCTGAGAGGATGATTTGCCCGCCTTTGACCTCCACCTCACCAGTGCTCGTGACGTTACCGCTCGCGTCCTTTTGTTCCCATGTGTAGGCAAGGCCCTCAAGGTATGTGTTTTGAGTTGGTAATTCGGCAGCAATGTTCACTTCGAGTTCGAAGACACCCTCGTCGTCAAGATTGAGTTGAGGTCCAAGCATGGTGACGTCTGCACGCAGGAGGCCAAAACCTTGGAGGGTCAAGTTTGCAGCTCCAACCGGTTGCATGGTTGGCGAACCAGTCGTTCCGAGGTATTCAATTGACATTGAGGCACTGTCAAAGAAGGTAATGAACGTCCCGCCAAGTGCAGTCAGGTCTTCTACTTCGATCGCCCGCCATACCCCTGATGAGTCAGTTGTTCCAGAGAGTTCGACATCGACACCTGATGCTTCGATGGTGAGGCTGAGGAGTTCTCCTTCAAGTGGTGCGCCGTCTGCAGTCAGTGTGATGTTGAGGTGCAGGGAATCAAGCGCACTCAGGCCAAACTCACCATCGTCGTACGTGCTTGAAGTTGAGAGATCATACTCAATCAGCGCAGTGCGTTGGGAATTGTTGAGTGAGATTACAGGTCCGAGGGCACTGAAGGAAGTGGTTGCATTCCCGTACTCATCAAACGCTACGACTGCAGCATAGTAATCTGTGCCGTCAACGATTATGAGGCCCTCATTGACCGTTGAAAGGGCCATGATTGGGTTTTCAGTCGTGTGTGCAATGGTGGCGATGGGTTGCAATGCGTCGATTGTTTCAATCGCTTGCGTTTCGAGATAGACCCCGTATTGGATGGCGCCGTCGATGGATATGTTCCAAGAAAGATCGAGGGAACCGCCCTGATCAGTAGGCGTGTCGACGAAGGTGAACCCTGCCACTGCAGCGGGGGGAGCCGGGAACGGAACGGCCACTGATAGAGGGACTGACATGTTGCTCGTCACGCCATAGGAATGCAGCGAGCGAACCCCGTACACGTACGAGATTCCATGCTCGACGTCGCCATCCACCGTCGTGTTTGCACCTGATGTTGTGTAGGGGGATGTCAAGTCGAACGAAACGCCGGGAGCCGCCCTAAACACTTCGAATTCGATCAGGTCCTCACCGAAATCAACCATGTCTTGCCATTCAAGTTGAACGCGTTCTGAAGTTAATTCGGTCACCGACACAACCGGTGTTGGAGGCAGCGAGATATTCGGTGCCCCGGGGCTGTATTGAGCAACGAGTCCTGACACTGCAAAGATACCTGAGAGCGTTGAATTCACTGGAAGGGTGACAACAAAGTTGCCAACACCTGCTGTTTGTTGTTGGTTGATGATGTTGGTGAGGTTTCCTGCCGAAAACGGGTTGTTCTCAACGATGAAGTCTGCATCGTAGCCGATGTCCATCGAAGAGAGGTTGAAGTTCCCGTCGGCCATGTTGGCGAATGAGAAACTAACACTGCAGAGGCGCACGCCATACCCATCAGTGTTGTATGGGAGAGCATTCGTCAGCGGCGAAAGCTTAGTTGTCATGTTGCCCAATGGGTCAAGAATGTACAGTGGTTCCATGCCATAAAGGGCATCACCAGCATAGCCGATGGCATGAAGATCGTCTTGGCCATCGCTGTCAATGTCCATTGCGATTTGATTCCAAGCGCCAATGAACAGACCGAGGCTGCTGTCGCCTGCTGGAACGATGTGTTCGAGCAGCCCATCACCGTTCATATCAACTCCGAGGGCGTTTCTAGGAACCGACCATGGCTGGATCACCGAAAAGGGGTTTCCAATTGCGGTTGAATTCAACAAATAGGCTGTCAAATTTCCGTCGATGGTTTGCGTATTTCCATCGTCTGCGCCCGGGTATGGCACGACAAGCGAATTCACGCCGTCGCCGTCGTGATCGAACACTGAAGCATTGTTGAGGGCGCTCGCAGAAGCGAGGTCATTCGTTGCCAAAACATTGCTCGCGTTCCATTGCAAGCCCACGTTCAGGGCAATCGTGTAACCCTGTTGATTTGTACCAATAAAGTCGATATCGCCATCGCCATCCACGTCTCCTGCAATTGGTTGTGAGCCCAGACCATCGAAATGGTTTGGGTTTTCAGTGATGCCACTGGCGTTCACCCAACTCAAAGGCGTGCTGTGACCGAATAAATCCGTAACAACTGCACTGAATGTTGTGGAATTGTTTGCAAAGACACCCGCAGTCAAGTAAGCGAGTGTTGTAGCAGAAGTTGTACCGTTCATGTTCACCGTATGAGTGAGATTTGATGTGAAACTGCTTGTTTTATCATTGTAAGTGCGCAGAGCAAAGGTGCCGCCTGAGTGGATTGAAATGAGATCGGCGTAACCGTCCAAATCGAAGTCACCAGCAGAGGCAGAGATGCTGTTGCTGTAGAGCGCGATGCTTTGTGCTGCGCCGATTGCTCCTGTTGCAGCGTTCATGAGATGCACGCACGCCAGATCAGAACCGTATGCAAAGGCAACCAAATCATCATGGCCGTCGCCGTTGAAATCGCCGGTAGCAACCTCGGAAGAGCCAGCGCATGTTTGAACCCATGAAGAGGTGTTCAATCCAGCGTTCAGGGTCCAATCAACAATCATGAGGGCGGCGTTGAATCCTGTGGTGTTGGAATCCCTCGAAAGCACCACCACTTCAGGCAATGTGTCGTTGTCCACGTCTCCCGAGGTGTAGTCGTCCACAGACCCAATTGGCAGCAATCCCCCATTGACATCCGGGGCGAATGAGACATTCACATCAGCTGAATCAACGGACGCACCAAAGGGCAAGAAGACTGGCGGAGACATGGTCATCCCTGTCGAATGGAAATCGACCGATGTGTTGCCGTTGAAGAAGGAATTCTGATGACCGAGGTTCCCGTACCCGGATCCTTCGAAGGCCCATTCTTTGACGCCGTCCTCGCCGATGTCAATGTACACTTGTCCTGGTGTTGCGACTTCATCTTTTGCGCTCACTAAAAAGGAAGCTGAGTTGAAGGTGACGTTCCTTGGAACTTCAATGCCGAGGGAGGTATTGACCTGCCCCCCAGTGAGGGTGAGCGTCGGGCTGGCTTGTCCGCCGTCAAAGGTATTCACGGTGCCGCTCGTTGGATTTGCAGCAGCTGGCATGAGTGCCACTGTTTGGAATAGAAGAAGGAGAACGAGCAGGAATGGGCCTGTGCGGTTTGGGTGTTCCATGGTGTTCACAAGGTGACTGTGGATGGACGCCCTTCAAGTTCCTTACGGCGAAGTTGGAGAGGATATGTGAAAAAACCATGTTCTCTGTCGATTCGGGCGTGTTTGTATGCTGACGAGAATTCTAAAGGGTTATACGACACAGGTAAGAATTAACAATTGAGGGGAACACGTTGGAAGCGACCACAAAAATTTCCGTCATCGCCGGTGACATCGAAATCGACCTTGAAGGAGCCGCTATGGAAGTCGAGGAGCAGTTGCTCCTTCACCGCCAAGACGACACGTGGACCATCATGCTTGGACGGCTTGCACAAGCCAGAAGCGATGCGCTTGAAGCCGCAGTTTCCGCCGCTAAGGAGAAGGGCCTTCCCGAGCGTGGTTCAGCGTTCAGAGTGCTCCTCGATACGTGCTCACTTGAGCGAAAACCCGACCAAGTCTTGGGCGCTATTCACTACCTCCGTGGTGTCGAAGGCGTCGATGATAGCCCTCCAAGAGTCATCAATCAATTGTTTGAAGATGCAAAAATCGACCCACCCGGCAACCTTTCGCTCTACCTGAACCGTTTGAGAGAGCGCAATTTCTTGATGATTCCTCCTGGAAAGGAAGACAAGAACCGTTTTGCCCACCTTACCGAAGAAGGAAGGGCACACCTTGACAAACGATCCACTGCCTGAGGCGAAATCATGGTCATGTCCGGTGGGGGGAACGACGACCCCCGGGAATCAACTGGAGAGGGCGACGCTGTTGTCTTAGATTGGTCATTTCAGAACCATGCAAAGGAGATCCTACGGAAGGGACGCCATGCCGGCTCCAATTTCCGAAGGGGGATTCTCGACGGTGCTGACCTGACTGAAGGGGACTTCTCCAATTGTGATTTTCGGAAAGCTTCGATGTACGAGGTAGACCTGATGAAATCAGCCTTTGATGGTGCGGATTTTCGTGGTGCAGACCTTCGCAAAGCGCGCCTAAATCTTTCGAATTTCAGAAATTGTAAATTCGCTGGTGCTGACCTGCGCGGCATACGCGGCAAGTATGCCATTTGGCAGGGAAGTGACTGGTGGAACGCCACAATGGATGAGGGATTGGAAAAGGCGCTTGCCAAGAAATGGCCACGCCCCTCCGATGAGTAAGTTCACTCTTCCTGATCAGCCACAAGGACGACTTCTGGATTTGGGTACAGCGCAAGGCGGGCCCGTGCGTTCAACAAGGGAAGTGCAGCCAAACCGATGCACGTGAACATGCAAACGCCACAGAAATACATCAAAATCTCGTAAGTAAGAAGAAGCGGTCCTGCGAGGTTCGCCGTTGCAGCCCCTCCAACCAACCAACTCCCGATGATGCCTGAGCCAAGGCCGGTAACGGCCCCTGAAACATTCAGCCATGCTCCGAGTGGTTTGAGTTGGAACAGCAAGATTGAACCAATGAACATCAGGGAAACCCCAATGCCAAGGCCTACTGCCCTCACGAGGTAGCCGCCGCTTTCACGGGCATCGTCGTGAAACGCTTGGTACTGCTCAACCGTAACTTCATCGCCATCACCAGCTTGACTGTTGGGCGTTTGCAAAAGGGTGTTGATTTCCTCCTCAGAAAGGTCTTCTGCACTATGGAGTTGGTAATCTCCATACGCTTGAAAGGCAAGAAGGAGGGCGCCAAGAAACATGAGCACCGCGACTGATTTTGGCCCTTTTCGATCAGGGCGAACGGCAAACATGTCGACTGGTGCGGCCGGCACAGCAGCGTCATCATCCATTCGCATTGAGAAACCCAGATCCAGTTCGGTCATGTTTCAGCCTCCACCACATGCTTCTCCAGCCCTTGGCGTAGGTCGTCAGGGATTGGTTGTGATTCGAGGGTCTCCATGTTGACACATACTGTGACTTGACTGCTTGTCCAAAGTAAGGTCCCGTTTTGATTGTGAAGAAGATATTTCCAGGTGCACGAGGATGTACCGATTCGCTCAATGGCGAGCGTGGCATGAATCGTGTCGCCATACCGCAGAGGGCTGATGAAGTCTGTTTCTACATGAACGACTGGGAAGCCAATCTTTCGTTCGTTGATCATCACAGGGTATGATACCCCGCACATTGGCTCCCATGCTTCCTCGAAAAAACGGTGTGCCAAGTCAAAGATACGTGGGTAGTAGGCGATGTTTGCGCCATCCAACATTGGGTAATCGACCCTACGAGACAGTTCAACGGCCATGTCACAGCGAAAAGGTTGGGCGTGAAGAAGGCTTGCTTATGGCAATGTTTAGTTCCACCAAAAGGCAACCCGTTGCGCTTATATCCAAGCGGTCGGTGGACCGAACACCAAGGCCCTATAGTGTAGCTTGGATATCACGCCGGCTTGCGGAGCCAGCAACCCGTGTTCGAATCGCGGTGGGGCCGCTCTTCTCTGTTCCTTGCGAACGCTTTGTCTCAAATTCGCCATTCATGGCAAGGCCACTCATGCTCCTTCGCATGACGATTGAGTGGGCCCTCGGGATTGATGGCCACAGGGTTCCCAGTGATTCGCATGAACCATGAATCAGCCATCGTGTTACCATAGCCATAGCACACTGCTAAATCGTGGCCGTTTTCTCGAGCGTCTGCTTCAACGACAGGAACCTTTCCTTTCCGACGTGGCACGGACCATCCACGCTCTGAACCGCTCAAGAGGCCTTCTCGAACCTCTGGGCCACACCCGTAGACAGCATCCATACCAAGCACTTCGCCCATTGCTTCAGCCATTGGAGCGATTGTTGCGGTGACGAGCACAAGCCGGTGGCCTTGACTTCGGTGCCATTCCAATTTTTCTTTGGCCTCATCCGTCACCCGTGGGGCTAATTTTTCCTGAGCAAGGCGGGTTGAATACGATTCAAGGACGTGCCATGAAGCAAGCGAAAAATGACCTCGGTTTCGAGCCGCGTCATACACTGCACGCCCTCTCAGGAGGTTTCCGATGAAACCAAGCGTCCAACTAACGGTTCCAACTGGAATGCGCCATGGACGACGCTTGGCGAGTTCTGCAGCAAGGGTTTTTTCGCTCGAGGCATCCAAAAGGGTTCCATCCAAGTCGAAGTAGGCTGCGACCGGTCCTGCCATGTCTAAGGCGAGAAACCCACCGTACATGAGCGCGACCCCTTTTTCAGAGCCAGTGTCAGCGTTTCTGTGGTGCTTGATCGCAACCAACTTCACCATAGACGCGTCGGCCTGCCCGGTGATCTTGCCACCACTCAAGTCGATCGCCAAGATGACGAGGAATAAAGAAGCCAACTTTGCGAGGCGTTAGCCCATGATTTCTCATGGACTTGTCATTGGAAAGACAGGCAACAATGGATTGCGCTGAACATCCGGGGTTCGCGCCCACAAAGCGCATGATTTCAATCTTAAGGCGTTCAAAGCGTGCTCGTTTCTGGGAACCTTTTCCCTCTCTACGTGGTGGCATAGCGAGAAAATCGCATTGAACCGATATGAAAGAAACGGTGGCAGTCCCACCTAAAAACTGGCTTAAAATCACTCAAAGGTGACTTTTTGCGTGGTCTTCCAATTCGCAGTGGCAAGTTTCTTCGCTTTTCCATCTGCGATGATGGGGTGGATTGTTTTCAGTTCGCCGTGCATGCCACGGACTTGGAATTTAACCCTCAACTCTGCTGCTTCATCTCGTACGACGGCTTCCATTTGGTCCTCATCCAAATCGATGGTTGCAAGCGTCGACCCGTCGGTGATGCTTGAGATTGTGAAGGTATTTCCAGCAACGGAAAGGGTGGGCCTGAAGTCCATGTCGTTTGGGTGGTTCATCCACACTGAAACATCGATAGACAAGGAATCTCGGATGTTGACTCGGCTGATTTCGACAGTATCGACCATGGCAATCAACTTCTCCGAAGGGTAGGGTATTGATACGCCTTTCCATTCAGCGAAGTGGTCACTCATAGGCAATTTCCACCAATTGTGGAACATGAATCTTAACCATGACAGTCAACGTCCAATCGTTGCCTGGATCGGGGTCGGGCGCCCCGGCAAACAATGGATCTGGTTCTGCTTGTTGTGCCACGACTGTCCACACCCATTCGCCCTGTCCAGAGCGAGCGCTCGGATTTGCGAGTAAGAATTCCATGAGTTCCTCTGCCGAGTCAGAATCAAAGATGCCATCTTCTCCAAATCCGTTCAATCCCTCGTCTGCCACAGAGGCAGTAGCTGATTCGTTGGAGGTTATGTTCTCGCCTGCCGTTTGCTCGGTGCGCTTGTAATTGTCATCGACGATGTAGAGGTTGAGTGTGAAGTTGTCTTGGGGAGCGATGACATCTTGAGCCAGGGTAAGCACACCTTCGTAATCGAGGACCCTTCCCTGAACGCCCGGTGTGATGTTGCCTTGCCACTCCTCTCCTTGGGCAAGGTATTCGTCCCATGAATATTCGACTTCCACTGTTTTCCATGTCACTTCATAGCGACGCGTCATGATTTCCAGGTTGAATACTTCTTGCGCTGTCGCACCGTTTCCATCATCCAAAAGGATGCTTCCAGTGATGGTTCCTGATGTGTCTGTTGGCACTAACACAGTATCGGTTGTCGCATCAACATCGTTGCGTGGGTCACCATCGTTATCGCTGTCTTCGCTCCAGTCAAGGTCCCATTCAAACATGAGGTCCTTGCCTTCTGGATCGTAACTTTCACTGGCATCGAGAAGTGCAGAATCACCTGAACGAATCGAATCTGGGAAGGTGAGATTCAGTTGTGGGGCGCCATTCACAAAGACGATGGTGGTGATGTCGTCGGTGCCACCCTGATCGTTTGTGATGGTCAATTGAGCGTTAAAGACCCCAAATGAGGCGTATGTATGTGAAGTAAATCCAGAGACAGTTTCAGAGGATTGCCCGTCGCCGAAGTCCCACTTGAATGCGGTGATGACGCCTTCGATGGCATCGGAATCACGGGCATCGAACGTCACGGTTTCCCCTTCTTGGATTTGTAGCGGGTAAGCGTTGAGTGAGGCGCGTGGGTCAACCGTCGTGTCCAAAACACCCGTACAACCTGCGAGTGATGTGGTTGCCATCACGAGGGCTGCGAGCATCACAAAACCAACCCGATAGGGCCCTTGTGTGCTCGACATAAGTGAGAGGAATCACCCCCCCTTTCTAACGCTTGGGGGGGTTGGCATAACCTGCATCGAAGTTCGATGGGATTTCAAAGGCCCCCACATCGACTCGCAAAGAGATTCTTAATGTCGATTGGTCAACGCCAATCACATCATTTCAGCACGGTGATGTTGAAAGAGGGACAGCGATGTCGACCTGTCATGGCCCCTGATGTCTTTGATGGCGAGCGAGTGCTCGCTTTCGATTTAGAGACCACCGGGGTATCCACGCAATACGACCGTATCGTCCAACTGGCCCTGATTGGGGCGGATGAAACCGGTGGCGAGGTTCATTACGAACGTTTGGTCAATCCTCGCCGTCCAATTCCAGCTGGAGCAAGCGGCGTCCACGGGATTTACGATCACGATGTACGGTCGAAAGGGGATTTCTCAACGGTGGCTGACGAGGTTGCAGCATTGATTGAAGGGTTTGTGGTGTTAACTTTTTCTGAAATACTTTTTTCAAAAGAAAATCCAGCATTCAAAACTTGTCCATTTCTAATTGCA
>UPTG01003329.1_pt1 | contig 10285 bp, 8 predicted proteins | sample 2160121 | NCBI WGS metagenome assembly UPTG01 (sample SAMN06266255, study PRJEB28933) | marine metagenome | isolation source: Columbia River Estuary | place: USA:Columbia River Estuary, USA | collected 2014-07-27 | reverse complement strand
AATGATCAATTGAGTATGGATCTTTGGGTGAAAGGAAATCAGTTGCTTGCAGATCCTGGAAACATAACTTACACGGGAGATATGGATGTTCGCAATAACTTGCGCAGTGCGAAGGCGCACAACGCTCCTTATTTGGGAGAAGAGCCAAACCGTTTTATGGATGGAATTATGGGTTTGTTTCACACGATGAACGATACAAATGTTGAGTTGTACGAATTGACCAATCAGAAAATTAAGGCAGCATTATTCTTCAAGAATGATAAAATTGCGCGTGAAATTGTTATCGAGGAAGATAAAGTTACTATTCACGACAGCGCAAGCAAGCCAATTGAAGTAAACATTAATAATGGCCTGAAGAGCGATGGCTATGGAAGAATGTTGAGAGAATGAAAAAGGTTTTAATCGTAACATATCATTGGCCGCCAATGGGTGGAGGCGGAGTTCAACGTTGGTTGAAGATGGTGAAGTACATTCGTGAATACGGGTGGGAACCTGTTATTTTTACAGCCAAAGATGCTGAGGTTTCATTAAGTGATCCAGAGCTTTTAAAGGAGCTTCCAGAGAATATTGAAACACACAAAGTCCCCATTTGGGAGCCATTTGATTTATATAAGAAACTAATCGGAAAAGGGAAGAATGAAAAAATACAACCTGGCCTTTTAAATGAATCTGACAAGAAAGGCTGGAAGGATGAACTGGTTTTATGGGTGCGAGGCAATGTTTTTATTCCAGATGCCAAGATGTTTTGGATTAAACCATCGGTAGATTATTTGAGTAACTATTTAAATGAAAATAAAATTGATGCAATCATTTCATCTGGGCCACCCCATACCACGCATATGATTGCTAATAAAATTAAAAAGGAATTCAATATTCCTTGGTTGGCAGACTTTAGAGATCCTTGGACTTTTGTAGATTATTACGATCAATTAAAAATTTCTAAATGGGCCGATAAAAAGCACCATAAGTTGGAAGCTTCAGTCTTAAAGAATGCAGACAAAACGGTAACGGTAACTTGGAGCTGGGCAGAAGATTTTAATAAAAAGAAAATTAAAAAAGTAGGAGTAGTGACGAATGGTTACGACCCTCAAGATTTTGAAAAAGCAACAGGTGCTGTGCCAAATAAGTTTGGAATTACACATATTGGATCTATGAATAAAGACCGAAACCCAGCTATTCTCTGGCTAGTTTTAAGAAGGCTTTCAGATTCAATAGAAGGTTTTAAAGAAGCTTTAGAGATTCGATTAATTGGTCCTGTTGATTTTCAAATATTTAAATCGATTGAGGAAAATAAGTTGAACGACTTTTTGCATCATACTGCATACAAAGGTCATAAAGAAGTGATTAACGATTTGTTGGATTCAGCTTTGCAATTACTTCCGATAAACAATACTGCGAATTTAATGGGCGTAGTTCCAGGTAAATTGTTCGAATACATTGGCTCAAGACGTCCCATCCTATGCATAGGAACTAAAATAGGCGATGCGGCTAGAATCATTAAAGAGACAAACTCTGGAAAGGTATTCGATTACAACGAAGAGTCTGAATTAGAGGATTATTTAAGAACGGCATTCGAAGATTTTAAAAAGGGTACATTGAAATCGACTAGCTCTGATTATGCACGATTTAGTAGGAAGAATTTGGCTGGAGAGATCGCCAATCATTTGAATGAAATAATAGCATAGAATAAAAAAATTTGGCAAAACAAAATCAAAATTTTTCAATAAGGAAGAGAGCCAAAAGTTTTCGTTATGCTTTGGAAGGGTTGAAAGTTCTGGTCTCTGAAGAGCATAACTCTAGAATACACTTTGTGGTTTCTTTGCTGGCTATTTCCGCTGCTTTTTATTTTAAAATCTCTGGCTTAGAATGGGTGGCCTTAATTTTATGTATTGGATTTGTTTTTGCGCTAGAGATTATTAATTCAGCCATAGAGAATTTGGCCGATTTCGTTGAACCCAATAGACATGAGGCTATCAAAAAAATTAAAGATTTAGCTGCTGCATCCGTTTTAGTTGGCTCTATAACTACAGCCAGTGTTGGATTAATAGTTTTTATACCTAAAATTCTAAATGCTTTAAGTTAGTTTAAAAACTAATCTATAATCTCTTCTTGAGTGTCGTTTTTCTTTACGCTTATAAATATTACTCCAGCCAATAAAACCACGAAGATTATCGAACCGATCAAACTAATTGTTTCTCCGGTATAAAAAGAAGCAGGTCTAAATTCAAAAACAATCTCGTGGTTTCCAGAAGGAACATTCATTGCTCTTAAAACATAGTTAACTCTAGTGTGATCAGTTTCAGACCCATCTATAGTTACCTTCCAATCTTTTCCATCTCTGTAGTACATGTCAGAGAAAACCGCAAATTGATCTGAACTTGAAGTGGAATTGTAAACCAATTTATTTGGAGCATAAGAAGTCAATGAAATTTGACCCTCGCCAGTGAAAGATTTTGTTGCCGAGTAACTCGCATTTTCTTTCTTGATTAATGCTGTTTTACTCGTGTTGATAGTTGATAAACCTTTAATTTCCTGATCACCATTTTCTACAACTTGCAACTCTTTAATAAACCAAGCATTCCCCAATGCATTTGGGTTTTGCAAGGCAGGTGCTCCCGGGTTGTAAATAACATACAAGTCATTCAACATGTTTAACACAGGAGTGCTCGCAAATGCAGCTTGTGGATTTTTTCCCTTCTGCAATGGCTCAATTATTTTATTCATTTCATTCATGATTTGAACTTCGAATAAATCTTGGTAACGCTGCAATTTTGCACCGTGATAACCACCAATAGATTTGTGGTAATATGAGGTGAAACCATCGTTAAATGGATTATTTAAATTTAAAACACGGTAATAAATTGGGTTATTTGGCGCATTCAGAATACTGTTATCCGCAGCTGATTTTCTAAAGGGAGAATTGTAATCTCTCGTTGTCATGAAGTCGTCATGGCTAATATGCTCGCGGTCTACACCGAACATATCGATCATTACCAAAACAGCTAGGCCAGCAAAAACAATTGGTGTTTTTATTTTGTCAATAGTTTTTAAGAATAACAATCCAAAGGCACCTATAGTAAGCATCAATGAACGGAATGCCGTATTTCTCAATAAACTCTCTCTGTCAGAAATAATACTGTCTAGAAGCTGTGGGTTGTTTTGAAATTGAGCATCTCTATCTGAACTCATATCGAAAAGACTTGGCCCTAGTAGAGCGAAGAATAAGAAGAAGCCACCTCCAATGTAAAGGGCTTTCAAAAGTATTTTTTTAGCTTCTGCTTTGTTTTCAAGTTTAAGGAAACGGTCAGCTCCATAAATCCCAAAAGCTGGAATAAGAACAAAGCAGGTTATCAACGCCATTGAAGGAACTCTGAATTTATTAAAGATTGGGAAATAGTCGAACATCAATTCATTAAACGTCATGAAATTGCTACCTAGGCCCATGAAAATTGACCAAACCACAGAGATTCCGACCCAAACTTTCATTGATTTAGGAGCAACTAGAAAAGCTAAAACAAAAAAGAAGAACATGATTGCTCCTAAATAATAACCACCATGCACCATAGAATTACTTCCCCAATAGAAAAGGCTTGCAATTTGTGCGTTTGCCTGCTCCTCGGCTTGCTTGCCTCTGTAGCCTTCTTTTTGAAGGTTAGATTTAATGCCTCTGTAAAGCTGAGCGTGCGTTTCGGTCTCTTCGTAATTTTGTTTAGCACCACCACCAGTAAAATCTGGTATTACCAAGTTGAACATTTCAGCACCTGAATAACTCCATCTAAATGCGTATTCTTTATCAAGTCCACCAGCTTGGCTTTCTTTTGCTGTAAGCTCAGATTTACCACCACGGATAGTTTCTTTTGAAAACTCAAGTGTTGTCCAAAGTTTCGAAGTGTTTGGTGCAATCGCAATCAAGGCTGCTCCGGCTAGGAATGCAATAGAAACTAGATAATTCTTAACGTCTTTGGTTTTAATAGCATCAACCAAATAAGTAATGACAATAACTAGAACAACCAATGCAGAATAATATGTGATTTGTAAGTGATTAGCAGAAATTGCTAAACCTAAAAATAGAGCGGTCACTGCCATTCCTAATAAGCGTTTTCCATTTAAAGTCAATAAAATGCCGCCTAGCATAGGGGCGATATAACCTGCGGCTCTCAACTTTGCGTTATGGCCTGCGGCAAAAGAGATAATGAAAAAAGCAGAGAAAGCAAAAGCAAGAGATCCGATACCTGCTAGCCATGGGTTGACCTTTAAGGAGATCAGTAAAATGTACATACCCACCATAAGTGTAAAAAAGAGGCCGGTACCGCTAGGCAGCCATCTTTTAGTTGCACGTTCTATTTTCTCAAAAACATTAGAAGGAAAAAATACATTGAGCTGAAATGCGGGCATTCCACTAAACATAGAGTTTGTCCACAAAGGTTCTTTATGATTTTCCGCACGATAATCTACTATTTCTTTAGACTTACCTACGCCAATTTGGATATCGTCTTGTTGTAATACTTTGCCCGAAAAGGCAGGCATAAAGTAAATGCTTGTAATTACCGTGATCGCTGCAATTACAGCCAAATGAATTCTAATTTTTTTAAGGATCTCCATGCCAAAAATGTTTGCGCGCTAATATAGAAATATAGAGGTATAGAAAAAGATGGAATAACCTCTATTTGGCTCTAGAATACGCTTGTTTTCTTTGTTCAAGAATCAACCATTTTTCAACGACTTTACTTTTGTTAGGGCTCACATGAATTAGTAGTTTAAAATCTCGGTTACATTCTTCAAACTCTTGCGTCTCCAGAACACATTCTTTTAACTGTTCCATTTTTTGAGTGTATTCAATCCAATCTCCTCGTTTGGGATTATCGGGTTGAATAAGTAACCAACTAAATCCTGAAAAAATAACAACAGATAAAATCTTAGATGATCGAAAAGAGCTGGCCATAATTGCAATGGCCCAAATAAAAAGTACTAATTCTGTGTAATATCTAAAAGCAGAAAAAGCCGCAGGATCATCGCCAGAGCGACCAATACTTTGGAAGAATACAAATGAAATAGCTGAACTGAAAATGAAGAGTGTTGCAACTTTCTTTGAATCGTTAAAATTAAATCGCTTCAAGAAGCTGATGGATAGAATAAAAATCCCAAGAATAATGAACAGTCCTAACCAATTAGAGACATATAGGAAATTAGATAATATTAGAATTGGGGCTTTTAGAGCTTGTGTCAAAGAGAAATGTCCAGCCGAATTCAACGTGGCCCATCTGAAATCATGAAAGTAAAATAACAGAGTTCCTATTGTAAATAAAACAATGGTTATAAAGTGAATCCATTTTCTCTCCAACATCCATTTAATGGATTGAAATAGAACAAATAGAATTGCGGCAAAAATGGCGTAGACACTAAATGTAGCTGCAAAAATTAGAATTGAATTAAAAAATAGATTGTCGCGAAATTTTGAAAGCAACAAAGCAGCAAACATCAGCGTAAACAAAGGTAGCATAACATGTATGTGAGGATTTAATATGAGGGTAGTCCATTGCCAAGTAGCACAAATAAGAAAAGGAATAATTAAATCGTACCAATTAAAGGTTTTAGTAATGCGGTATTTTACCCAAAAACCTAAAGGAATCATTGCCCAAATTACAGCTGCGTTTACAAACAAGTCGTAGCGCGTATCAAAAGAGTGACCGAGCACATAGCCGATTTTGGAAAATATAAAGAGCAAGCCAACGCGATGTGGTCCATGTTGTTTAATAAACCCATCCCACAGGCTGTCATTGTTGAATAGGGAACTCCAAGTGTCTATGCGGTCTGCCATTAATACGTCTACGGCATAACTATTCATGAAAGATATGAACATGCCTAAAGACGCTAAACTTGATCCGATAAATAATACCTTTTGTATGGGTGTTGTTTCCTTTGGAAAAAACATAGACTAGAGTAGAGTTTAATAGTTCTTACAAGATTAACATTTTATACTTTCACCATTTGCAAACCAAAAAATGACTGAAGAATTTTTGCATTACATCTGGCGAACAAAACAAGTGTTGCCCCAACTGCATTCTACAAAGAATGAGATAATACAAATCTTAGATTTTGGTTTTCATAACCAAGATGCGGGTCCAGATTTTCTGCTCGCTAAGGCTCTAATTGATGGTCAAATTTGGGCAGGGCAGATAGAGATGCATGTATCTTCTTCTGATTGGATAAAGCACAATCATTCTGATGATGCTGCATATCACAATGTGATCTTGCATGTTGTTTATAATCACGACAAAGAAATTATTAGATCGGACAATACAGAAATAACCACTTTAGAATTAAAAGGAAAAATTGATGAACACCTGTATTGGAGATATGAGCAATTAGTTCAAGGCGAACGTTTTATTTCATGCGAGAATCAAATTCAAAATGTTGATGAATTCACCAGAATGCATCAATATGATAAATGGCTCTTAGAACGTTTAGAGCGGAAATCGAAATGGATAAGCGCATCATATTCTGTTTCAAAAGACTGGAACGAAATCTTATATAAAGCAATGGTCTACTCCTTTGGACTAAAAGTAAATGCAGATTCGTTTCTTGCAATAGCGGAGAAATTACCTTTAAAAATTCTAGAAAAACACAAGGGTGACTTGTTTCAATTAGAGGCGCTTTTATTTGGTGTGTCTGGACTTTTACAAAATGACTTTAAAGATGAATACCCAACAAAACTCAAAGCGGAATTTGAGTTTTTTAGAACGAAGTACGATTTAGTTACTCTGTCAACAAAGGAATTGAAATTTTCAAGGATGCGCCCTCAGGGTTTTCCAACGTTGCGTTTAGCGCAACTTGCAGCATTATTCAACTTTAGCTTTCCTGATTTTGATGTGTTAATGGCACAAGGCGACTTAAATGAATTTTATAATTTATTGAAAATTGAACCAAGCGCTTATTGGAGAGCGCATTACAATTTTGATACGCCAAGTAATGAGTCAACTAAAAAGCCAACAAAAGAATTTTTAAACAAGATTATTATCAATGCTATCTCTCCTTTATTGTTTAGTTATTCAGAAGTTAAGAATGAATCATTCTACAAACAACGGGCTATGGATATTTTAGACCAATTGCCTGCTGAAAAGAACAAGATAACGACTAGATTGCAGACTTTAGGCTTTTCGAACTCTAACGGCTTTGAAAGTCAGGCAGTGTTAGAAATGTATAGCAATTATTGTCAGGTTAAAAATTGTTTAAATTGCGGTATTGCGAATAAATTATTAAGGTTAGAATTATGATAAATGATATACGGTCTGTTTTTGAAAAACAAGGTTTTGATGTATGCTCCAGAACTGGAGATAAAATCGGAATTCAAGCTTCAAAAATACGTTTGTTCTTTATTTACGCGAGCTTCATGACGCTGGGGTCGCCATTTATTATTTATTTCGCTTTGATGTTTGTCATACAAATTAAAGATTCAATTAACAGCAGAAGATCTTCTGTTTTTGATTTGTAAATCGAGTTTTAATCAATAAACAAAAAGTTACTTCGCAACCTAGAAGTATGAAAAACCCTTTTAGATCTCTCCGTAAACTGCTTCTTATACTTTTTGGTATTGTAGGTTTTGGTATATCTGGATTTATAATCATCGAAGATTATACTTTTCGAGATGCTCTTTATATGACCATCCAAACAGTTTCGACTGTTGGGTTTAATGAGGTTCAGCAGTTTCAATCTTGGGGACAGGAATTTACAGCTATCTTGATAGTAATGAGTTTTGGTACTTTTGCCTTCGCTATTTCTCAGCTGTCTCAAATCATCATAAGCGGAAATTTAAACGGCTACTTGAAATACAAAAATGTGCAGAAAAAAATGGACAGATTAGATGAACATGTAATTATATGCGGGTACGGAAGAAACGGAAAACAATCTGCGCAAACCTTAACCGCATACAACCAACCTTTTGTAGTAATAGAAACAAAACCCGAGAGGATTAAAGAAATAAAAGAAGATGGCTCCATTCATTACATCGAAGGTGATGCTACAGATGATGATGTCTTGCAAAGAGCGGGAATCGAAAGAGCTCGAGCATTAATTTCTTCATTGCACAACGATGCTGATAATATTTTTGTAGTTATTTCAGCGCGTCAGTTGAACCCAAAACTGCGCATTACTTCGCGTGCTAACGAAGAAAATACAGGTAAAAAACTTTTGGCTGCTGGTGCAAATGCTACGGTAATGCCGAATAAAGTGGGTGGGGGTCATATGGCCCATATGATTATGAAGCCGAGCGTTGTAGATTTTTTAGATCACCTTTCCGTTGGCGGATTAAGTGCAACGAACATTGAGGAAATACAAGTGGATCAACTGCCAGATAGTTTTGATGCCAAAACCATTGAAGATTTGCAAATTCGAAAAATGACAGGTTGTACAGTAGTCGGAATGAAATCATTGTCAACACCTATTGTGATTAACCCTCCTGTAGATGCTAAACTCACAAAGGATTCTGTGGTTTTTGTTTTAGGAAATTCGCAACAAATTGAAAAATTGAAACAACTGTTTTCAGTCTCAGCTGAATAATTAAATATGAAGAAGATTCTAGTTACAGGAGCCAATGGCTTGTTAGGTCAGAAAATTATCTACGGTTATAAAAATAATCCAGAAGTTCAACTTATTGGTACTGGTCGCGGACCTTGCCGTATGGATGATAAAGAAGGCTATGTCTATGAAGAAATGAATATTTCGGATAAAGCAAGCGTTTTGGCTGTGCTTGAAAAACATGCGCCAGATGTTATTATCAACTCTGCTGCCATGACTAATGTAGATGAATGTGAGACCAATAAAGCAGGCTGTGATGAAGCGAATGTTACCGCTGTAAAAATTTTGGCAAGTGCGTGCGAAGAACTCAATATTCACCTGATTCAATTGTCTACAGATTTCATTTTCGATGGTAAGAACGGGCCATATGATGAAGAAGCTGAAGCAGATCCATTAAGTTATTACGGTTGGAGTAAACTAAGGGCAGAGGAAATTGTTAAGACTTGCACTTGCAAGTGGACAATTATAAGAACAGTTTTGGTCATCGGTATTACCGAAGGTATGAGCCGCTCGAATATTGTCTTGTGGGCAAAAGGTGCCTTAAACAAAGGTCAGACTATAAATGTTGTGAACGACCAATTTCGATCTCCAACATTGGCAGAAGATCTTGCTGATGGTTGCATGTTGGCAGCGATTCAAGGAGCAGAAGGAGTTTATAATATTTCGGGTAAAGACTTTATGAGTGTGCTTGAGTTAGTTCAACGCGTGGCTAAATTTTACAAACTCGATGAAAGTTTGATTAAACCTTCTACTTCAGAAAAACTAAATCAACCAGCAAAAAGACCGCCAATAACAGGCTTCATTTTAACAAAAGCCATAAACGAATTGGGGTATAAACCTCATTCCTTTGAAGAAGCACTTGCCGTCATGCAAAAACAAATAGACTTTTATGAAACCAACAATTGATTAATCCCCTTATTTATATATTCGGCATTCGCTTAAACTCGTCTTTATGAAAAGAATCCTTACTCTCCTCTTAGCATTTTCAATTTCTTTTTCAGCTGTTTCATCTCCAGATGATGACAGTAATATTTCAAACAGAATTAACAGTGTGTTTACTCCTTTAGTGGAGTTTATGGGCGGTATTATCTTTTGGGATCCATTTGAGGCTATGGGTGTTTACGATCCAGTGGCTTACACTGATGGAGTTCCATTAGAGTCTAAAAGACTTAATGGAAAAGTGTCAGGTGAAGGTGGGAAGGATTTTTTGATTGGAGACAATACGGAGTTTAATTCTTTACAGTATGATGATAGAGTCATTATAGCTGGAGAAATCTATAGAGTTAAAGATGTTGTAAAAGACGAAAGAATGATTTTGCAACGTCCTTTGAGCAATGATGTTGAATCTGCTTTTATTGGTTTACCTGTTGTTGATGGAATTCCCTTCATCGTTTTTTGGTTGGTTTTAGGAGCGGTGTTTTTCACGTTTAAGATGAACTTTGTAAACCTTAGAGGTTTTAAGCATGCCATTCAATTGGTGCGAGGGAAATATGATAAACCAGAAGACGAAGGTGAGGTTTCTCATTTTCAAGCTTTGGCAACAGCTTTATCAGGAACAGTAGGTTTGGGTAACATTGCAAGTGTTGCCGTTGCTATTTCTATGGGCGGTCCTGGTGCAACGTTTTGGATGATTGTTGCCGGATTCTTAGGTATGTCCTCCAAATTCGTAGAATGTACTTTGGGTGTTAAATACAGAATAGTAAAAAACTCT
>UPTG01003326.1_pt1 | contig 10302 bp, 5 predicted proteins | sample 2160121 | NCBI WGS metagenome assembly UPTG01 (sample SAMN06266255, study PRJEB28933) | marine metagenome | isolation source: Columbia River Estuary | place: USA:Columbia River Estuary, USA | collected 2014-07-27 | reverse complement strand
AGAACAAAAAGTAAAACACTGAAACCAAAGGTCAGCACTAGAGAAACCACATTGTTGTAAACGTTGCTGGTGGGTTTGAATACTATCTGAGCGTAATACATTTTCCAGTGCAGTACGCTTTTGTGCAATTTCTAAATCACTATACCCATTAACGCGTTTAAAATTATGATAAAGCTCGGTCATTAGCGCTTGGTGAGATGTGTTATCAAAGTGTACTTTTTCTGACAAAATCAATATGCCACCGGGCAACAGCCCATCATAAATAGTTTGTAAAATAGTTTGGCGATCATTAGGGTCAATAAATTGTAATGTGAAATTGAGCACGACAATAGAAGCTTTTTTAATTTCAAGTTGCTGAATATCGCCACAAGAAATCTCGACCGGTATTGTCGATGCATCTAACGCTATCGCTTCTTTGCAGCGCTTTATCATCGCAGGCGAGTTATCAATACTACGAATACGACAGTTTTTCGCTTGTATTCCATTTCGCATGGCTAGTGTAGCCGCTCCCAGCGAACAGCCTAGGTCATAACAAGTGCTATTGTCCTGTGCATACCGTTCAGATATATCACCGATCATACTTAATATGGCGCTGTAGCCGGGGACTGAGCGGCTGATCATATCGGGGAAAACCGCCGCAACGGTTTCGTCAAAACAAAAAGGGGAGACTTGCCCTACAGGTTCAGCAAAAATACGGTCTGCTTGTTTATCATCGGTGTTATTCATGTGTGCCATCAAATGTAAGAAAAGGGGCTAAAGAGCGCAAAAAGGGCAAATGCTTATGGTTATTGAGCCTGTCATCAGTCGACGACAGCTCAGTAAGGCGCTGATTACCATACAACTATTTAGAGATGTTTAGATCGCTTATTTTAGCATTGTAAACTGACAGAGACACACAAGAAAACCCTAGATATACGCAAAACTCACTGATAATTACCCCTAAAATCAGCATAGCTTGCAGAATAAGCTATTCTCTATAGAGATATGTAAATAAGTGATAGCGATCTATGGAATCTACAGAATATGCGGGGTTACGGGTATTAATCATTGATGATTTTCCCAATTTCCGTACAGCGTTAGCTAAAAACATGCACACATTAGGCTTTCGCCATATTAATAGTGTCTCTAGTGGCAGTGAGGCGCTGAGTATTTGTCGTAAAAATCATTATGACATTATATTCTCGGATTATAATTTAGGTAATGGCAAAAATGGTCAGCAATTATTAGAGGAAATACGTTATTTAAAATTATGTAAATTATCAGATCTATTTGTATTGATTTCTGCTGATACGAGTCGCGATGTAGTGATGGCTAGCTATGATTGTGAACCGAACGATTATTTAACCAAGCCCATCACTGGTAAAACCTTAGAGCAGCGCATAAGACGCTTACTCGCAAAAAGACAAGAGCTATCTCCTGTTTATACCGCTATTGATGATGCAAATTTGGATAAAGCGATTAGGTTACTAGAAGAGTTGTTGAACGCTAATTCTCGTTATAGCGTTGACTGTCAAAAACTATTAGGTGACCTTTACTTACGGCAAAATAAATATGAACTTGCTGAAGATCTTTATAAAACCGTATTGTCTAGTAGAGAACTTGATTGGGCGAAGGTAGGTTTAGCCAATGTTGAATTAGCTTATGGGCAATACGGTATAGCGGCAAGCTCTTTGGACGTGATTATCGATGATCACCCATCCTATCTTAAGGCTTACGATAGTTTATCAGATGCATGTGTTTCTCTAGGAGATAACGATAGATTACAAAAAGTGTTAGAAAAAGCAGCACTCGCTTCCCCTATGTCGATAGGCCGGCAGAAAACCTTAGCTGATATTTGTCTTGTTAACGGTGATGTTGCATCGGCTATAAAAGCCTACAAAAAAACCATTAAATATGGCGCAAATTCACATTACGATAATGTTGACAATCATCTTAATTTGGCCCGCGCTATTACAAAAATATATGATGAAGATGTGGATGCTGCATCTGGAGCAACGCTGGATGCTATCCATTTATTAAATAATATAGATGCTAAGTACGAAGTGAGTGACGCACAAAAAATCCAAGCGACTTTATTGAATAGTCAGATCAATGCACTTAACGGGAATAAAAAAGTATCTAATGACTTGTTTAATCAAGCTCAAAAGTTAATGAGTCAAGCAGAAGAACGAGATGTAGAAATAGAGGTTGAGCATGTTAATGCACTGATCGCGAGTGGAAAAAATAGTGAAGCAAAAGATGTTATCGATGAAATGCTAATATATTATAAAAAAAATCAACCTGCTTTAGAAAAAATTGATTTTTTATTAGAAGAGCCGGTAAGCATAAAGGGCAAAAAAACAATTGGTACAATTAACAAAAAAGGTATCGATTATTACAAAAGTAAAGACTTTGAAAAGTCTATAGAGTATTTTCACAAAGCGCAGAAAAAATATCCGCGTTATATTGGTTTAAAACTCAATTTTGTACAGGCGCTCATAAGTAGTATTAAAGATGAGGGTTATAATAAAGAGTATATAGAGAAAACGCGATCTGCTTTTAAAGTGATTGAACGCTACGTATCGCCAAAAAACGATAAGTACCCAAGATATAAACAGTTGAATAGTATGTTTCATCAAGCGGCACAGCAAGCAGAATATCAAGAGCGTACGAGAATCAACAAGGAAAAACAGCATGACTGATAAAAAAATTAACGCTACTGAACGTGAAGTAGATAGCGATCTTGATTTTTCTTTTGTACTGGCGTCTAGTGTACACGATATGAAAAACTCTTTAGGGATGCTGTTGGGTTCTCTTGAGGAAATTATTGAGGAATCAACGACTGAGAGTGATGAGCAGAAGCATCGCTTCTCCATATTGCAATACGAGGCGACACGTATTAATACCGAATTAGTACAGCTGTTGTCGCTTTATCGATTTCAGCATCAATCGGATGTGATAAAGATTGATGAGAATTACATTGATGAAACGATAGAAGACCAGGTGGCGAGAAATGATGTGCTATTTAAAACGCAGAACATTACCCTAGATGTTGCGTGTGACCCAGATGTAGTGTGGTATTACGATAATGATTTAGTGGGTAGTGTTGTTCATAACGTACTTGTTAACGGCACACGTTATGCGAAAAATAAAATGCAATTAACGGCAGTGATAGATAATGATTATCTTGTAATAGAAGTGGCCGATGATGGAGATGGTTTTCCTAAGAATATGATTGATGCCGCCTCTTTAGATAGCGATGCGCATAAAGACGGTAATAGTACTCAGTTAGGTTTATTTTTTGCGGCAAAAATAGCGGAGTTACATCAGCAAAAAGAAAAGAAAGGCTATATTGAATTGTCTAATGGTGGAGCGCTGGGGGGCGGCGTTTTTAAAATTTATATTCCCTAACTTATTGTCCAATACTAATTTTTTTGACTAGGGATTTGTAGTAAGAGATTTATAGTAAGGCATTTATATTGTACATATAAATGCCTATTTTTTATCTTCCTACACGTATATAAGTTCCATTCCTAGCTTCTCCGCTTCTTCCACTCCGTGTTTACCTGTCACAACGGCAGTATTTGCTTTATCAGCTATTAGGTAAGTGTTAGCGACTCGATATAAATCGTCGGCGCTGACATTAATAATACGCTGACGGAAAAGGCTGCGCTTTTCATCGTCTCTACCTACGTGCTGAGCATGGAAGGCTTGTTTGGCTTCGCCAGCAGGGGAGCCTGGTTTATCTAACGAGCCTATTACTCCCAATATGGACTCTTCTATTTGCTGATCAGTAATATTTTTTTCGAGTAGCCATGCTATTGCAGCGTCGAAGTCATCCAACGTTTCTGAAAAACGAGGGTCACGATAAGAGTAAAAACGAAAGCTAGCACTGTTGTTGTCTTGGCTCGCACCACCACCATAAGCGCCGCCTTGTTCACGAATAGTGCGGTGTAAGAAACCGTTGCGTAATACGCCGCCCAATACACATAATACTGGTGCGTCAGGGTGATTCATCGTAACCGTAGGGTAGGCTTTAGCGCAAAAGTGTACTTGCGATTGAGTAATCCATGCTTGATGAATTTTTTGCTGAGACGCGGGTGCTAGTGAAAACGGGTGTGATGATTTTGATTCAGCCAATAAGGGTGATAAATGCTGTGTTAAAAAGGCAGTTTGTGAGTCAATAGATTGCTCTTCGCCAACGAGTAAGCAATGCTTTTCACTATTGAGTAATTTTTCGTGAATGCTTTGCAAGGTTTGAATGAATTGTGGCGCATGATCTTTTTGTAGAGCGTTATGTCGTTGCTTAATTTCTTGCACACTGTTTAGTCCCATCACTTGCTGAACGGCTGTGGCGACGGGATTAAAGCTGGCTGAGGCGGCCTGCATTGCATAACTATGCCCATTGCCTGTAATGCTTTGTTCTCTACCGGCTTTTGCCTGCGCGACCAAATCTTTTATGCGTTCTTCATTAGCAAAGTTGACTTGCTGTAAGGTGTCTAGCATGAGCTGAGTCATGGCCTTTTGATTTGCACTCAATGCCTTAGATGACAGAGTAACATAGGCGTGGTGTTGCTCATTATTATCAGTGTGGTTACGCAATGTGTAATACGCGCTGATACTACCGACAACCTGTGATTGGCGTTGTTGCACACTCAAGTAATCTTGATCGCCTAACCCCATTTCGGTAAGACATAAAGTGTAATAGGGGAGCGTGATCCATTCTTCTTCTGTGAGTTCAGGTAAGGGAATGATGATTTGCTGATAAGACAGGCCATTTGTACCTGCCTTGTAGTGGGTAATACTGTGAGCCGTATCATTTATATAGTGTGTATGACCGGGAGGGAATAAGCTAGCATCTGGAATGTCGTCAAGTGTCACCTTGGGTAAAATATCGATGTTTTCTTCTTGTTGCTGTCGTTCTTCCAATGCCAGTGCTTGATCGATAATGGCTTGTTTATCTATTTCCGATAAGGCTGCTTTTTTCGTCTCTAACTCTGCAGTTTCAGCTGCTTGATCTCTAGTTTGCAGCGTATCATCCGGTTGTAAAGTAAGCGTGATACGGTGTGTGTTATTGATAAACAATTCTTGAATTAAGTTAGGTAAGTAATTCCTGTCTTGGATATCGTTACGCAAGGATTGTAAGGCGCTTTCCAAATCCATAAATTCCAGAATATCACCGCGATGTGTTGCGGGAGATAGCGCGCCCATAATTAACTGTAAGCCATAAGGGTAACCGTCACCACCAATCTCACGCTGCTGTAACTCTAATTGATGCAGCGATGCTTCGATATGTTCTTGCGGCATACCGTTTTCGGCGACTTCAGCAAGCAACGACATAACCGATGCTTCAATTGCGTCGGTATCTTTGCTATTACAACCTTGCAAGCCACATACAAATAACATTTCGTATTGCGAGTCATCACTACCGCATAATGGTGATGGGGATGTGCCATACGAAGAGGTTTCTAATAGGTGCTGCAGTGGTGATGCACTATTATCGTAGAGTAAACTGGATAATAAATGGACTTCTAAATTACGTTTTAAATCGATACTCTTATCTAACAACCAAGCCATTACAATATGTGATTGTTTGTCTGGGTCATCACCTTCTGCAGGGGTATATGCGTAATTTTCCGTGACTTTTATGGGGGCAGAGAAGCGTTTTTCTGCAGGGACTTGAATTTTTTCGTCTAGTTTTTCAAAGCGAGTTAAGGCCAAGCTTTCAAACTTTTCTTGATGCTCCGCTGCACTAATATCACCAAAAGTCATAAAGATAGCATTGCTGGGATGGTAGTGTGTTTGATAAAAATCCTTTAAGTCGTCATAGCTGAGTTTTGGAATTTCTTTAGGTTCACCGCCGCTGTTGTGATGGTATGTTGTCGTAGGGAAAAGATGTTTACTGAGTGTTTGCCACAGTTGCGATGTGACCGAACTCATTGCGCCTTTCATCTCGTTAAACACCACACCCTTATAAACCAACGGTGTTTCGCTATTGTCGGCTTCTGCAAATTCTACGCGGTGGCCTTCTTGAGCAAAATCAAGAGGGTCAAGGCGGGAGAAAAATACTGCATCTAGATACACGCCGAGTAAGTTATCGAAGTCTTTACGGTTTTGACTGGCGAAAGGGTAAGCGGTCCAATCAGAGCTGGTCATCGCATTCATAAATGTATTAAGAGAGCGACGAATCATCATAAAGAAGGGGTCGCGTACAGGGTACTTTTCACTTCCGCACAGTGCGGTATGTTCCAAGATGTGGGCAACACCACAAGAATCTTCGGGTACTGTTCTTAGCGCCACTAAAAATACATTTTCGCTGTTGTCGGCACTAATATGAATATGTTGAGCATCGGTTGCACGGTGTCGGTATTCAGTAATGGTAATATCTAAGGAATCGATAGTTTTACTACGAAGCGTTTCAAAACTAGGGTGTGCAGTATGTGGCATCGGTTACTCTCTTGAGGGGTGACAGTTAGGAAGCTACTGTTGTTAAACCATTATTGTAAAACCACTGCTGTAAAACCGTTTTTCAATGATGTTGCGGTATAAAGTGCTTCTAACGAGATTAATTATTTGCGTTGCTGCTAGTGTAGCGGTTATCACTCATTTTTTCAGTCATAATTCAGCCAATAATAAGTAAAATCGCTTTGTTAATACAGGCAAAATGTTACTATTCTCGCCATATTATAATGAATAACACTTTAGCTTGGTGAGAGAGATATGTCTGATTACTCAATGATTAACCTGCTAGCTTTTACGTGGTTTTGTATTGTTTGGGTGGGTTACGCGTCTTTTGCCAAGCATCAGGCCAGAAAAGGAGTGAACCTGTCGTCAGCGCTAAACCGTCAGCGTCTAAATTGGATGGAGCAAGTGATAGGTCGTGAGCATCGCATTATGGATGCCGCATTGATTGCGAATTTAGAGCGTAATACGTCATTTTTAGCTTCCACGAGTATTCTGGTGTTAGCAGGTCTGTTGACCGCATTGGGTATTGTGGGAAGTATTGATAGCGTACTGCAGTCATTTCCGTTTTATGAAGTGAAAGAGAACTCCACTTTTTGGGTGCAAGTTAAAATATTAATGTTGGTAGTGATTTATGTCTATGCCTTTTTCGCGTTGACATGGTCTATGCGGCAGTACGGTTTTGCATCCGTGATGATTGGCTCTGCACCTAGTCCAGAAGAGGCACAGCGCCAGCCAATATTAAAAGAAAAGTATATTTATGCTAGTGCTAAAGTTATCGATATGGCAGGTCACGCTTATAATTATGGTTTGCGCGCGTATTACTTTTCTTTAGCTATATTACCGTGGTTTGTGTCGCCTTGGCTGTTTATAGCATCGAGTACCTTAGTTGTTATTGTGTTGTATATGCGTGAATTCCACTCTCGCCCTTATCATGTTATCCATGACTATATTAACTACATTGATTCTTGTGACATTAAGAACGATTCATCTAATGATAACGGGAAAGATTAAGAAATTGATTTTGTTTAGATGCCTCATTTAGATAAGCGAAAGTAAGAAATTTCTTTTAAGAGTTTTTTACTCAGCACAGACAGTTGCTCACTGGCAGCAGATGTATTTTGTGTGCTTTCTGCACTTTCAGTGGAATAGTCTTTAATTCGACCGGTGTTTTCTGACACTTCTTGCACTAAGGCGTTTTGTTCGTGACTACTTTTAGCAATGATTTCGCTCGTTTCTAGTATTGATGTAATAGAATGCTCAATAGCACCCAGTGAATTAGAAACGACTTCTGTTTGCTCTACATTCTGCTCCGAGCGATCTTTTGACGTCGCCATGCAATCGACAGCTAATTTAGTATCGTTGATTAAGCCTTCAATAATACGACGTATTTCTTCAGCGGATTCACCGCTACGCATAGCGAGTGATCGTACCTCATCGGCAACTACCGCAAACCCTCTACCTTGTTCACCGGCTCTTGCTGCTTCGATTGCGGCATTTAATGCGAGTAAATTGGTTTGTTCGGTGACAGACTGAATGACCTCTAGCATGGACTTAATCTCATCAGTACGCTTTTCTACCGCGTTGACCGATGTGGATGCGCGGTCAATATCTTCTGCTAATGATTTCATCGAGTCTAAATTAGTTTTAACCGCCTCCGCCCCTTCTTGGGTTTTTTCTCCCGCATCATTTGCAGCCAATTTAACGGTATCGCCATTTTGAGCAATATCACTCGATTTTTCAGATATTTCTTGAACAGAGGATGCTATTGCCACTGTTTCTTTGTCTTGTTGAGCAATGGTCTCTTTTGAATCGTTACACATTTTATTCAGGGTATTAGCAGAATCTGACAACTCACTTGCGCTAACCGATACTTCGCTCAGTACTTTTTGTATCTTGTCTAAAAAGCGGTTAAATCGGTGAGAGAAATCACCTAGCTCATCGTTACTATTTACATCAATTCTGGGGGTAAGGTCGCCCGCTGAAATAGTATCCATGTAGTCAGCCATTTGTTGAATAGGGCTGGCTATATGGCGTGCTAAAAATATGCCCATTCCTGCTGTTAATAAAGTGATGATGACAGTAATCAGTACTTCTTTGATGAATATGGCATTATTCTCATCCTGAATTTTTTGTTTAATTTGAGCAACATTTCCGTCAATAGAATTGATATAAGCGCCAGTGCCAATCATCCATCCCCATTTTTCTAAACCAATAGCATAAGACATTTTGGGTTCATCTTTATCCGTGGCAGGGTTAAACCAAATGTATTCGTAAAAATCACCACCAGACTTGGCGATATCAATTAAGTCTTTAATCAAAGGTTGGTCATTAGCATCTTTTAGACCGATAAGATTTTTACCTTCTAGCGATGGTTTTGGGCGAGTAGCCAAATTGGTGCCATCGTATTGATAAACAAAAACATAGTTTCCATCGTCGAAGTTCATGCTGCGCAAAATGGCTAAAGCTTGGTTTTTTGCGGCTTCGTCATCTGATGAAGCTCCGTCATAAATTGGTTTGATTGCACTCTTCGCGATATCTAGATGACTCTTAACTTTCTCTTTTACCAATTTTATTTCGGCGCCAGTTATCATGTCAGTGGTGTCATTAATAATGGTGTGTGATGCGTTATACACCACCCACATCATAATAAGAGACAACAGAATAACTGGAACCATGGATGCAAAAATGATTTTTTGGCGAATACTGATATTTTTCATATTGAGGTGCCCGTCAACAACTGTTGTTACAAATATTAAGTGATTACTTTATAGTCTAGACGATGTTTTTGAATATGCAGGCGAATATTTGAGTCGAGTTGTGGCATGGCGGGTGGCGTGTTTGAAAGGGGATTTAATAGAGGGCTATTAGCTTGTGACACCAGTAATTTGGCGGTTAATGACTAATGTGGCGACGATAAAGGCACAAGAGGCAAGCAAACAGGCGGTAAAACCATAGTATTGATACAGTAAACCCGATAAAAGAATACCGCTTAAGCGACCTGCAGCATTCGCCATATAATAAAATCCCACATCCATAGAGGCGCCGTCTTCTCTCGCATGCGCAACAATGAGGTAGGAGTGAATAGAGGAGTTAACCGCAAATATCCCGCCAAAAATAAATAAACCGATCAGTAGCGTGATGCCAATATGGAATGACGTAAATAGAGCGGCAGCGGTAGTAAAAGTGATCGCCAATAATAGCAGTCCCCATGTTTGCAAGCGATCTTTGGCTTGTGCTGGAGGAATGGCTCGAGTGAGTTTAGGTGTTATCGCTTGAATACCACCGTAGGCAATAATCCATAAAGCTAATGTGGTGCCTACTGCGGTGTGATTCCAGCCCAGCTGGTTTTGTAAAAACACCGGTAGCGCAACAGCGAACCAAATGTCACGCGAACCGAATAAAAAAAATCGAGTGGCAGATAAATAATTGATATTAGCATTACTGGAAAATACATCGGTAAACTTCGCTTTATACTGGCTAGAACCAATGCGTTTACGAAGTAAGCATAGGCTTGCTAATAAGGTCACTGTTAGCATCACCACCATGCTAATAATGGTGCCTTTAAACCCGATCCATGCCAAGAGTACACCACCAAGAAAAAAGCCAACGCCTTTTAAAGCATTTTTAGAGCCAGTCAGCAATGCGACCCAGCGATATAGCTGCTGGTTATCGCTAATAAGGGTTTTTATGGTGCTTTTCGCACTCATTTTATTTAAGTCTTTTGCAATCCCTGATAGCGCTTGCGACACCATGACATAAAATGCGGTGAGTAACGAGGTGTCCACTAATAGCATAGCGAGTGCAATAATTTGTAATGCTAAACCCACTTGCATGGTGATGTTTAAGCCGATTCTTGCG
>UPTG01003325.1_pt1 | contig 10307 bp, 9 predicted proteins | sample 2160121 | NCBI WGS metagenome assembly UPTG01 (sample SAMN06266255, study PRJEB28933) | marine metagenome | isolation source: Columbia River Estuary | place: USA:Columbia River Estuary, USA | collected 2014-07-27 | reverse complement strand
CTCGCTATGCGGTGCTTGATCAGATGACTGAAGAGGCGCTGGACGCGACCATTGCGGCGCTTGGGGCCGGGCAAGACTTCCTGATCATCGACACGCCGGGCCTGCGCTCCCTGGGGCTGTTCGCCGACGAGGACGCGGTTGACGCCGTGTTCGGCGACATCCAGGAACTGGCTGAGGCGTGCCGGTTCAGCGACTGCGCGCACGTGTCGGAGCCGGGATGCGCAGTCCTGCAGGCGTGCGCCGATGGTCTGCTGCCGACCGCGCGCTACGAGTCCTGGCGTCGCCTTCAACGGGAGGTGGCCAGCGCGCAGTTGCGGGCCGATCCGCGCCAGCTGCGCCGGCACCACAGGCAGATGTCGCAGATGCACAAGGAGATCGGCAAGTACAAGCGGTAGCGCCGCACTGGCATGCGGTCGTGCCCGGGGGTCACGAGGGCCGTACCAGGCCAGTCTCGTAGGCGAACACGACGGCCTGCACGCGATCACGGACGCCCAGCTTGGCCAGCACCCGGCCCACGTGGGTCTTCACCGTGGTCTCGGAGAGCACGAACCTCTCGGCGATCTCCAGGTTCGACAGACCCTCGGCGACGGCCTGCAGCACCTCCTTCTCGCGCGGGGTGAGGCTCTCCACGCGAGGATCGACAGCCGGCCGCAGCTCGGGGGTCGCGTTGGACTCAGGCATCCGGTCCGCGAAGAGGTCGAGCATCCTGCGGGTGATCCGGGGTGAGACGACGGCGTCCCCGCTGGCCACGGTGCGAATGGCCCGCACCAGCTCGGCTGGTGGTGCGTCCTTGAGCAGGAAGCCGCTGGCCCCGACCCGCAGGCCCTCGAAGGCGTACTCGTCGAGGTCGAAGGTGGTGAGGATGATTACTTTTATATCCGGTTGTTGGGCTTTCAACCGGCGCGTGGCGGCCGCGCCGTCCATCACCGGCATCTGCATATCCATAAGCACGATGTCGGGCAAGCACTCGCCCGCGAGGGTCACTGCATCGGCACCATTAGCCGCTTGACCCACGATCTCCACACCTTCGATTTTTTCCAAGAGCCTTTGCAAGCGGATGCGCGCCAGTGACTCATCATCGACAATTAGCACCCTAATCAACGTCAACCCTCCAATGGTTTAAATAAAATCCTTGTTCGATACTCGCTGTTAATAATTTGCTGCTGCAGTTCGGCTCGACCCTGAAAAAAGGCGTCCAAGCGATGGCGTAAATTCGTCAGCGCAAGATTATTCCCCGCCACCCGCGCCGTTTTTGGCGCAGCAATGTCCATGCTATTCACCACCTCGATGCAGACCCAGCCATCTTGCTCGCCAATTGATACCCTCAAATAACCACCATCGCGGGCAGGCTGAATACCATGAAATACCGCGTTCTCGACCAGCGGTTGCAAGATCAGCGCAGGAACCCGTATTTTTTCCATATCTACGCTGATAATCCACTCCGACTTTAGCCGCTCCTCAAGCCGCAATGCCTCAATATCCAAATATTGCTGACAGGCTTGTACCTCCTGCTGCAAGCTAACTCCGCCAGAGGTGTCGTGGAGCGCGTAGCGAAACAAACCACACAGATTCTCCACGGTTTTTTCAGCTTTGTCGGCATCCACGCGAATAAGACTGGCCAGGCTATTCATACTATTAAAGAGAAAGTGGGGGCGAATTCTGGCCTGCAACGCATCAAAGCGCGCTTCAAGATTGGCGCTCTGCTGCTGACGCAAGCGGTGCTGCAAGTAAAAAAACCGCAAAACTGCCCCCGCAGGAATCGCCGCGATCAGCAGTGTGTCCGCAATCGTCAGGGGATCGGCACGCCAATCCCCCGTCGTTGAAAATCCGTGCCAAACCTCCGCCAGCCATGCGCAGATGGCGGTCGCCAGCAGAACCAACACGTAATTGATAATTGCGATATGCGCAAGTGAGAGGGGCTGGGAAAAGGCTGAGTCCGCGCTGGAAGGCCGACGCGGCGCGGTGAGATAGTGCCGCGCGCAGCAAAGAAAGAGCGCGCTCAGCAGGGTAATCCAAAAGACCTCTAGCGCAATTTTGCCTAACAACACAAAATCGAAATGCTCAAGGCCGCTCAGAATAAGCGCTATCATTAACGACATCAGCGCGGCCATGAGCAGTAAACCGAACAACCCTTCGCCGCGACAGAGATTGGGAATAAAATAATCGTTAAATTCGGCCAGTTTTTGCCTTGAATCACTCATTCAAGTTATTGCTCATCCCTGTGATTAGTTATAATCCTAGTCGCGATATAACCACTGAGCAAATAAGTCGATGAGCAATTTCGAAAAGCCCGCCAATAGCGACACACCCGCAGCCAAAACCAATCAGGCGTGGGGAGGCCGTTTTAATGAACCAGTGGACGCCTTTGTCGAACGTTTTACCGCCTCAGTCAATTTTGATAAACGGCTCTATCGTCAAGATATTCAAGGTTCTATCGCCCACGCCAGAATGCTCGCTGAAGCGCAGGTCTTAACCGCGCAAGAGCGCGATCAAATCATTGCTGGACTAACAGACATCGAAGCGCAAATTGACGCGGGCCAATTCGTTTGGTCTGTACCGCTCGAAGATGTCCACATGAATATTGAAGCGGCGCTGACGCAGAAGATCGGCATTGTGGGCAAAAAGCTCCACACCGGACGCTCGCGCAACGATCAGGTGGCAACCGATATTAAACTCTGGCTGCGAGACCAAATAGACCAAATAGCCCCGATTTTAACCCGTCTCCAGCGCGGCATGATTGAGCTCGCGGCAAAAGAGGCCAGCACGATTATGCCTGGGTTCACGCACCTGCAAACCGCCCAGCCCGTGACGTTTGGCCACCATCTACTGGCGTGGAATGAAATGCTAGAGCGCGACTACAGCCGCCTTCAAGACTGCCGCAAGCGCCTCAATCAAAGCCCTCTCGGCGCGGCCGCACTGGCGGGAACCACTTACCCAATCAATCGCCAATTCACCGCCGAAGCGCTGTTCTTTGATCGCCCGACCGAAAACTCGCTGGACTCTGTGAGCGATCGTGATTTTGCGATTGAATTTTGCGCCTTTGCCAGCATGCTGATGACTCACCTCTCGCGTATGTCGGAAGAGTTGGTGCTGTGGACCTCCGCGCAATTTCAATTTATTCATTTGCCAGACCGTTTCTGCACTGGCTCGTCGATTATGCCGCAGAAGAAAAACCCTGACGTGCCCGAGCTGGTGCGCGGAAAAACGGGCCGCGTTAACGGCCATTTGGTCGCTCTGCTGACCCTGATGAAAAGCCAGCCTTTGGCCTACAACAAAGACAATCAAGAAGATAAAGAGCCGCTATTCGACGCGGTGGACACAGTGAGTGACTGCTTGCGCGCTTTCGCTGACATGATTCCAGCCATTGAGTCGCGCAAAGAAATTATGTTTGAAGCGGCACGCCGGGGTTTTTCAACGGCAACCGATCTCGCCGACTACTTAGTCCGAAAAGGCATCGCCTTCCGCGACTCGCATGAAATCGTCGGTAAATCTGTTGCCTATGGCATCGCACAAAATAAAGATCTGTCCGAGATGACGTTGGAAGAGTTGCAGCAATTCTCACCGGAGATTACCGCCGATGTGTTCAATGTCCTAACACTAGAAGGCTCTGTTGCCGCGCGCAATCACCTCGGCGGTACCGCTCCTGCCCAGGTAAGTGCCGCAGCAGGCCGAGCGCTGGCAAGACTAGCCGAACGCAATTAAAAATCAAACTCAATCTTCTGCCCCGCCTGCGCCATGCAGGCGTCGGCTAGCATACTACCCAACGGCTCACCGCTGACCGTGTTGCACCACTTCCCCGCAATAAGCCTGAAATGAAAGCCGCCCGCCTTCACCGCCAGCCACACTTCACCCACCGCCGCTTGGCGCGACAAGATGATCTGCGAGCCGTTATCTTCGCAGGTTAGCGTCAACATTCCAGCGCCATTTTCGTAGTCGATATCAGCGCCACTGTCCTCGATACTCTCCTCAATGGAAAACATCAGCTCGTCCACCAACTGATTAAACTGTGCTTCATTTAAGGTGTTTTTTACATCGCTCATTAATTACCGCTCCGGTGGGATGACGCGTGGTTTGCCGCTGACAAAGTATAATTGTTTGAGTGTCGTCCGCCACTGCCGCTATACTTGTGCTCTTGAGTTATCGACCTCTATCCAAGGCAGGAATTATAAACCATGTACCATCCATTATTGCGGCAATCGCCGCGAAAAATTGCGCTTCTTAGCGCCGCACTGATTCTTCTCGTCAGCATGACTGGCTGCGGAAATAAAGGCGATCTTTTCTTGCCACCGGATACGGCAGCCACTCTCAGCGCAGCACCAACCAACAGCGAAATTTGAGACCTTATGCACCATGCTACTAGTGCCCAGAATGGGACATTATCAATTGAGGGCGTAACTCTCGAAACCATTGCCACACAATTTGGTACACCTTGCTACGTGTATAGCAAAGCGGCCATTAGCGCCAACTTTCTGGCTTATCAGGCCGCTCTGGCAAAGAAAAACCATCTGATCTGCTACGCTGTAAAAGCCAACTCCAATCTCGCTGTGCTGCAAACGCTGGCCCAGTTAGGCGCAGGCTTCGATATTGTTTCTGTGGGTGAACTAGAACGCGTGTTGCGCGCCGGTGGCGACCCTGCGAAAGTCGTCTTTTCAGGCGTGGCAAAAACCGCTAGCGATATTACGCGAGCCCTTGAGCTTGGCATTCACTGCTTCAACGTTGAATCACAGGCTGAACTTGTACTGCTTAATAGTGTGGCTCAAGCCTGCGGAAAAACAGCACCGGTATCCCTGCGCGTCAATCCCGACGTAAACGCCCAGACACACCCTTACATTTCGACAGGCCTTAAAGAAAACAAATTTGGCATCGACATCAACTTGGCATCAACAGTTTATCAGCAGGCCGCCGGTATGAGTCATATCGAGGTTGTCGGTGTTGATTGTCACATTGGCTCGCAACTGGTGACCATTGAACCTTTTGTGGCGGCCCTCGAGCGCCTACTCATTTTGGTCGACCAGCTCGCCGACATGGGTATAACCCTCAAGCACATTGATATTGGCGGCGGCTTAGGAGTTCGCTACGACAGCGAGCAACCACCCACAGCCGAACAGTATATGTCAGCCATTTTACCGCTGCTCGCCAACCGCAGCGAAACGCTCCTGCTCGAACCGGGGCGCTCGATTGTCGCCAATGCCGGAGTGCTATTAACCCAAGTGCAGTTCACTAAAAGTAACGGCGACAAGCATTTCGCCATTGTCGATGCTGCCATGAACGATATGATCCGCCCCGCCCTCTATCAAGCATGGATGGATATTCAACCAGTGAAACCAAGTCATGCAGAGACATTGACCTACGATGTCGTAGGGCCGGTGTGTGAAACCGGTGATTTTTTAGCCAAAGATCGGGCATTGGCTATCAGCGCCGGCGATTACCTCTGCCTGTTCTCGGCAGGCGCGTACGGGTTTGTGATGAGCTCAAACTACAACAGCCGCACACGAGCCCCAGAGATCATGGTAGACGGTGAAAAACTGCACTTGATTCGCCAGCGAGAAACATTCGATGATCTGGTTCGCGGCGAACACCTATTGCCGGCAGTGTCATCATGTTAATTAAATTTACGAAAATGCACGGTTTAGGCAATGACTTTGTCGTGATCGACGCTGTGACACAAAATGTTCGTCTCACTCCGGCGATTGTGCGACGCCTCGCCGACCGAAAAACAGGTATAGGCTGTGATCAACTGCTGGTAGTCGAACCGCCGACCCAGCCCGATATCGACTTCAGCTACCGTATTTACAACAGCAACGGCGACGAAGTTGAGCAATGTGGCAATGGCGCGCGCTGTTTGGCGCGATTTATTCACGACCGAAAGCTTACTGGGAAAAACCCAATCCGCGTCAAAACCTCGAATCGCGTGATGGAACTGAAAGTCGTTGATAAAAATACCGTTGCCGTCGATATGGGCATCCCCGAACTAGACCCAGCCGCCATTCCATTTCAAGCGGCCCAACAGGCCTTGCACTACAGCATCGACGTGGACGGCGAGACACAGCAGATTTCGGTCATTTCAATGGGTAACCCCCACGCCGTTCTGATCACAGACGATGTAGCCAACGCGCCTGTGGCGGATCTCGGTGCGAAACTGGAGCGTCACCCACGCTTCCCTAATCGCGTGAATGTCGGCTTTATGCAAATCGAAAGCCGCGATACCATCAAGCTTCGAGTGTTTGAGCGCGGTGTTGGCGAAACTCAGGCTTGCGGTTCAGGAGCCTGCGCCGCTGCTGTCGCTGCACTGCAGCAAAACTTAGTCAATTCTCCGGTTACCGTTCAGCTAACGCGGGGAACTTTGCAAATAGACTGGAAAGGTGAAGGTCATCCACTGATAATGACTGGCCCCGCCGCGACAGTTTTCCACGGACGAGTACGCATATGATCACACCGACAAAAACCGATCCGACTGAAAAAATGGTGCGCGAATATCTGCGCAACAACCCAACCTTTCTCGATGACAATGCGGATATTCTCGAGTCCATTGTGGTATCTCACGACAGCGGCTCGGCTATCTCTCTTGTTGAGCGCCAAGTCGGTATTCTGCGCGATCGCAATAAAGAAATGCGTGGACGCTTGGATAACATGCTGCAAACAGCTCATGAAAATGACCTCTTGTTTGAGAAAACCAAACGCCTTGTGCTGAATCTACTTGAAGGGAAGAACTTGTCGTCTCTGGTGGAAGCGGTATATGACAGCCTCGGCAAGGATTATGGCATCGAGTTTTATAGCCTGACCTTGCTCGGCGACGAGAAAAAATTGCCTCGCACCATGGCGCGCACATCAACCATGGAAAAAGCGAACGAAAAAGTGGGCACGCTGCTCGGCGCGAATCGCGCGGTTTGCGGCATCCTTCGAGAAGAGGAAATGCTGTTTTTGTTCGGTGATCAAGGCAGCAAAGTCGGCTCAGTGGCCGCAGTCCCGCTGCGTTATGACAATCTTTACGGAATTCTCGCCATCGGCAACAGCGATCCTAACTTCTACAAAAGCAGCATGGGCACATTATTCCTCAGTTATATCGCCGAGATTTTAAATCGCCTGATACCGCACTACCTTAAGTAAAACGGCCCAGAGCACAGGGCCGCTACCTCGTTTAACGGACTGGCGACTTTAACGAGTCGGTGATTTTTTGCGGGCCGGACCGTTTAATTTCTTAGGCGCAGCGCTCTTTTTCGCACCACCTCCCGCTCTTTTACTGACGCCAGCGCCTGCAGGCTTGGCGGCATTGCGGCGCCTCTTGGCCGGTTTAACGCCCTCTTTAGCACTGCCCGCACCAAACTTTCGCGCCTTTCCACTCTTTGCTTTGCGCTTTTCTTCGTGATCTTTCGCCAGCGCAGCCGCTTTAGCTGAGACCTTGATGGGCTTGCGGCCTCCCGGGTGCGAAGCTGACTTGGACTGTTCTACCAATTCAAAATCAATCTTTCGTTCATCTAGATTGACCCGCACTACCTTTACTCTGAGTTTGTCGCCTAGACGGAATACGCGGCCTGTGCGCTCACCAACCATTCGATGCTGAGCCGCCTCATGATTGTAATAATCCTTCGGCAATCCAGTGACATGAACCAGTCCCTCGACATAGAGTTCGTCGAGCATAACAAACAAGCCAAAGCCGGTCACAGCAGTAACTACACCAGAGTATTCCTGACCGACTCGATCAACTAAGTACTCACATTTAAGCCAGTTCACTACATCGCGAGTCGCCTCATCGGCGCGGCGCTCAGTGACGGAGAGGTGCGCTCCAGTGTCGTCTAGACGGGGAAGTTCATAGGGATATATTTTATCTTTTGTCAGCTCCTTGGCACCCTCAATTCGCACCACACCTGACACTTTTTTACTACTGCGAATAAGGCTGCGAATGGCCCGATGAACCAATAGATCGGCATAGCGACGAATCGGTGAGGTGAAATGGGTGTAACCCTCAAAGGCGAGTCCAAAATGACCTAGATTTTCCGCCTGATAAACCGCTTGGCTCATGGAGCGCAACAATACGGACTGAATAACCGAGGCGTCATCGCGATTTTTAGCCGACCTCAAAACACGCTGGTAGTCCTCTGGCTGGGGATCATCACCCCCGCCCAAACCCATACCTAATTCACCGAGAAAATCGCGCACCGAGGTCAGACGATCTTCGCTGGGACCCTCGTGGACGCGATAGAGTGCAGGTAGTTTAGATTTCTCAAGAAATTTCGCGGTGCAGACATTGGCGGCCAGCATACACTCTTCAATAAGTCGGTGTGCCTCGGTGCGTTTAACCGGAATAATTTGGCTTATCTTGCGCTGACCATCAAATAGGATACGAGTTTCCTGAGTATCAAAATCGATGGCACCGCGCTCGCTGCGGCGTTTGTGTAAAACACGGTAAAGATCATGTAACGAATCAATCTGCGGCAGTATGGCGGCAAACTGGTCGCGGATATTAGCGTCTTCTGGAGACCCTCGCTCTTCAATAATTTGCGCTACCTGGGTGTAGGTCATGCGCGCATGGGAATACATAACAGCTTCATAAAACTGATATTTGGTAACATCGCCCTCGCGACTGATCTGCATCTCGCAAACCATACAGAGACGATCTTCCCGAGGATTTAGAGAGCAGAGGCCATTGGACAGTTTTTCCGGCAACATAGGCACAACATGATTGGGGAAATAGACTGAGTTACCTCGCTCAAACGCTTGAATATCGAGGGCACTGCCAGGTTTTACATAATGCGAAACATCCGCAATCGCAACAATTAACTTCCAGCCACCCCTAGGTTTGGGCTGACAGTAAACCGCATCATCAAAATCTCGGGCATCTTCGCCGTCGATAGTAACCAGGGGTAGAGACCGCAGATCAACACGAAATTCTTTATCCGTAACCTGGTCTGGTATGGCATCAGTTTCCGCTTGAACCTCATCGTTCCACTGATGGGGAATGCCATAATTTCGAATCGACACTTCGATTTCAAGACCCGGGTCCAAGTGGTCGCCCAACACTTCGGCGATGTGTCCACTGGGCGCTCTATTGCGCGATGGCGCATCAGTGATACCCACTAAAACAATCTGACCGGCCGCAGCGCCGTTAAGCTGGTCAGCAGCAATGAGGATGTCCTGACTGATTCGAGGATTATCAGGGCGCACAAAGTGGATACCGCTTTCGCAGAAGTAACGCCCAACTAATTCTGTAGTCTTGCGCTCAACAACGTCCACCAAAGTACCCTCGGGACGTCCGCGACGATCTCGACCGGAGATTCTCACCAGCACAACATCACCGTCAAATACGCGGCGCATCTGACGGCTAGAAAGATAGATGTCTTGCTCACCCGCTTCCAGAGGTGAGACGAAACCATAACCTTCCGGATGACCTATAACACGGCCCTTAACCAAATTTAGCTTATCCAAAGTGCCGTAGCCATCAGCCCGATTGCGAGCAACCTGACCATCCCGCTCCATAGCACGAAGACGCCGACGCATTGCTTCGATCTGCTCTTCATCAACTAATTGCAATCCCACGCAAATTTCCTCGTGAGTCAGCGGCCCAACACTGTCCCGGAGATAATCGAGGACGAATTCTCGGCTCGGCACAGGACTCTGATATTTGGATGCTTCACGACTAGCGTAGGGATCTGTCGGTTTTTCTTTTCGGGACATAGACTGTTTAGTATCGAGTTAATAGACAGGCAGTCTATGTCTTATAGGCTATGGAGTAAAAGAAATTCGACAGCTAAAAAAAACCCAAACTTGGCAAGTGCCATGTCCGGGTTTTAAGGGGTACCAGTGATATTGATAAATGTTAACTTACGTCATCCTTGGCGCCCAACCTTCCATTCTCGATGTATTTATCACAACATCGTTAGTATCAAACGGCTAGTACTAATTTGGCCTGTTTCCTTAACTAGCCAACTCCCTGTCAGCTATGCCTCAAGCGTCCTGCTTATTAGCGCCGTCTGTATAAAAAGCAGTGTAGGACTGTTGTCTATTCACCACTACCATCCCTTTGAACGCATCATGCTAGGGAGCCAATACAGGGATGTATAATAAGCCTGTGTTTTATGAAAGAAAATTACACTGACGAACTAGTACTAAAGGATTAGTTTTTGATCTGAGGAAGCACGGCGCATCCGTTCAAGTGCTTAGGAAGTCTTCGATATGCTGACGAATCTGCTTTACACGCATAAGGTTCTTCTCTGCATCAAGAGAACCGTAGTCAGCTATAAAGGCCAACACCAAGCCCCGCAGTTCAGTCATTCCGTAGAGGCCGGAGAGACCCATGAGATCGTGAACTA
>UPTG01003323.1_pt1 | contig 10308 bp, 5 predicted proteins | sample 2160121 | NCBI WGS metagenome assembly UPTG01 (sample SAMN06266255, study PRJEB28933) | marine metagenome | isolation source: Columbia River Estuary | place: USA:Columbia River Estuary, USA | collected 2014-07-27 | reverse complement strand
GAGAAGATGTGTCTTTTACTGATTTGTCCGAAAATGAATATGAATCTTTTGAATTTATCTTCGGAGATGGAACGCAATCTGATAGATATGATAGAAATTATTCTGAACCAATCCTTCATGAATATGCCATCTCAGGATCTTTTTATGTTAAGTTAAGAATTTTTAATGATTTAGGATGTGTGGATGAGCTCACTAAAACAATAAGAATCGGAAAAGGGTATAATATTTTAGTTCCTAATGTATTTACACCAAATGGTGATATTTGGAATAATAGGTTCAGACCAATGTTCAATGGTTTGAATGAAATTACACTTAGAATTTATGACTCAAAAGGAGGTTTATTGTATGAAGAGTCAGGCGAGGTAGGGAAGGACCCCAGTATTGTTGGACTTTCACTGCTAGGTTGGGATGGGCTAAACAATTCAGTGTCCTCTCCTTATTATATCTATACAATTAATGGAAAAACTATAGACGATGAAGATATTTTTAGAGACGGTACATTTATAATACTTCGTTAATATGAAAAAGACGAGACTCACATTAGTAATTTTATTATTGTTCATTTTTAAAACATTTGGTCAAGAGGATATTATTGTAAGTCATTCTCGTTTTATGCAAAAGGTGAACCCTAGTTTTTTTGGTATGAATAATATGAATAAAACTGGAGTTCTATTTAATTCTGTTGGCTTACTGGGTAATGTGAATATTGAAAGTAAGTATTTCTTTGGTGCCTTATCTTTTGATTCTGATAACTTTAGTATTGGACTGGATGTATATTCACTAACGATGGACAATACAGGTATGGTAAATACCAGACCCAGTATTAGTTATATTTATAAAATTCAATTGGATAATGATCTTTATTTCTTGCCTGCGATTTCTATAGCATCTGGAAGTTCAAGAATAGATAACTCTAAGTTGATATTTGAAGATCAGTTAACTTTAGTCTCAGGATACCTTCAATCAGAATCCCAAGATCCATTAGCCCCATTAATTGGGAATGCGAGTTATCTTGATCTTGGAGCATCTTTTATAGTACATTCCTCCAACTATTTAATGGGATTGAGCATCAAGCATTTAAACCAACCTAACATATCTTATAACAAAGAGGATAATAACATAAAACTCCCTATTCGTTATTCCATTCAAGGGGGCTATGAGTTTGATGTAAATCCATATGACCGACCACTTCTTCCAAGATACTCGACCATACTTTCATTTTTTAATGCATCCATGATGGGAAAAAATATTGATATTTATTTATCTCAGGAGGCGCAGTTAGGAGAATTTTCTATTGGCTTAAATCAACAATTTAAAAAAACGGGAGATTTTGGTTTTACTAATATTGGACTTTCTGTTGCATTAGCTTATGAGAACTTTGAGTTTGGAACGTTATATAATTTCCCTTTCCAAAATCAAGCAAAATCTTCAGTTTATTCTCCTAGTACAATTGAGGTTTTCCTGACTTTTGATTTTAGTCCTTACTTGAGAAACAAACGAGGTGATTATAGAAGAATCAGTATTGATAACTACTATTAATTTCTGAAAATTCCATTTGGAAATACAACGGGACTCTCAAAGCCATTTTTTCCTACTGTTGATATTCCAAAAAAGAAATTATCGATTACGATACCCTCTAAAACATATTCGTTTATATCCCCAACAAAGCGTTCGTTTTGCCAGATTGGACTAGTTGTATCACGCCAGTATATTTTATAACCGGATATATTTGGGTCATTTACTTTTTCCCATTTAAATTTGGCTGCTGCCTGAACAATGCCACCAATAGAAAGTTTTTTGACTGCAGGTGGTGCCCAAGCAATACTTGCTAAATTTATTGCATTTACGGCAGTTAATTTTTTTGCATATTCAAAATCCACACCTTCAATTACATCACCATAGGCAATCCCATCTTCAACCCTAATATCTTGATGTGGCATCACATAGTCTTCGTGCGCTTCCATAATTCGAATCCCTGCAAAACCGACATCATTAAAAGGGCGATGGTGACCTCCACGTCCAAAACGATCCAATCTATATATCATCATAGGATTCATTTCGGGCATAAAAGTCTTTACATTCTTATGAACGTATCTTGCTAATTGTCTTGAAATTCCATCTACTTCACCGCCATAGAAACGGCGTGCATTTCTTGCTTTTTCAGTTTCATTTGCTGGAACAGGCTCAGAAAAAATACGAAAACTTCGGTTGTCAATAACTCCGTCAACCCCCTTTATATTACCTATCATATCATTGTTCAAGATTCCAATAATTTCCCAGCCTTGAGCATTTACATATTTAGCTAAACCTTTTCCGCCAAATAAGCCTTGCTCCTCTCCGGCAAGACCTACATAAACAATACTATTTTCAAAAGTGTAATTTGAAAGTACTCGTGCAGCTTCAATTGTTCCAGCCATCCCGCTTGCATTATCATTTGCTCCAGGAGAATCATCTTTATAATTAGTTGGATCTGAGATTCTAGAATCAATATCCCCGCTCATTATTATAAAACGATTGGGATGCGTTTTTCCACGTTGAATGGCAACAACATTATTTATCCAAACAGGTTTTACAATTCGATCACCATCCTCAGGAGTAAAATAGTTTTTTTGATAAAAAACTTCTAAACAATTGGAACATTCATTTGAAATTGTTTCAAATTGACTTTTAATCCAACGTCTTGCAGCACCTATCCCGCGAGTTTCAGACAAGGTATCGCTTAGGGTGTGCCGTGTTCCAAAATCAGCTAGTTTTCGAATATCATTTTCCAAACGTTTTGAGGAGGTGTTATCAATAATATCGTATAAGACATTTTTTGTTTGTGCTGTACTAATAAGGAAGCACAAAAAAGCGACTATGAAGAATCTTTTTTTCATCTCAAATTTTATTGTAAAGTAATAAAAAAACAAATACTCAAATATCGTTTTTAGCGTATCTTCTTAGAAGCAGTACTTATTTTCCTCAATTAGTTTATCTGCAATTTGTGTTTTTAATCCAATAATGTCCGAATATTCTTTGAATTGAAGTTTTTTATAAAGCACTTCCAAAAGTTGTTTCTGTTCGTCTTCTTTACACATGTTTATAATAACTTCTTTCCCTTTTTTAGCAATAATATCTGAAGCTTCATATAGGTAAGCTTTAGTCATTGCAATTTGAACAAGTTGACTTTTTTCTCCAGAACGATCACAATTTTTTAACGTTCTTAAAATTGCAGATTCTGTAAAATAGATTTCAATAAAAATGTCTGATAATGCCAATAGTATCTGTTGGTGTTCATCTAATTTTGCACCATATTTTTGTGCAGCATTTCCAGTCAAAACAATAAATAATTGTTTGAAATTAGCCAATAAACGTCTTTCTTCAGCGAGTATAGATCCTCTATCGGTTGGAATATTAGTATCTTCTTTTATGCTTGTTGCTGCTTTCATAACCGCCGACATCAAGTCCAATTGTCCTTTCATTCCTTTTTTCAGAAGCATACCTACAGAAAGCATTCTGTTTATTTCATTAGTTCCTTCATAGATTCTTCCTATTCTTGCATCTCTCCATGCAGATTCCATAGGCATGTCTGCAGAAAATCCCATTCCACCCATTATTTGAATTCCATGGTCTGCAGCATTTTGTATATCTTCAGAGGCTCCTACTTTTAAAAGGGAACATTCAATTGCAAAATCCTCAACTCCTTTTAACTCAGCTTCTTGATGTGTCAAACCTTCGGCTACAAAAGATTGTATTCTTTTTTCTACATCATATGCCGCACGATAACAAGCAGACTCTCCAGCATAACAGGAAGTTGCCATATGTGCCAGTTTTTCTTTTATTGCACCAAATTGAGCAATAGGGGTATTGAACTGGATTCGTTCATTTGCATATTGAACAGCAGCAGAAGTAATTCTTCTTTGTGCATCCAAACAGGCAACACCTAATTTTATACGACCGACATTTAATGCATTCATGGCAATTTTAAAACCCTCCCCACGACCAGCTAGCATATTTTCTACAGGTACTTTGGTCTCACTAAAGAATACTTGGCGTGTGGAAGAGGAATGAATTCCAAGTTTATTTTCTTCATCTCCAAAAGTGATTCCATTAGCATCATCCTTAGGAACAATAAAGCCAGTAATATTTTTATCATCTTCAATTCGTGCAAATACAATGAAAACACTTGCAAATCCAGCATTTGAAATCCACATTTTCTGCCCTGATATCAAATAATGAGTACCATCATCTGACAAAACAGCTTTTGTCTTCCCAGAGTTGGCATCAGAACCTGCACCAGGCTCAGTTAAACAATAAGAGCCAAACCATTCTCCTGTTGCTAATTTTGTGACATATTTTTGTTTTTGCTCTTCTGTACCATAAAGTGTGATAGGTAAGGTTCCAATTCCTGTATGAGCACCAAAGGCTGTTGATAAAGATCCAGTAGCTCCAGAGATATAATCACAAACCAACATTGTAGAGACAAAATCCATCCCCAGACCTCCATAGGCTTCGGGTACTGATACACCTAAGAATCCGAGGGCTCCTATTTTTTCCATTAACTCTTCGGTTAAAGCGTAATCCTTTTTTTCAAAGCGATCTTTATTAGGCCATACCTCACGATCAATAAACTCTTGAACAGCTTCTTTCATCATGCGTTGTTCTTCAGAAAAATCTTCTGGAGTAAAAATATCATCTGGTGTTTGATCATCAATGATAAAACTCCCTCCTTTAATCCAATTGTCTTTTTTTAATTCCATGTTTGTTGTATTTATGTTTGGGTAATTGTAGTATTAAAATGTTTAAAATTTGAAGTAGTTTCTCGAATGCATTCAATGACTTCAAAAAAATGTTGAACTTGTTGTTGTGTGAGTTGTTGGTCTATTTTTTCATTAAAATCTAAAACGACAGCTTTTGAGTTCTCACGATGTTTTTTTCCTTCCGGTGTAAGGTGTATTAGTACTCCTCTGCCATCATTAGGATTTTTTATTCTATTTATTAATCCTCTTTCTTCCATTGTATTTAATAACCTAGATAAACTAGTTGGTTCCATTCCCATTTTAGGTCCTAAGTTGGTGGAGGGTGTCCCCTCTGAATCGATGCTTAATAATGCAAACCCCATCGCCATGGTAGAGTCAAATTGAAGGGCTTCTTTACTATACATTTTACTTACTAGTTGCCACGTTGATCTTAGTGCACTTTCAAAAGTTTCATGTCTCATACAGATCAAATGTAATAAATTTTACTATGCATGCATAGTAATATGATTTTATTTTAAAAAAAAAGTGTCTAGATTTCCAGACACTTTTTTAATAGGATATTTAAAAGTTAGCTATTCGTACATTTTTTCAATAAGATCACTGTACTTTTCTTTAACTACTTTTCGTTTTAATTTCATTGTAGGGGTTAAGTGCCCTTCATCAATTGTCCATTCCTCAGGAATAAGTTCAAATCTTTTGATTTGTTCCCAAGAACCAAATTTTTTGTTGTGTATGTCAATATCATTTTGAATAGCCTCAATAAGAATACTTTCTTTGCAGGCATCAACTAATGAATTTGTTTTGATTCCTTTAGATTCTAACCATTGTAATATATATTCTATGTTAGGTTGAATCAATGCTGTAGGCATTTTTCTACTTTCACCTACGACCATTATTTGTTCTATAAACAAAGATTGTTTCATCTGATTTTCGAGCACTTGCGGAGCGATGTATTTACCGCCAGAAGTTTTGAACATCTCTTTTTTACGATCGGTTATTTTTAAAAAGCCTTCCGAATCAATTTCTCCTATATCACCTGTGTGGAAGAAATCATTACTCATGACTTCAGAAGTCTTTTTGGGCTCTTTATAATATCCCATCATCACATTGGGTCCTTTGCAAAGTATTTCACCATCTTCAGCAATTTTGACTGTTACCCCATCTATTATTTGTCCTACACTTCCAACTTTAAAATAATTATTACGCATATCATTAACTGATATCACTGGAGAGGTTTCGGTCAAACCATATCCTTCTACTAAAGTCATTCCTGCTGCAGTAAATATTCGGGCAAGCCTTGGTTGAAGTGCAGCACTACCTGATGCAATAAGTTCTAGATTTCCTCCTAAAGCTTCTTGCCATTTGGATAGAATTAACTTACGTGCAATTTTAAGTTTAAATTCATACCAGGCTCCATTTTGTCCATAAGGCTCATATTCTAAACCAACATTTACAGCCCAATAAAATAATTTTTGTTTGATTCCGGTAAGCTCTCCACCTCGAGCGTATATTTTGTCGTATACTTTTTCAAGTAACCTAGGAACTGCCGTCATTACGTTTGGTTTTAATTCACGTAAATTGTCGGCAATCATTTCAAGGGATTCCGCAAAATATACAGAAACACTATTGTACATGTATATATATAAAATAACACGCTCAAAGATATGACAAACCGGTAAAAAGCTTAAAGCAGATGCTTCTCCTATGTTCAGCGGAAGTCGTTTTGAACTTGCTAATACATTTGAGACTACATTATCGTGACTTAGCATCACACCTTTGGGTGTTCCCGTAGTTCCTGAGGTATATATTATAGTGGCTAAATCAGAAGGTAAAACAGCTGATTTTCTTTTTTTCAACTCACCCTCTTGATCCGAGGATGTTTCCATTTTTAATAATTCTTTCCAGTTTGAGCACCCTTTAATGGAATCAAAACTATAAATCTTTTTCAATGACTTTACTTTGTCTTTTATTGCGACAACTTTATCATATACTTCTTGATCTGAAACAAAGCAGTATTGACTTTCTGAGTGGTTTAATATATATTCATAATCCTCAGATGAAATCGTAGGATAAATAGGAACATTTACCGCTCCTATCGCTAAAAGCCCAATGTCAACAAGGTTCCACTCCGTTCGGTTTGTGGATGAAATCATTGCAATTTTATCTTGAGACTCAACGCCTAATGCAAGTAATGCACAACTTATTTGATGTGCTTTATCACAAAATTGCTGCGTATTTAAAGACTCCCAAACGCCATTATATTTGGTGGTAAATGCTTTTTCAAGTGGGGCATTAGCATTTTGATATTCAATAAAATCAAAGAGTCTAGTTGGTGTCATAATGAAGTTTTACTTGCAAAATAAGAAATATTTTGAAGTAATCATATTATTTATTTACCAGCTAGCCATTCAAATGCATTTTCAAATGCCATAAGCCATGGACTTGTCTTGTCATTTCTTTCATTTGGATAATATCCCCAGTTCCATGGAAATGTAGAACGTTCCAAATGTGGCATCATAACTAAATGTCGACCATCTTGAGAACACAGCATGGCAGCATTGTAATCTGAGCCGTTTGGATTGGCAGGATAGCCATCAAAATGATAGGTTGCAGGTATTTGGTAGGCTTTTTCTTCTTGTGGGAAATGAAATTTTCCTTCCCCATGAGCCGCCCAAATCCCTAGTCGACTACCTTCAAGTCCTTTCATCATTATTGATGATGATTCCTGAATGTCTACTGCTGTAAAATGACATTCAAATTTTCCAGAGGCATTGTGGAGCATTTTTGGTTTTTGGTCATGTTCAGGAGTTAATAAACCAAGACTCACAAAAAGTTGACATCCGTTACAAACTCCAATCGAGAGGGTGTCTTTTCTTGCAAAAAAAGCATCTAAGCTTTTCTTTGCTTTTTCATTGTATAAAAATGAACCAGCCCAGCCTTTGGCAGAACCTAAGACGTCAGAATTTGAAAACCCACCAACGGCAGCAATGAATTGAATATCTTCTAAGGTTTCACGTCCGCTTATCAAATCGGTCATGTGTACATCGATAACCTCAAAACCTGCAAGGTGAAGTGCGTAGGCCATTTCTCGTTCGGAGTTGCTTCCTTGTTCTCTGATTACTGCTGCTTTAATTTTTTTGTTTACACTTCTATTTTGTGGAACCCCACTAAAAGCCTCAGGAAAACGATATTTTAATGCTTGATTTTTATAATTTTTGAAACGCTCCTTGGATAAGCCATTTGATGTTTGATTTTCGTCTAAGGCAGTAGAAGTTGAATACCATGTATCTCGCAATCTATTTACGTCAAAAGTATGCTGGTATTCAAGGTGGTTGAGTGAAATGGTTTGATCCTTAGTTGTTGAACCCAATTTAATGCAATGGATACCTTGAGATGCCAATGTTTCATTCAGAGCTAAAGGGGATTGTAGAATAATCCCTGGATTTTCATTGAATAATAAGGTGATTAAATCTTTTGTTTTGATTTCTGATAAATTGATGGACATTCCAGCCCAAGAATTAGGAAAGCACATTTCCAACAAAGTAGTAATCAACCCGCCAGAAGAGATATCGTGACCTGCACTTATTTGATCATCATTTATAAGCTTTTGAACGGTATTGAAAGCCTTTTTAAAATAGGCAGGATCTGCGATAGTTGAGGAAGTAATTCCAATTTTATTTTCTGTTTGAGCGAAGGCAGAGCCGCCAAGAGAGAGTTCAGTTTTAGATAAATCAATATAGTATAAATCCCCTCCATTTTCTTTGAGATCGGGAGTAACCACTTTTGTAATATCAGAACAAGCAGCACCAGCAGAAATGATTACAGTCCCTGGGGCTGTAACTTTTCCGTGATCATATTCTTGTTTCATGGAAAGAGAATCTTTACCTGTAGGTATGTTTATGCCTAAAGCAATTGCAAAATCTGAACAAGATTTTACCGCATCATAAAGACGCGCATCTTCTCCGGGATTGTTACAAGCCCACATCCAGTTGGCAGATAAACTAACAGACTTTAATCCCTCAGAGAGGGGCGCCCAAATGATGTTTGTCAAACTTTCCGCGATAGCCAATATACTTCCCTTTGCAGGGTCAATTAATGCGGCTATAGGTGCATGACCAATAGCAGTGGCAATTCCTTTCTTTCCTTTGTAATCTAGAGCAACTACCCCGCAATTACTTAATGGCAATTGAAGTTCACCCACCGTTTGTTGCTGCGCTACTCTACCACTAACACAACGGTCTACTTTATTGGTGAGCCAATCTTTACAAGCTACGGCTTCGAGACGAAGGACTTTTTCTAAATATTCATTGAGATTGGAAGGGGTATAGCTAATCTCTTCAAAGTTTACTTTTAGATGTTCATCTTTCATGATTGTTTTTGGAGCACTTCCAAATAAAGCGTCTAAGTGTAAATCGATTGGCTTAGTTTCATTTTTTTCATCTAAAAATATAAATAGATGATCTTCAGTAACTTTTCCGACAACATACATGGGAGCCCTTTCTCGTGATGCAATTCTTTCTAATAAAGCTTGATCTTTTGGATTGATAATGAGTCCCATGCGTTCTTGAGATTCATTTCCAATAATTTCTTTAGCCGATAGGGTAGGGTCACCCAATGGAAGTTGGTTTATGTAGATTGTTCCTCCTGTTTCTTCAACCAATTCGGACAAACAATTCAAATGTCCACCTGCACCATGATCATGAATAGATACAATTGGATTTTTTCCGGTCTCTACAAGGGCACGGATGGTATTGGCAACTCGTTTTTGCATTTCCGGATTGGAACGTTGCACTGCATTTAATTCAATAGCATTTTCAAAAGCACCTGTATTGACAGATGAAACAGCAGCACCTCCCATTCCAATGCGATAGTTATCACCGCCTAAAATCACAATTAAATCTCCTTCAGAGGGCTTGGACTTGAGCGCTTGATCTGCAATTCCCATTCCAACACCTCCTGCCAACATAATAACTTTATCATATCCCCATTGTTGCTCTTTTTCTTGATGTTCAAAGGTTAAAACTGAGCCTGCAATTAATGGTTGTCCAAATTTATTTCCAAAATCAGAAGCGCCATTAGAGGCCTTGATTAAGATGTCAAGTGGTGTTTGGTATCGCCAGGGGCGTTCTGGAAATGCTTTTTCCCAGGATCTGTCTTTTGAAACACGAGAGTAGGGGGTCATGTATACCGCAGTTCCTGCTAGAGGTATTGAGCCTTTTCCACCTGCTAAACGATCACGAATTTCACCTCCAGATCCAGTAGCAGCTCCATTAAATGGCTCTACAGTAGTTGGGAAGTTGTGCGTTTCTGCTTTAAGTGAAATAATACTTTTCACTTCTTTTGAATGATAATTACTTGGAACATCAGGCTTGCTGGGTGAAAACTGTTCGATGGTATCACCTTCTATAAAAGCAACATTGTCTTTGTAGGCAGATACAATTTCGTTGGGGTTTTCTTTGGAAGTTTTTTTGATTAATTTGAATAACGAAGAGGGCATTTTCTCTCCATCAATAATAAAAGTACCATTAAATATTTTGTGTCTACAATGCTCGCTATTGGCTTGGCTAAA
>UPTG01003319.1_pt1 | contig 10317 bp, 10 predicted proteins | sample 2160121 | NCBI WGS metagenome assembly UPTG01 (sample SAMN06266255, study PRJEB28933) | marine metagenome | isolation source: Columbia River Estuary | place: USA:Columbia River Estuary, USA | collected 2014-07-27 | reverse complement strand
ACCGGCAGCCCCGAACCTAGCACTTCGGCCATGCGCGTGGGAGAGCTCCCCAACTTACTCAAGCCATCAGTAAAGAACATTACCGATAAAGAATGTCCATGCAAAACCCCTGGCATTTGCTCTGATGGACAGGCCCTGATGCTCAATCTATCACCATATTCACCCTCAGGGTCGATCTGTCTGCGAATCTCTTTCTGGTCATCAAGGGTCACGATATCAAACCTGGAGGAAGTATTCCCACGGAGTGCCACCCGCACCCAGGAAGCAAGCCAATCCATCCGAAACCAGCCACTAAGCACAGTGCCAATACAGCCGTGCACACGGGCTTGCGATTCATGCCGCTCTGATGGCTTAAACCTCTGGAGGTCTGCACAAGTAGGTATCACAATCATCTTCTGACCGGCGAGTTCATCTGGATAGGTCTGCTGTAGGTATTCAACAGCAGCATGAGTGAGCGAAACCACACCTGCAGCTTCGCGAAGGCAGGCACGCTCCGCCCATGTAATCGCTTTATGGGCCAAACTATCACGCCGCAATCGTCGGGCGGTGATAAGCTCCTCCGGCCAGAGCGCACGCATATCAAACACAAAGGGTACCCCAGTCAATCGATGAACCAGGAGTGCGACTGCTGCGGGAATATAAGATCGAGCATGGATGAGCCTTGCTTCACCCTGCCGCACCTCTCTCCAAGCGAGCAGTGCCATATCGAGCATACTCAGAGCCGACGCTAAAAATCTGGGATGAAACCTAAAACGTCTGGGGAGCCATCGAATACCAAACGATTCACACTGCTTCATAGCTCTAGCCATAGCTCCAGCGTCTGCCATATCTGCGGCCTTCTCATAGGTAATCAGAGTGATAGTGTAATCAGCAGATAGGCCTCGCAGATAAGAAAATACCTGGCTTTGTCCCAGGGGTTCCAACAAACCATTGCGCGTCAAATAGAGGATCTTCAAGGGCGATCAACCTTCGTTCGAAAATTTGCTGAGTTTTTGCATGCCATTACCCATGCACATTTGTGCTGGAGCTTTCAGAAAAAGGGCAACGCGCTTCTCTATTTCTTGAAAGGAAAAAAGCACGCGCATTTTTACTGTATTGAATACCTACACCCACCTCTTCAAGAACATAAAGGCGATCTTACTCGTTTCGGCCAGTACCACTTGCAGAGTGGATTCATCTGTCCACCATAGCTCTTCAGGAGACATGTAATTCGCATAGTCGCCTGAGCTCACCACCAAAATATTGACTTGCGACAGGCTAATTCGTGAATGAAAGATCAATGAGGCTCGTCTTGTATGGTACGGATCAGTGATGATCAACAAGCTACTCACCCTATTCTCTAAGCAAAATTGCTCCACAAGCTCGGCATCACTTAACGTGTTTGTGGAACCTTCCAAGACCCTCACATCTTTACCGTCAATAGCACAGTCCAGACATAAATTTTTCTGTATATGCTCCCACGCACTTTTTTTACCATCTACGAGCAGCAATTGACTAACAAAACCGGCGTCATACAAGGACAGGCCAGCGCGTAAACGGCTACCCCCTCCTCCTCCCAATACCACCCCGACTTCTGCCTTTTCTGGCTGATTAGCTAAAACAAGCCAGTCTGGAATTCGAAAAACTAACAGTGCAATAACAGTGTATGTTGCTAAGGTGCCAACACTCAGTCCAAGCAGAAACGCAGTAAATCGACTCAATCTGAATCACCAAATAATCTATCGTTAAATTCGTGCCCTTCCAGTTTATCTAAAAAGGATTGCTGTACGGCAGTTATTGTGGACCCGACGCCTCTCGCTTTTTTGTGGGGAACATGAGATCAAGGTATTTCTCAGCCGCTATGTGAGGCTCGAATGCTTGCGCCCTTTGAATCAGTCGATTAGCATCATGAACTCGACCAAGTGATGTCTCCATGGCATCTGCTAACGCTGTTGCATCACCAACAGGAACCAACGCTCCATAGCGTCCGTCTTGCAAAATTTCAGCTGGACCGGAGGGGCAATCGGTGGACACAACTGGCGTACCGCAGGCTAGCGCCTCGACGATCACATTACCAAAGCCTTCATAATCGGACGACAGCACAAACAGGTCAGCCGTACAATAAAATGAAGTTGGATCATTGTGGAACCCTGCAAAAATCACTTGCTCGCTAATTCCCAACTCATGCGCCATAGTCCGCAGCTTGGTCTCACCGTCTCCTGCACCCAGAAAGATGAGCCGCGCCTCGGTTCTATTCTGGATAAGCTTAGCAAAGGCGCGCAATAAAAGAGGATGATTTTTGACCGGTTTAAAACTTCCTACCGTGAGAATTCTCGCGCCAGGTGGGACACCCCATCGCGCGTCGATCTCAGCTAATACCTGCAGATCGGGTTTCGGTCTGGGGGCAACCGGATTGTTGACCACCTGAAAGTCACTCTCGGGCATCTTGGCCAGAAGCGCGATGTCTCTAACGACACCGACGGATACGCCGATGCGTGCATCCGCAAGGCGATAACCCATGGCCATGCTGGCACGCAAGGCCATACGATGAGCCTTACCCCAAGTCATATATTGTGCAGACAATATCCCATGCTCGCTCACAGTGACATTGCCACGGAAACCAGATATGCGCGCCACGAGGGCTGCAATTGTTGTCAACGGCCATAACCCCACTAGTAGCGCATCAGGCTGTGCATGACGTAAGTAACGGGCAAGGGGCAGCGCCAACTGCCGAGCACGTGGCGTGCCTAAATCGACCACCGAAAACGACTCATGAGCCTCGGGCAAGAGCTCACCATCCATGCGCATAAGCACAAATTCTACGTCATGACCTGCACGGGTAAACTCGTGGGCGAGATCGATACTCACGCGCTCAGCGCCACCGCCAGCGAGGTCAGGAAGAAGAATGGCTATTCTTTTTGGCTTATGTTTCATCTGGGAAAAATATCAAATCTCACAGGCAGAAAAAACGATATCAAAACATCCTATCTACTAGACAATTTATGCGGTATTTCTCAAACATCGAACTGCCTTGGCAGGCAGCCCCACCGCCAACATTCCGTCCGAGATATTTGACCTAACAAGCGCATGGGCGCCAATAACAGCACCGTCGCCCACTCTGACACCACGCAAAATAGTAGCTTTACAGCCCACCCATACGCCATCACCTATTTCAATCGGCGCCGTTTCAAAACCAGCCAAGCGAATTGGCAAACTATCTATGGAGTGGTCCTGATCACGAATGACAACATATTCCGCAATTAACGTTCCGGAACCAACGCTGACAGCCTCTTTCGCCACTATGAAGGAACCATCACCGATATAACAATCATCACCGATCACAATCTCCCCCCTTGGGCAATTAGTACCGCATTCCTTCCGATGGACACCCTCTTCCCAAGCTGAATAATTCCGCCATCAGTCGCTCGAAGCTCCACGCCTTTTCCAAAATTATACGTACCTTGAATTTTTATACTTGCATTTAAAGTGGCACCTAAACGTATAGAAGCGGAATTCCATTTCTTTTTAGACCGTGTTAATACTGAACCAAGCTTACGCGTGAAGAGGATCAAATGCTTTTTCATCATCCATTCACGAGAACGTGTCATGATAGCCACCCGAACTTCAAACCACCGATGACCGACGAGTCTAGAGATAAAACCCTTCTTGCCCGAAAATACATTATCGCATTCCACGCAATGAAGACTATAGAACTGGCAATTGCCGCCCCTTCTGCATCAGTCATCGCAACTAGTGGAGGAGCGATAACAAAAAACACAAGTAATGAAAAACCTAGACTGCGCGTCACAAGCCGTTCATGGCCAGTCATATTCAACAAGGTAGCACCCGGACCAAAAAAAGACCCTACAATTGCTCCCCCCCCAAGAACGAGAAGTATAGAGTTGGCCTCACGAAACTCATCACCAAACAGAAACCCCAGAATATCCTCACCAAAAAAAATAAAGGGGAGCGTCAATAAAAACACACCCAAAACCATAGCCCGACTGGCCAAACCTAACAGTTGCTGCAACTTGTGCTGCTCTTGCGCGCTGTGAAGCTGTGCAAAAATGGGGGAAAACACTATATTGATTAGCGTAAGCGGAAATGTCAGCAATAGGTACACTGAACTGCCCACCCGATAAATACCTACCAGGTATGTGCTAGCCAGCACCCCCAAGACCAAAATTGGCAGGTTGCCCTGCACAACACGCATGGCCTCAGTCAACGCCATTGGCCATGCACCTTGGAACCACTGCGCCGATTGCGCGTGAGTGACATCTTGCGGCGACACCTTGGGTAATACTCGCTGTAGTAAAAAATAAGCAACGAGAGCGGAAAGTGCTACTGCCAGAACCTGCAGCGCCATTGCTCCCTGAGGCCCAACAGCTGCAGGATAGCTAACTACACCTACGTACAGAAAGAGCGAGTAGAACAACGGCCGGAAAATTGCCTCTGGGAGTTGCCCTTTTACAATGTGCTGAAGCCCTCGTAATGCTGAGCCATAAATGTCGGCCAGGGGCGTAAGAATCACGATAAGCAGACCGGCCACAACGGCATATAGCAGAGTAATTCCTGAGGAATCCTTCTGCCAATAGGCAGCTATGATTCCAACAGTTGCGGCCGGTAATGCGAGCAGGCAAACCGTGCGGCTACACCATCGCAGCAGCGCGTAAAGCCCTGCCCAATCGTTATTTGTATAAGCCCTGGCAGACTCGCGCGTGACAAGTTGCGGCAGACCAAATGCTGCAAAAGTCGTGGCTATAGAAATAATCGACATGGCAAGCCCATAGATGCCATAACCTTCTACCCCGAGCGCACGAGCCAATTGCACCCCCACCAGAAAACTCAAACCCATGCCGACTGTGCGGATACCGGCACTGCCCAAGAGCGCTCTTAGCAAAGTAGGACTCAATCCTTGATCCGACAAGTAGGCCTTCATCAATAGGAACATCTCAAACTACTCAAAAACTACTGAGTCGAACGGCGTCAAGGGCGCAAGCGACTGCCCATGAAACTGGCTGGAAATGATACTGGCGGGAGTGCTCTGCATCAGGCGGTGTGCGCGCTCCACGCCATAAACTTCACTGGTATGAGTAAAAGCCTCCTTAAGTACCGGAGGGCGAGCCTTTTCATTGTGGCCATCGCTCGCGATAACAGTTATCGCATCATCATCAAGTAACTGTCGGGCGATAGTCTGAGCGCCGTCGCCAAATGCGCCAATAATCGAACCGGCAGTTACCTGCAGCCAGCAATCCGCATCAATAAAGGGTTGCAACAGCGCCGGATCTTTCATTACCTGCTTGTTGCGTTCGGGGTGAGCGATTAGTGGTCGTATTTTCCTATTCATCAACCACTGCACCAGTTTATCGCTGCCGGGGATGATATGGCTGTGGGGGAATTCCAGCAGCATTATTTCATAGCCGTCCACTTCACCGTAGAAAGGGATTTGGTTGTTTGTGATCTGGGTAATAATTTCGTCGGTTAAGCGTACCTCAGCGGCGAAGCCAAGATGCAGCGGGATGCACTGTTGGGCTACTGCTCGTTGCAATTTGGCGAATTTTACCTGAATAGATTTGCGAGTGTTTTCCCAGCGGCCGGGATGAATGTGAGGAGTGCAGATGGCGTGCGTGGTGCCGGAGGAAGCAGCCAGGCGACAGAGCTCCAGGGACTGCTCTAAGGTGTCTGGGCCATCATCTACACCAGGAAGTAAGTGGGCGTGAAGGTCGATCACGTTATGGGACCACCTAACCGGTTGCTGGAATGACGGCCCGCCTCATTCTCGAAAAAGACCAGCTTAGTGAGTTTCTGATTGTGAGTCATAGTAGTCGCCATACTCATAGCCACTGCCGTAATAGCTACGGGCTTTTTTAGCATCAAACTGGTTGAGTATTACACCTGTGAGTGGCTCGTTATTCGCGACAATAGCAGCAATTCCTTTTCTGGCCTGGGTAGCGGACGTCGAATTTGCCTCCACTAAATAGATAACTGAATCGGCGTAGCTGGCCAGTATTAAGGCATCGCTCACTGCCTGCACCGGCGCGGAGTCGATCACTATTCGATCAAAGCGCTCTTTCAGCTGCTCCAGAGCGTTCACGAAGAGCCTGGAACTGATCATTTCAAGCGGATTGGGTGGAATGATGCCCGCGGGCATCACATAAATACCCAACTCCTCTACATTTTCGATACAACTGTCCAAAGACGCTGCACCAGACACAAAGTGACTGAGGCCCTGCTGGTTAGGTGTCAGATTACACATTCTGGCCAAGCTAGGCCGCCGCAGGTCGGCACCAATTACCAACGTGTTCTCCATTTGCCCAAAAGCAGCACCAAGGTTGAGAACCGTTGTCGACTTACCTTCACCAGGTAGCGTGGATGTCACCACAATAATTTTAGCCGGGTCATCGAGGCTACTGAGTACTACACCGGTGCGAATCGTTCTAATAGCCTCGGCATAGATACCCTGCGGGTTCTGCCAAACTTGCTCAAACGAACCCTCGTTATCGGTTTTCATTTTGGGAATGGTGCCCAGCATCGATGAACTGAGCTTCTCATGTATATCCTCAGGGCGCTTAACGGTGTTATCGAGTATGTCTAGCAATATGGCAACTGCACAACCAAACAGTAGGCTAACGACCAATGCTGCCATTACGATAAGCCGCTTTTTTGGCCGCACCGGTGAACCCGGGACCGCGGCGCTATCAACGATACGGGCATGTGGCTTTTCGAAGCCACCTGTTTCGCTCACGTTTTTAATCCGCGTGAAGAAAATATTGTACAGCTGCAGATTTGTATCAACTTCCCGCTGCAACTCCTGCAGACGGAATTCAACGCGATTGAACTCCTGCATCTCGCTTTTACGCGCCTCCCAGGAAGCTTCTAGCTCTTCTTCATTACGCAGGGCTAGCTCATATTCTCGACTAATACCAGAAACCACCTTGCGTACCTCGGTAGCGAGATCCCTGGTTGCAGCGTTAAGATCTGACTGTGCGGAGATTATTTTTGGGTGTTTTTGGCCGTAGCGTTTACCCAATTCAGACAAACGACGTTCCGCCAAAGACTGCTCACGCTTGATGTCGCGAATCACCTGGTGCTGCAACACGGCAGGCACGGTCATCAGCTCTTCAGTGGTGGTGCTGCCCATACTCTGTACATCGTCTTTGATGTTCTGGGCTTCTATACGCGCCTCTCGCGCTTGTTCCATACGCAACGACAATAGCTGTAACTCGCTTCCACCGGAGCCAGTTACGCCGGCAATATCTACCAGCCCCTCCTCATCACGAAAAGCCTGCAGGGCCATCTCGCTCTGACCGAGGCCTTCCTTAAGGTCCTCTAGTCGAGTGGTGAGCCACTGTGTAGCCTGCAGGGTGCCCTCCAGCCGATTTTCAAGATTGCCGTCAATAAACGCCTGTGCGGCTGCGTTTACTATCTCGGCTGTTAAGCGGGCATCTGTCGATTCAAAACTAAGGTAGGCAATATGACTGTAATCTACGGGAGAAACATCCAGCCCGCTGACTACATATCCGGTCGCTCGTTTAATATCGAGTGCTTCTTGCTGCTCCTCGGTCAACTGCAGCGGTGGCTCTTTGCTCCGCGCCGGCAACAGAGTTTTTAAGCTAAATCCTGCCTCTTTTTCGGCCGCCTTCGCCGCAGAAGATGCAAAATAAGGGTGTTTGTGCAGGTTTAGCTTGCGCACCACCCGCTCGGCCAAGCTGCGGCTTTTCAGAATTTCAAACTGGGTCTGGTAGTAGTCATAACCCTGGTGACCCATCGTGTACACCTGCTCAACATTTACCACGTTGGCTTCCTGGGTTTCCATTACTATGGACGCAGACGCGCGATAAATGGGCTCGAGGGTGTACACCCAAAGTCCGGCGAGCAGTGTCAACGCAAATCCCAGCCCTATTATCGGCCACTTGTAATGCAATATTGCACGTAGGTAACGCGCCAAATCGATGACCTCATCACCAAGGGGCACACGCATACCTTGCGCCGACTGAGGCATCATTTGCTGGTTCTGGCCAAGAAACTCGTTCATCTAAAAAAAGGTGTCCTGCACGGTGATTATGTCTCCGGGCTGCACCCGGTAATCCAGCCCCACCTCTTGCTCTTCGCGGTTCGGGTCTTTATCAGCTATCACAAGAATGCGCTTCTTGTTAGCGCGCTCGGTGAACCCCCCCGCCAGCGAAATTGCCTTACGCAGTGTCAAGCCGGGCTGAAAATCCACCCCTCCCGGGCGATTTACCTCGCCATTGATAAAAAACGGGCGATAGCGCGTTACGCTAACGGAAACACGGGGATCTATCAGATAATCCGGCTTTAAACCGTCCACCAACAACTGCTGTAATTGTCCTGAAGTTTTACCAGTGACTTTGAACTCACCCAAAAAAGGATAAGAAATACGACCATTTTGGCCAATTAGCAGATTCCCAAAGGTGAGATCAGGCTCACCGTAAACATAGATTCGAATGGAGTCACCCGCATTGAGCGTATAGCCGGCGGCATCCTGCCCCTGTACAAAGCCACCTGCCATTAGGGTGCTTAGCAACGCCAGTATGTATCCAATCCGTTTGATCACGAGAGCTGTCAGCCTCAGTTAGCGGCGGGTTGCAGAGCGACGAAACGAGCCTGTGCCTGTTCCAGCATCTCGCCACCTCCGCTCATTCGAGATGAATACTCTATCATTTCTGCCCAGCCCTGTCGGTAGGCGGGACGTTGCGCTAAAGCTTGTAATTGAGTCGAAGCCGCGCTTTTATTATAGGCAAGGCGCTGCGCAACGTCGTCCGAAGCATACCCCTTCCAAGACAGAAAATAAGCTTGCTCAGCGAGATAATTGGGCTTCGAAGGCGAACGTTGTAGTAACGATTCCAGCTGCTGTCCGGTGAGATCAATCGTTTGAACAGTTGGCTGGTAGCTTTCTCTACCCCAGAAAGAGAGTTGAGTAGCCGCTGTGGTAAAAACCAGGTCGTCGCAGACGGTGCGTGCGCCCTCCAAACCCAGAAGTGCAACCAGTATCAGCACCGGCGATGCAAAAAACAGCCTCGCGCTACGAATCACAGGTTACTCATTACAAGCTGAACTTCGCTTCCACAAAGACCGTGCTACGGTCGTAATCATATAAATCGAAATCTGAGTCACGCTCTTCGTAGCGGTAACCCACACTCAAATCCGCCCAACGACGCAGCGAGTACTTGAACACAGCTTCTACTCCGCGCAGATCGTCTTCACGCTCCGAGCCTGAGTAATCCTCGTTTTGAAGCAGTACGGAAAGCTGTGTGCTCGAGCGACTGTTCCAGTCGTGGTCCCAGTTCAAGCGCGATTTCTGAGTATTTATTGAATCACCAATGCCAGTAGTTTCTTGACTGAGGCGCTTGGACGCCAGATGAAAAACCGAATAGGTACGAGGTTTATAATACACATCAACCTCCCACGAAAACCCATCGTCGTCTTGGCGCTTTTGTGACTTGTATGTCCTCTCAAAATTGCCCAGTTTGATGCTGCCAGCGGTTTTCGCACTGGAGTCCCAAGTTATGCCCAAGAAATAATTATATTCATCACTGTCATAGCTCCCGCCAAGACGCAGAGGATCAACCTCTTCATAGCGCGCCTCCTGATACTTCACCTCAGCTAAAACATCTGTCTTGCCAGTCACTTTCCAAAAAAAAGTTCCTGCTAGTTGGTTCGTCGTGTGATTTCGATATTGCGTAAGATCTTGAAAGTTTTGGTACTCTTTATCTAGATACTGCGCATCGAGTAGCACTCGACCCTTAGACCCATCATTGCCGAGCGTATAGTCCGTACCCAGGGTATCTCGCTGGAATTCAACAGGCTCGTCTATGAGGCTTGCAACGCCCTCAGACAATCCAGTACCGCGCTCTTCGTGAGCATCTATATACTCACCGTAGATGTTCCAGACGTTTTTAGCATTGAACTCATGATGAACGTCAATATTGAACTGGTGATCGATGAAGTCGTCGTCACTGCTGTCAAAATAGCGCCAGTCAGTGAGTTTATAAGCAATGGAATAAGTGTTAAGCCCGTTTTGCAGCCAGGCCTGTACCTCTGGCTCTATGACAGTCAAGCCGGTTTCTTTTGCGTTGTCGGGGGTACGAAACAGGTTGTCGACGTATTCAACCCGCGTATCCAGGGTAGGGGTCACATAAACTGAGCCCCAGTTGAGGTTGGCAGGCTCCAGCGCAAACAGTGGTGCGCATGTTGCTAAAGCTCCCACCCGAATTATGTGGCAAAAAAATCTACCGTACTTCATTGCTGGTGAAGTTCCTCGATCGCATTGCTAATTCGGCAATCACGTGTGTAAATTTGATTTCGCGGCGTCATTAT
>UPTG01003316.1_pt1 | contig 10323 bp, 10 predicted proteins | sample 2160121 | NCBI WGS metagenome assembly UPTG01 (sample SAMN06266255, study PRJEB28933) | marine metagenome | isolation source: Columbia River Estuary | place: USA:Columbia River Estuary, USA | collected 2014-07-27 | reverse complement strand
AGTAAATGCCGACCCACAAGCTGCTACTTTTTTGCGAAAGTAGCAGCTTGTACTTTATTTAATTACATTTAAAAACAACTTTTATTCCTTTTGGAATACACTTTTATTGATAGTATGTCGTTTTTTTAACCCACCCCTAAATCCCTAGGGCAAACGCACCACAGATTATTTTAATACATTAGAGCGATATTTATCGGATAAAGCACATTTCAATTTTTTATTATTCATGCTTCCTTTATCTTTGTGAGCTTTTAAAAGGTTGAGACAACACTTGAGAATCATACCATAATTTTGAGCGGCATTTTTCTCTTTTTTTCTACTTTTGTCTTCCCCAAATTGAACATCAAGCACCCAATGTAAATTATTTTCTATCGCCCAATGTCCACGAACTAAAGTGTTAAAATCTGTACTTATGGGTGCTAAACTGCTAATATAATATCTTTTTTCACAGCTTCTTTTATCTTTTGTGACTACATATCTATGCGATTCAATTTCAATAATGGAAGCTATTCCAGTCCACTGTTTTCTTATAGAAGTAGGCAATAAATTTGATGACAATACTCTACAAATACGTTTTTCTTCTCGACCATGATTTTTATTTTCGGTTTCACTAGTTTGTTCAAATGAGGTCGTTTCATCAAAAAGTTTTTCAGTTTCTTCGTATAAAGAAGGCTGATTCTTTTTTAAAGCTAGTAAGTAATTGGCATTCTTTTCTTTTACTAATTTTGTAGCCATATCAGTATGACAAGCAACAGCATCTATTGTAACAGTACAGTTATCTATTGTTAAAAGGTCTAACAAGCTATACAAAGCGGTTAATTCGCCTGTTTTGCCATCTGTCTTGTATTGTCCGATACAAAGTTGGTATTCATTACACCAAGCATTAACTAAATGAACAACTTGTTTACCTCCTAAATTAGACTTTGTTTGTTGTTGTTTAGCGGTCACGCTTCTGCTGATAGATTTACCATCTAAATTGATGACTGTGCCTGACGACAAAGTAATATCTTGTGTAGTCCAAAGAATAAAAGCTCTTTCAAAAGAACGATAATCTAAATGGCTAAAAACACGGTTTAAAGTATCGTGAGAGCAGATACCATTTGAGTAAGGAAAATACTCACGAAGCCAATCTAATTTCTCTTCACCAAAGGTTACTATTTCATTCCAAGTTGATGTGCCACTAAGTACAGCACTTATTGTTAAAAATAGTATTTCAGGTAAAGGATAGTTCAAGCGATCTGAATTACGAAAATCTGTAATGCTTTGTGTAAAGGATACTAAATTTGTTTTAGACATTGTTATTTAAGGCTTGTGAGATAACCGTTTATAAGTTTGTCTATGTTCTGCTTAATAACGGATTCCATGCTGCCACCAAACGCCCCCATTGTAAGATCACTTTCTCCAGAAGAACTGTATTTTATCGTTCCAGTTTCACTATCGGTGACTTCAAGTAGAGATTTCACTGAGCCTTTACCTGCACCGAAGCCAGCCCAGTAACGAGCGGCTCTACTACCATAGATAATATTCAAATTGATCTTGAAAGCAAGGCTAGTGCTATTTGCTTCTACAGGACTTTTCAATAATGAATAATTACTACTTGTTATTAAACTTGTTAACTTTTCCTCTGCATAAACTTCAATGGTTCTATTCATTGCAAGTGAATCGCCATTTTGCTCTTTAGATTGGATATCTACTTCAGAAATATATGCAGAGGTATATTTGCTTAGGTCTTCAGAAACAGTGTTAGATTGTATATGTGCGGTTCCACACGCTTGGATAAATATAACTAGTAAGACTAAAGCTGTTTTTTGAATCGGTAATTTCATGACTTCTCCGTGTTTTAAGTATTTGATAAATTTAAATATATAGTTGTTTGTTGTTAATTATTTAGGCAGTAGATTTTCCCCACGAATTAAGTCAGCGATCGTTTCACGTTGGCGAATCATGTGTGATTCGTGGCCATCCACCATGATTTCTATCGCGCGGCCTCTGCTATTGTAGTTGGAACTCATGGTAAAACCATAGGCACCGGAAGACATCAGCGCGAGATAATCGCCTTCATCCAATGCCAACTCGCGATCTTTTGCTAAAAAGTCACCGGTTTCACACACTGGGCCGACAAGATCCCATAACTCCGTTGCGGTGTCAGCCTTAGTTTCTGTCACGGGTAACACTTTTTGCCATGCGCGATATAATGAGGGGCGAATGTTGTCATTCATACCGGCATCGATAATGGCGAAGTTCTTGTGCTCTGTTGGTTTTAAGAACTCGACTTTGGTCAGTAATACACCCGCATTAGCCGCGATAGAGCGACCCGGCTCAAAAGATAGTGACAGATTACGGCCAGCAATACGACGCTTTACTTCATCAATATAGTCGCCAATTTTGGGTGGTTGCTCATCGTTATATACCACACCTAAACCGCCACCTAAATCTAAGTGTTCAATGGTAATACCTTGCTCTGCTAGCTGATCAATTAATGCTAGTACACGATCAAGGGCATCTAAAAAAGGCGCAACAGAAGTGAGCTGAGAACCGATATGGCAATCTACACCCTTAATAGTGAGGTTGGGTAATGTGGCTGCGTGTTGATAAATCTCAACCGCATGATCAATATCCACACCAAACTTATTTTCTTTTAACCCAGTAGAGATGTAAGGATGCGTTTCGGCATCTACATCAGGATTCACTCGTAAAGATATCGGTGCTTGTACGCCCATTGATTCGGCCACTGTTTGTAAACGGCTTAATTCAGGAATGGACTCAATATTAAAGCAATAAACCCCAAGCTCCAGCGCACGGCGCATTTCGCCCTCTGTCTTTGCTACACCAGAAAATACAATACGCTGAGGATCGCCACCGGCTTGTATAACGCGCTCTAGCTCGCCAATCGACACAATATCAAACCCAGAGCCTAGTTTCGCTAATACATTTAATACGGCAATGTTCGAATTGGCTTTGACGGCATAGCAAATCATACCGGGATGATCACCCAGTGCATCGCGATACTCGCAATAATGTTGCGTGAAGGCTGCACGGCTATACACATACGCGGGTGTGCCATATTGCTTTGCGATAGTATCGAGTGATAGTTGCTCGCACATGAGCTGCTGCTGTTGGTAATAAAAATGATTCATATAAAGATAATCGTAACAGTAAGAAAAAAGTAGGGTAAAAATCAGTTATTGTTTATAGCTTATTCTGACTTTTCAGTATCGTCAGGTAAATAAAGAGGGCCTGTTTGCCCACAGCCAGAAAGCGTTAGCAGTACGAGCACTGCGCTAACGGCTAAGAGCATAGAGAAGGTTTTCATAAAATGTCGCTTTTGGTTAGGTTTTTCTATGCGCGCTAGTATATGTGAGGCGTGAACGCTTGTCGAAATACAAAAAGGTTTTTCCGTTAAAAAGAAGCTATTCCGTTGATTATTGATTGCAAAGCCTCTCATGCCACTGATGAATTAGGAGTGGCATTGAAGTGCGGGCAATGCCATTCGTGAAAAACCCCTAGTGGAGAGCTCACTATCATCAGATACTTTCTCCGGATATATTTGAGGAGCATTTGAGTCAGACCAGATCAGAGATTCCTTATATCCGTGTTATCACTTGAGACCCAAACATCATTAGGAGAAAGCTATGCTAAAAATAATTTCCACCGGTATCATCGCTTCATTGCTCTCGTTTTCCGTTCTGTCTGCAGGTAGTCAGAATGAAAATACAAAAAATATGCAGCCTCAGCTCGCCGAATTATGGAGAGTGAGTGCATCGTTAATGCGTCCAGAGTCGGTCATCTATGATGAGAAAAGAAAGGTGCTCTATGTATCGAATATTAATGGTAAGCCAACAGGAAAAGATGGTAATGGCTACCTTAGCCGAATCTCTACCGACGGTGAAATCCTAAGAGAAAAGTGGGTGACGGGATTAGATGCGCCCAAAGGTATGGCAATCCACGGAGACTTTTTATATGTTTCGGATATAGACAGGCTGGTAAAAGTATCTCTTAAAACGGCAGAGATCGTGAATGTATATTCGGCTCCTAACGCTCGCTTTTTAAATGATGTCGCCATTGATAATAACGGTATTGTTTATGTCTCCGACAGTAAACGCCAAACTATTTACCAGCTTAGCAAAGGGCAGTTAACGGTATGGGTAGATGATAAACGTATCAGTCGACCTAATGGACTCTATGCGCAGGATGACGTATTAGTGGTGGCTGCAGGGGATGCATCGGCAAAAAAACCGGGGCGATCTCGCTATTTACAGGCAATAAACTATCAAGACAAAACCATTTTGCCATTAAGAGATACAGCACCGATAGGTAGTGTAGACGGCATAGAAAGCATTCGTGATGGAGAATATTTTTTAACCGACTTTCGTAGTGGTGATATTGTTCATTATAGTAATGAAAAAGGCGCGACAGTTATAAAATCTTTGGAAAAAGGCACTGCAGATATCGACTATGATGCCACCAATAATATGTTGTACGTACCTATGTTAAAAACTGGGCAATTGATTGCTTACAAAATTGTATGGAAGTAGTGCTAACACTGAATTCATATTATTAACTAATACTACTCGCTCCATTTTTATGATGGAGCGGGGCAGGCTTATTTGCTATCGCTTTATATTTCACCCTATTCCACTTGTTCTCTTCTCTGCCACCACCACTCTGTCTTCAACTCTCCGCCGTCATATCAAAAATTGATGTGTTCTTTTCGTACACTATATTATCGTAATGACGTAGAGTGATAGCGGCCACCTATCTTTTCTATTATTATTCCGAATCGAAAAATTTTAATGATCATAGCTTACGGTGCTAAGTCAGCGTCAGTGGTATTTATTGATGCTAAGGCAATAGATATTAACCGATTAACCAATAGATATTAAAAAAGGTGTAGCAAAAATGAGCGGTGGACGACTCTACAAATTATTTGTCAACAAAGTCGGTTTCTATACACTATTGATTGCTTTTTTGGCTTTTAATTTGAGCTCACATACGTTTGCCTATTGGCCGGGTGATAATTGGTGGCTGAGAAGTGCTTATTGGGTGTTGTATATGGGCCTGTCTCTAAGTTTTATCTTTGGTTTTTTTTATGTTTTGTCGGGCATGACAAAAAAGTATTCGCAGCATCTATTGTTCTTATCGGCGATTCTACTCAGTTGGGTTCCTTTTGGATTAGCGATTACCATGCTCGATATCGCCACTGCTCGGCCCGAAATTTCGTATGTTATTAGTGATCTTCAAAACACAGGATTTTTACCCACGCTATTACCGGTGATGGTAATGGTTATCCTGCCCAAACATCTTGCTTTTGGCGGGCTTCTGTATTTGCTCAATTTCTATGTGCATATCGGTGTAAGCAAGGAAAATGACACGCCGCTAAAAGAAGAGAGTTTATCTATGGATCTCACGTTGGCTAATGTCGGCTTTATTCGTAAGTTATCTTCTTCTGTTGCTGCCGAGCCATTGTTACTACAAGCGCAAGAGCATTATCTCAAAGTCACAACGGAATTGGGCAGCGAGTTAATTCTTTACAAATTTGGGCAAGCAATGAGAGAGATCCCAGAAAGCTTTGGCGTGCAAATACATCGATCATTTTGGGTCGCGACACATAATGTGAAAAGCTGGTCAATGACAGATAATGGCATAAAAATATCCGTACACCACGGCGACTCTGTGCCAGTGAGTCGCCGTTTTGAGCAAATAGTAAAACAGCAATTTCCAGAGACAATATAATGAAAACGATGAACTTGTTCGTATGTGCAATATTATTTGGCTTTGCCAATACAGTCTTCGCGAACCCAGTATTACAAGCGGTAAGTGTATCCTCCCCAGAGGAACTGCACCAACAAGCTTGCTCAAGTCAAACGCCGGTAGTGGACAGCCCTTGGCACATTACACATTTATATGATTGTTCAACCAAAAAAATGTTCGTCCCCTATCAATTATGGAGCGGTGCGCAGTGGGAAGGAGATAAGCAAGCGAACTGTATGCATGATGTGAATCAATCGAATCCACTGAGTCGTTTGGAAGACGATTTTCAGGTGGGGGACACCATTATTAAAGGCCCTATTTTGTGGGAGGATCCTCATACAGGCGAAAAACTTAAGGTATGGGAGCGACGCTTAGATAACTACAGTTCGTTAAAATACTATGCTTGTCATAAACGAGGAATAGGTATTGTTCATAACCTTAAGAAGCCCCATGTCAATTATATTCGAGGTTTATGCCGTGCTCCTGCGGGTTTTGGTTGGAAAATAGGTCAGCGCCGCACCTGTATTAAAACGACTGTAGAAATTATTAATGTTACCCTAGGTGAAAATGGTAATTTAGATAGTCTAACGACAGACTATTGGTTTAGAGATAAGCTAAGCTATCGCTATACATATCAACCTAACAAAGGCGTGGTGTCGATTAAACGTTATTAACAAGTGTTTAAATCACGGATAAATAACTTCCATTGCATTCTTCGACACTCTACACCTACACCTAGCCCCTTAAAATAGAGACAAAGGTATACTGAATGAACAACGCAGAATATATCGAAATTGCAGAAGCCCTTTATGAAGTCATAGAAGACACATTAGATAATTGGAGCGAGCCCAACGGTGTTGCTTTAGATTATGAAAATTCATCGGGCGTATTAACCATTGAATGCGAAGATACTAATACCCAAGTGATTATTTCTCGACAACAAGCCACCCATCAAATTTGGGTCGCGGCTAAGTCGGGTGGTTTTCATTTAGTGCATGACGATAAAGTATGGCGTTGCACTAAAACCGATGAAACCTTAGGGGAATTGTTGTCTAGAACCTGTACTGAGCAATCCAGTGCGGATGTCTCTTTCCATCATGTAGATGGATGACATCGCTTAAATAGTGTTTATATGAATTGAGGGAGTTTCAAACCCTCTATTCTTCGCTGTTGAGTTGTAAAAAATCACCATCAATAATAAGTAGCGTACATCCCTTCTTGGTTATCGAGCGATGAGAGCTTAGCTCATCCGATACAATATACGACATGCCTTCGGTTAACACCGATTGTGAGCCACTTTTTAATTCATTAATGACTTCTCCTTTAAGGCAATAAACAATATGGCCTTTTTCACACCAGTGATCTGCTAAATAATTCTCCGAATATTCTACGCATCTCACCCGTAAACCATCGAACTGCATTGTTTGCCAATAAGCGATGCCTGTCGTGCCGGTATGTTCTGTGCGCGGAATGTCTTTCCAGTTAATGGTTTGAAAAGGGATGTTGTTATGTTTCATTTCTCTGTGCTCTTATTGTTATCGTACGTATCGTTTAGGCTAATGGAAAAGCATGTTTACCCTACCATTTCAACGTATTATCGAATACTAAGGGTTTCTTATTGGCGCGCCTAGTTTACGTCGCGACGAACTGTGAGCGATAACGTAATGGACTGAGTTGGAACTGTTGTTTGAAGTGGTGTCTCATTAATTCCGGTGAGACAAAACCGCTGACGTCAGATACTTGGTTCACGTTTAATGTGATGGTTTCTAATAGCTCCCTTGCTCGTGATTGTTCAATACGAAGCTGGGGCGTGGAAGGTTGTGGCTAAAGTGTGGCACTTAGAAAATGTTGTTAAAAAATAAGTGGCGAAATAAGGTAGGAAATATAGCTTAAGAATTAACTTTGTATTAACGCTCGTCATTGCCCCTATAGGTTCAGCGGCAATGATGAGCGTTATCTATAATGCCTTGTTGCTAGCGATCCGCTAATAACGTTTTTGCTGTAGCAGCGGCTTTACGTACTTGGTTCGGCGCAGTCCCACCAATATGATCACGGGCAGCAACGGAGCCTTCTAGGGTCAATACATCGAATACATCTTCGGTGATTTCGCTAGAAAACTGTTGTAATTCCTCTAAGCTCATGTCCGATAAGTCTTTGCCTACTTCAATCCCGTAAGCTACAGATTTACCTACGATTTCATGTGAATCTCTAAAGGCGATGCCTTTGCGAACTAAGTAATCAGCGAGGTCGGTCGCGGTGGAGAATCCACGTTTAGCGGCTTCGTACATGCTGTCTTTTTTCGATGTGATCGCTGGGATCATATCGGCAAAGGCACGTAGGCAGTCGCGTACGGTATCTAACGCATCAAATAACGGTTCTTTATCTTCTTGGTTGTCTTTGTTGTAAGCCAATGGCTGTGATTTCATCAGCGTTAACATGCAAATCAAATGTCCATTTACTCGTCCGGTTTTTCCGCGCACTAATTCAGGCACGTCTGGGTTTTTCTTTTGCGGCATGATGGATGAGCCAGTACAAAAGCGATCGGGTAATTCGATAAAGTTAAATTGTGCCGATGTCCATAACACTAGCTCTTCGCTGGCACGGGATAAATGGGTCATTAAAATGCTGGCAAAAGCGCAAAATTCGATGGCAAAATCGCGGTCACTCACGGAATCTAATGAGTTAGCTGTAGGTTTGTCGAATCCCAAAAGCTCAGCGGTGTATGCACGATCAATCGGGTAAGTCGTACCGGCTAATGCCGCCGCACCTAAAGGGGATTGGTTGGCGCGTTGGCGGCAATCCATTAGGCGAGTGTAATCCCGCTGTAGCATTTCAAACCATGCTAAAAGGTGATGACCAAAAGTTACTGGTTGAGCCGTTTGTAAGTGAGTAAAGCCCGGCATAATGGTATCGGCTTCACGCTCGGCGACCAATAATAAGCCTTCTTGTAAGCGGGTAAGTTCTTTGGCGATCACATCAATTTCGTCGCGTAGATATAAACGAATATCGGTAGCGACTTGGTCATTACGCGAACGTCCGGTATGAAGTTTTTTACCAGTAATACCAATGCGCGCAGTGAGTGCGGCTTCAATATTCATATGCACATCTTCCAGTGTTACCGACCACTCAAATTTACCGGCGGCTATTTCCGCGCGAATATCTTCTAAGCCATCAATGATCTGTTGTTTTTCGTCATCGGTTAATACCCCTACTTTTGCCAACATAGTGGCATGGGCAATAGAGCCATTAATGTCTTGATGATACATACGTTGGTCAAAATCGACAGATGCCGTAAAGCGTTCAACAAAGGCATCGGTAGGTTCCGTAAAGCGGCCACCCCAAGGTTTGATTGGCGACTCTTCTGGGTTTTTGTCTTGGCTCATAACGACTCTCGGTTTTATGGGTTGTTGGGGGATGTGCTGGAAAAATAAAAGGTGAATAGCGGCACAGTTAATAAACGCGGGATTATACCGCACCGATCAATTGATGTATGCTTTGACACTATAAAACCTAGATAAACTGAATCTAATGACCTTTCGTAGCTTCTTTACCGCCTTTTACTCTGCCATCAAAAAACGCCGTGCAACTGATAACTCTTCAGTCGTGCAAGAGCGAAGCTTATTGCCTTACTTATGCAATCCATCTGCGGTGTTTGGTTTGGTGTTAATAGGGGAGTTGATTGCCTTAGCGCTGGTGCTAATGGATAGTTCTTCTATTAGTGATTTTTCGTGGACTCAGCTAGGCTATGTATCAATGGTGGTGCAATGGATTGTTTTATTATCGGCGCTAACGTTATGTAGTCTGTCGGTACCGCTGTCACGGTTATCACCATTGTCAGGCGGCGCTATTGCGTATGTGTCGGTGTTGACTATTGCCCTTGTGGTTATCTGTAGCGCCTCATGGGTTATTAATGCTTATATAGCATGGGAAGCCGTAGTTAAATACATGGTGTTAACTGCTATTTTCTCCGGCATTCTTTTACGCTATTTATATCTGCAGCAACAGCTAAGGTTGCAGCAGCAAGCCGAATTGCAGTCACGTATTCAGGCGCTACATGCGCGTATTCGACCACACTTTCTCTTCAACTCGATGAATGCTGTTGCCAGCTTAATTCCTGTAGATCCGGCACTTGCAGAAAAAGTAGTTGAAGATTTAAGCGAAGTTTTTCGGATGAGTCTGCAGCAAGCGAGCTTAATCCCACTAGAGAAAGAGTTAGACCTTTGTCGCCGTTATGCGGATATAGAGCAGGTACGTCTAGGCGAAAGACTCACTATCGAGTGGCAACTCCTTGAACATATTGATGACATACAGATTCCTTCATTTATTTTGCAGCCCCTGATCGAAAACGCGATATATCATGGTATTCAGCGTTTGCCGGAGGGTGGTGTTGTCACTATATTACTGACGAGCGAGGAGCAGCAATTATCTATTGTCGTGCAAAACCCTATGCCTATTTTAGAGGATAATAAAACAGACCATCTATTATCTGGAAATACTGAAATGGATAATGAGTTGGGTAAAACAGCGGACAAAAAAACCAATCAAATGGCGCTAGGTAATATCGAAACGGAA
>UPTG01003315.1_pt1 | contig 10330 bp, 10 predicted proteins | sample 2160121 | NCBI WGS metagenome assembly UPTG01 (sample SAMN06266255, study PRJEB28933) | marine metagenome | isolation source: Columbia River Estuary | place: USA:Columbia River Estuary, USA | collected 2014-07-27 | reverse complement strand
CTCTAAAATATGCCGTAAACACTGTGTGGCCCTGTCCGTCTGGATGGGCGCTGCTCAAAAAACTGTACTTGACACCTGACTTCCAAGGGAATACTAAATAACTCTGCCCGCCTGAACCTTCATTGCCAAACATTCCTGTATATACCTCTGAGCCTTTGGCTAGCAGCTTGATTCGGTATTGTTCTGGAATTTGATTGGGATCGTCTGTTTGGTATGGGCTCCAAACAGAAAAAAGTACGCGTCGTTCCTCAGGGCTATTGACTTGAATACCAAAATAGCCCTGGGCAAATCCATTGGCCATAAAATAAGAACCCACAATGTCAGCGCCCGAGGGAACGGTTAGTTCGGTGTAATAATAGGCGATATCTGTTTGATCAGCAGGGGTAAATGACAGGTGAACTGACGGTCCTCGACGACCCCAATAATAACGATTATCTGTATTATCTCGAACAAAATAAGAGGTGATCGGTTGCTGGGTGTGCAAACGAATTTCTTTTAGATTTGGATAATTAACCTGTCCTGAAATCCCTTGAATAGAGATCTTGTTATAACCAGTTTCAAAATCAAATAGCCCGACTTTTTGATCGATAAAAACTTCAGGGGAAATGCCCACTTGCTTGTTTTGGCCATTGATGGATACCGATAATACAGAGGGCCTAGAAGCGTTTCCCTCAAGCGACACCAAAAATTTTCCCGGCTGAGCTACACATACAAAAACATCCCAAACGGTCTTAGAATCTTGCCATGAGGCAATTCCTTGCTGAGAAATCAAGTTTTGATGGTCCTTATCTGAGGTAAAGGTATTACCGCCTAATGGAATGCTTGTTGAATGCTTCCAAAGCGAATAGTCTGTATTCTTCTGCAAATCCAACTCTTGGGCGGAACACGCGCCAAACAATAAACCAAACAAAAAAACCAATTGCTTCATCTGCGCTAATTTATCATTTATGACTTAGGTGTTCTGTGAAAATCCACCAAAATTGAATCATCGGGCATAGGGTCGATTAATTCCTGTATTTTTATACTATGAGTTTACTTGAATTATTACAAAAAAGACGGTCCGTACGCGTTTTTGATCCCGAAAAGCCCATAAGTCAAGAGGAAGTGCGTCACTGTATTGAAATGGCCACGCTAGCCCCCAACAGCTCAAACATGCAGCTGTGGCAGATGATTCACTTGGTTGACCCCAAGTGGAAAGAACCCTTAACCAAAGCGTGTTTGGGCCAATCTGCTGCGTCTACAGCCCAACAATGGGTGGTCTTTGTGACCCGGCAAGATTTATATCGATCTCGCGCTAAGTATATCCTAGCATTTGAGAAAAACAATATTGCGACCTACAGCCCGGAATCCAGAAAAGCCAAAAGAATCGCGGACAGAGAAGTCTACTACGGAAAAATTATGCCTTTTTTATACGGACGATTTTTTAGAATATTTGGTCTGATTCGGGTGTTGATGGTTGAAGTTATGGGGTTATTTCGCCCGGTTGTTCGCGAAGTCTCAGAAAGCCAAATGCGTGCAGTAGTCCACAAATCTTGTGCCTTGGCAGCCCAAACTTTTATGCTAGCTATGGCTGAAAAAGGCTATGATACCTGTTCCATGGAGGGATTTGACAGTAAACTGATCAAAAAAATGCTCGATCTTCCTCGCGGAACCAACATCAACATGATCATTTCTTGTGGGATCCGTAAAGAAGAAGGAATCTGGGGGGAGCGATGTCGTGTCCCTTTTGATCAGGTTTATGAACTTAAATAATTATTGACTACTCAGAAATGAAAAAAATACTTTTTTTACTGCTTTGCGCTCCATGGGCCTACGCACAAATAAACCCCTCTGAAATAATAATCATCCGAGATTCCTTTGGGGTACCCCACATTAAGGCCCCAACAGACGCTGGGGCAGCTTATGGGCTTGCTTGGGCCAACGCCGAGGATGATTTTAACACCATGCAACTGGGGTATTTAGCAGGAAATGCACTGCTTTCCAAACATTTGGGACTCTCTGGTGCATCTGCAGATTTTGTGGCTCAACTCATTCGTTCTGATGAGTTTGTCGCCGCTCATTACGAATCGGATATATCCAAAGAATTTAAAGCAGTACTGGAAGGATTTTGTGAAGGACTCAATGCCTATGCGGATCGCCACAAAAAAGAAATTTTAGTGCCTGAATTATTTCCGTTTACTCCACAGAAGCTATTGGCCTATACGTATTTACAGTTATTCGTCATGTCTGATGCGACCCAACTGGTTCAAGCCATCACCAATAATCAGATGGATCGATTAACCCCGAAGGAATCCGTTGAGGGATCCAATACGTTTGCGTTAAACAGCGCTAAAACAGCGGATGGCGCCACCTACTTGGCGATCAATCCACACCAGCCTCTTGAAGGTCCTACAGGTTGGTATGAAGCGCATATCCAGTCCGATGAGGGCACTAATATTGTGGGTGCCTTGTTTCCTGGAGCCCCAACCATTCTGATCGGCACAAATAATTCTCTGGGTTGGTCGCACACGGTAAATAAACCCGACAAGGCCGATGTTTTCCAACTCACCATGGAGGCCAATCATAAAAATAACTACCTAGTGGACGGGCAATCATTGGCCTTGGAAAAACATCAAGCCCGAGTTTACATACGGGTATTGGGTCTGTCAATCCCCGTCAAAAAAAGCTTCTACACCAGTATTTATGGGCCTACATTGAAAAATAAACAGGGTGTCTATGCCGTGCGCACACCCTCCTTGTTTGGTATCAAAGCCCTACAGCAGTGGTGGCACATGAATAAAGCGCGCAACTTCAGCGAGTTTAAAAGCGCTTTAGCCCCCCAAGACATTCCAGGCTTTAACATCAGTTACGCCGATAAATACGATACGATTTACTATGTGTCCAATGCTCGACTACCGCATCGGGCAGCAGGACACGATTGGACAAAAGTAGTCCCTGGAAACACCAGAAAAACACTTTGGGATTCGTATTACGGGTTGCAGGATATGCCTCAAGTCCTCCAGCCAACTTCGGGGTATGTCTACAACACCAACCACAGCCCATTTATCAGCTCAGGACCTAAGGATCTTCTCAGTCCAGAAGAATTTGATACATCTATGGGGTTTGAGCGATTTAATAACAATAGAAGTGCGCGTTTTCAGGAACTGATTACTCCATTGGAAAAAGTGACTTGGGAGGATTTTACCCGCATTAAATTCGATAGGAGTCTACCTGCTAAACTGGCTTATACCTTCATGAATATCGATGAGTTGTTCGAGTTGAACCCGGCAAATCATCCTGGATTGAGCGAATTAATCCACCGTATTCAACAATGGGATAGAAAAGCAGATCCACAAAGTATTGGGGCAGGAAATTACGCGGTATTTTATTATTTAGCGAGACAACTAGCCGCCCAACAACCCGAGGGCGTATTCTCAGAATCGTCAACCGTAGCTTTGCTTGAGCAAACAAAAAAATACCTCTTAAAACACTTCCAAACCACAGAGGTGCCCCTGGGAGATTTCATGAAAGTAGTCCGAGGTCCACAAGAAGCCCCCAGCTTTGGATTGCCCGATGTATTGGCCGCGATGCATGGTGAGCCCTATAAAAATGGTAGGTTGAAAGTCACTGCAGGAGAGTCATACATTCAACTGGTCAAATTTACTACTGATGGGCCAGAAATACATTCGGTGGTACCCTTCGGCAGCTCTAATCGGCCCAATAGCCCGCATTACGCAGACCAAATGCCCCTTTATCTAGCTGGCAAGACGAAGTTGATGCCTTTGGACTGGGCATATTGGGTAGCTCATGGCGCGAAGTCGTACAGCCCACCAAACAGCGTAGATACTAACTAATATCTCCAAAGAAGCGGTAAACCGCCAAACCGTTGTTGTCGGATTCACTCCTGGAGAATCCTAGTTTTTCAAGCAACCTTAAGGAGGACAGATTATCAGATTTGGTGATCGCAAGGAGACATGTAGCGATTCCAGAAGCCCAAACCTGCTCGACTAAACTGCTCGTCGCTTCATACGCATACCCCTGTTTCATATAAGGGGGCAATAAAGCGTAGCCTATGTCTGGGTATTCGTATTCAGTTCGTTTGATTAAGGATACGACGCCGATAGGGATGTTTTCCTCCTTTAATGTGACGGTCATGTATTCAAAATTTGGCGTGTTTTGGATGCGCTCAATATAAGCCTTTGCTTGATTTTCATCCCCCACATTTCGATCTCCTATGTAGTGTAACCAACCAGGGGAATTGACCAGAAAAAACAAAAATCCAGCGTCGCGATATAGCGTTGTTCTAGATTATTTTCCTCAACAATATGGGTGAAATCGGAAAAATCATCAAGATCATGCGACGCCATGAATTGCGCCCGACCATCGGATGTTGCCAGCAATCGGTCTAGAACGGTTGCAAAAGCGCGTTCTGCGGCATTGCGAATCCCCATATCCCGCGCTTTTGAAGCGGTTTCGGCGCGTTGGTCAATCTGCACGCCAGCAACACCAAATACCGGCTCGTTGCAGCGATTATTGGCCGCCAGAACCGGTTCGCTGACGGCAAGGCCAAACGTCAAAATCACCAGCAATCTAGACTGACGGCGAAATAGTGTGATTAACTGAAAGATAAATGCTGCGCGCATGTCGTCCAATGCCTATTATGCGGGTTGATTCTTTGCCAATTTTAAAACTACCGAACGTAATTCCTTAAATCTTATATCATTCCTAATCATCGAGGCCAGCATGTCTAGCGGACAAAAACAACCTAAATCCCTGAAATATAGCGACGCTGGTGTAGATATTGATGAAGGCGATGCACTGATTGGTGATATCGCCCCACATGCCAAGCGCACAAAACGCGCTGGTGCCAGCACCGACCTTGGCGGGTTTGGCGGTTTATTCGACACCAAAGCAGCCGGTTTCCATGATCCAATTTTGGTCGCTGCTACCGATGGCGTTGGCACCAAATTAGAACTTGCTAAAACCACCGGATTGCATCGCGGCGTTGGTATTGACCTTGTTGCCATGTGTGCGAATGATATTTTGGCACAAGGGGCAATGCCACTGTTTTTCCTTGATTATTTTGCAACAGGAAAATTAGAACGCGACATGGCTGTTGAAGTTATCGCCGGTATTGCCGATGGCTGTGTCGAGGCTGACTGCGCCCTGATTGGCGGTGAAACGGCAGAAATGCCAGGCATGTATCCAACTGGCACCTATGACCTTGCCGGTTTTTGCATTGGCGCTGCTGAACGCGGCACATTATTGTCACCAGGCCAGCCCAAATCGGGGGATGTGGCGATTGGCCTTCGGTCATCAGGCGTTCATTCCAACGGCTTCTCACTGGTTCGCAAAATTATTGATATATCGGGTGCCGCGCTTGATGCGCCTGCGCCCTTTGCCCCTGATCAAGGCAGCCTTGGCGCACAATTGATGGCACCAACACGCATTTATCAAAAGGCAGCGGCAGCCGCGCTTGCAACTGGTGGTGTGAATGGCATTGTTCATGTGACTGGTGGCGGTCTCATCGAAAATCCGCCACGCGTTTATGATGACACGCTGGCATTCGCATTCGATTGTGCGGCCGCGCCTTTACCACCCGTATTTGGCTGGCTTCGCGACCAAGGCCGGATGGAACTTTTTGAACTGGCGCGTACATTCAATTGTGGCATCGGCCTGATTATCTATGTTGCGGCTGATAAGGCTGATGCCGTACTTCAGGCATTGAAAAATGGCCCTGAGCCTGAAGCCCTGATCATCGGCAAGCTTGTCAGCCGTGATGAGGGTGATGCTGTTATTCTGGAAAATAGCGACCACTGGCTTGGGCAGGCATGATCCGGCTTGCCATACTCATTTCAGGGCGTGGCAGCAATATGCTGAGCCTTGCTGATGCCATTGAAAAATACCGAATTGACGCCAAGATTGTCCTTGTGATCAGCAATAAAGATTGTGACGGCATTGCTCTTGCTGCGGCGCGGGGGCTTGCAACCAAAGTGGTGAAACGCAGCGATTTTTACAATCGTCCTGCCCATGATGCAGCCATCGCATCCAGCATCGAAAATTGCCGCGCCGATTATGTGTTTCTGGCAGGTTATATGGCCATTTTAGGGGCTGTATTTGTTGATCAATTTGCCGGAAGGCTGATTAATATCCACCCGTCATTATTGCCCGCGTTCAAAGGGTTAGATACGCATCAACGTGCCATTGATGCTGGCGCGAAAACTCATGGCGTATCAATCCATCTGGTCAATGCCAAGCTTGATGACGGGCCACTGATTTTACAAGCGTCCCTGGCTGTCGATGAAACCGACACTGCCAAGGGGCTTGCTGGCCGCGTTCTTCAGCTTGAGCATCAAATCTATCCTTTTGTTTTGTTCAGCTTGGCCGCGCGGACTGTGACGCTTTTACCCGATGGCGTTGTCTGGCATGCAAAAACACTGGCTGCAGCCCCAGCGGCAATGCAAACTGTTTTGGCGCCTTGTGTGATTTGGCCTGACGTTTCATAGCATCAGTAAAATCGTCAAATTGTCCGGTTGATTTGCCGCGCTTATTCGGTCATAAATCTAGGATGATTTATACGACGGTATGGGGCGTTGCAGGTCAATCAGCCCACTAGCATGTCGTTTTGGGGAAAAGGCATTAATTATGGATACAAAATCACTCGACAAGCAGGACAAGGCGCATCTGCAAATATATCAAAATTTCATGTTTGCGGCGAAAATCAGCATCATCGCGATTATCGCGACGCTGGTGATCATGGCGGCAACGCTGGTCTAGCTTTGAAAAGGCCGTATTGGCATTTTTCGAGATCAATAAAAAAGGCGGGGCAAACCCCGCCTTTTCTTATGGTCATCAATGATGGTTTATGATGTGATTTCGCATCCGGCAAAGAAATAGGCAATTTCGATGGCCGCATTTTCTGGGCTGTCTGAACCGTGAACCGAATTGGCCTCGATTGATTCGGCAAAATCCTTACGGATCGTGCCATCAGCCGCATCAGCAGGGTTTGTTGCGCCCATGACTTCACGATTGGCAAGAACCGCATTTTCGCCTTCAAGCACCTGAACAACAACCGGGCCAGATGTCATAAAGGCAACAAGGTCGTTGTAAAATGGGCGTTCGGCGTGAACAGCATAAAAAGCTTCGGCTTCGCCTTGGGTTAATTGCTTGCGCTTTTGCGCAACGATGCGAAGACCAGCCGCTTCAAGACGGGCATTAATCTGGCCGGTCAAGTTACGGCGGGTCGCATCAGGTTTAATGATTGAGAAGGTTCTTTCGAGAGCCATTATGCATCCTTTGGTTTTCAGGGCATGGCCCATCGCCACGCCGAATTTAAAAGCTGGAATCTATGCCGCCTTAATACGGCAAGCACCGGCTATGGCACAAGCCAAAAATCAGTTGAGTCGCAGAAAGACCGCCAGCCATAGACAAACTGATCCCGCTTTAGGCCATCTTGTCCCATCCACCTTGCGGATTTTGGGAAAAATAGCCCAATTTATTATTGGCAAGGCCTTGCCATTCTTTCCATTGATCGCGCGCCTGTTGCAATTGCGCATCCGAGCGCCCGTCAAACAGATAGAAACTGCGGGCAATGCCGTCCCATGTTGTTGGCACACTGCCATGAAGCAGGAACAGAAATTCCGCCTTTATCGAATTGGCAGCCATATCAGTGGAAATCCAGACATTACAATGCTCAGCGCCATCGGCATCGTCCAGACCATGCGCAATCCATGACTCTGCATCATGACTCCAAAGCGCGGCATCCAGGGCGTTTGCCGCTGGCATCGGACATAGGATTAAGGCTTTCTTTTTTGCTGCAAGCGTCTTTTTCAACAGCATCAAAAGCACCGGCTCTAGTCCGGCTTGACCTATTTGATAGAAATCAATCTGCTGCATGAGCTTCTTTTTTAACCATCAGCCTCATCGGCTTGTTCCAAAATTGTGGCACCCTGCCAATCGTCAATTAATCGGTTCAACAACCGCACCCCGTATCCGGTGCCACCTTTTGGGACAATGGCAGTTGCTGAGTCCGACCATGCCTTGCCAGCGATATCAAGATGCGCCCATGGGGTTTTCTCGACAAATCTTGCGAGGAAACAGGCTGCCGTAATCGCACCGCCATAAGGCCCACCGATATTTTTCATATCGGCAATATGCGATTTCAACATGCGATCATAGGCCGTCCCCATCGGCATCTGCCACAGGCCTTCGGTGGTGGCTTGGCCTGCGGCGACCAATTGTCGGGCCAGATCATCACTATTGGCAAACAGCCCGCCATATTCCTTGCCAAGCGACGCAATGATTGCACCAGTTAACGTCGCCAGATTGACCATCGCCTCGGGTTTAAAGCGGGTTTCGGTGTAATGCAGCGCATCGGCCAAAACCAACCGGCCTTCGGCGTCTGTATTAATCACCTCAATCGTCTTGCCCGACATTGCGGTCACGACATCACCTGGACGCTGGGCGTTGCCATCAGGCATATTTTCAACGAGACCAATGACGCCAACAACATTTTTCGTCAGTTTCCGGCCAGCAATGGCACACATCGCTCCGGTTACCGCAGCTGCCCCGCCCATATCCCATTTCATATCTTCCATGCCCTTGGCAGGCTTTAGCGAAATGCCGCCTGTATCAAAGGTTACACCCTTTCCGACAAGGGCAAAGGGCGCTTCATCACCGCCCCCTTTCCAATTCATCACCACCATGAAGGAATCGCGTCGACTACCCTGCCCGACTCCCAAAAGGGCGCCCATTCCCAGCTTTTCCATCGCAGCTTCATCAAGAATTTCGACCTCAAGCCCAAGCGCACTGAGCGCCGAACAGCGTGACGCAAATTCAGCTGGATACAGCTTGTTGGCTGGCTCAAAAACCAGATCACGCGCCAAAAACACACCATTGGCAAGCGCCTGTCGGTCTTTGAACAATATACTGTCAGCATTCAACGCATCACCCCCAACAGCAAGCTGGACGCTGATGTCATCTTTGCCTTTATCGGTGAAATAACTGTCGAAATGATAGGACGCCAAATTTGCGCCAAAACAAATATCAGCCAGAACAGCATCATCCAATTTATGATCAAGAAGCCAGCCGCGCTTTGACGCGGTAACATTAAGCGCCGAAAACAGCTTTCCGCCTAAATTTTCGGCCTCGGTACCCGCCGCCAGCTTGTCACCAGTTCCGATCAGCAAATAGCTGTTTTTCTCAGCATAGATTACCAAGATTTTGCCAGATTTACCGGTAAATTGTGCTGTTGCCATCGCCGCAATCAGATAGGCGGCAACATCCTTTTCAAGATGCGGGATGATTTCCCCATTTTTGCCAATCAAACAAATCGTGGTAAAATCGCCCTTTGGCGCGGTTTTTGCGAAGCTTAACTGTAATTTAACGGGCATTGTTTTGTCGTCTCCGAACTATGGGGTTTTCTAGTTAAAACAGGCACCGGCCGTAACTGTCAATCCAACCGGTTTGGTCATGCTATAGGTTTTGCCATTATATGGCCAATTGTGCTATTGAAACCATTGGCAATGGATGGGGTCTTGTATGCAGTTTAATCTGTATATTTTCAATCAGCTTTTACGAACCACGCTGGCACTGACATCAGTGCTTGTGGGGATCATTTGGCTGTTTCAAACAATCCGCATTCTTGAATTGGTGGTGAATCGCGGCGCGGCAGTTGGTGACTTCCTCGTAATGTCGGTTGCATCCATGCCGCTATGGCTAATGATCGCCATTCCGATTTCCGGATTTATTGCCGTAAATTGGGTGTTTAGCCGCATTCTTGCCGATCGTGAATTATTGGTAATGCAGTCAATTGGCCTTAGCCCCCTGCAGCTTGCCAAGGCACCAATCGCGCTTGGTATTTTGCTGACGACCTTTCTGGCGGTAAATACGGTCTATATTTTGCCAACATCTTTTGGCATTTATAAAAATCTACAATTCAAATTGCGGAACAGCATTCCAACAATTTTGTTGCGCGATGGCGTGTTTATCGAGGTTGTTGATGACATGACCATGTTCATTGGGTCGCGTGACGATAATGATATCATGCGTGATCTATTCATCCATGATGCCCGCATCGGTGATCGAATCATCACAATGACAGCGCAATCAGGCGAATTTATCGAACGTGATGGCAGCCCGACGCTTGTTTTGCAGAAAGGCGAGCGATCCGAGCGCAATGCCGAAGGCCAAAGCGGCGCTGTCTTGCTGTTTGACACGCATTCAGTGACGATCACCCGCAGCACCGGCAGCCCCTCCAGCGCCGTGGCGAACAGCTGGTTCCAGGCGCCGCGTGTGGTGTCGTTGGCGATGCCGAGGGTACGCGTAAACCCCACAACCCGCCTTGATGTCA
>UPTG01003312.1_pt1 | contig 10331 bp, 9 predicted proteins | sample 2160121 | NCBI WGS metagenome assembly UPTG01 (sample SAMN06266255, study PRJEB28933) | marine metagenome | isolation source: Columbia River Estuary | place: USA:Columbia River Estuary, USA | collected 2014-07-27 | reverse complement strand
GTAAACTCTCTAAGCTTTTCAAGGTCTTTCAAGAAAAAGTTCGATAATTGGAGTACGTTGTGTACAATTTATCCCCAAAAATAATTTATTGTTTTTGGGGATATATTTTTAAGTTGGCATTCAAATATTTAACCAATGATAAATATACTATTCACACTCACTTTACTTGTAGAATTAATAGATATATGATAAAAATCATCTTTAACATCTGTACGATATTGGTTTGATCATTTAAACGATATATAATTTAATTCTAATTCAATGTTATTCGACTAGTTAAATATAATTAAATTAGCGTTTCTAAACAGTTTTATACTATGAACAACATTATATTTTGTTTTCTTTTTAGCATATGCTTTTCACTTTCCCTAGTCCAAGCGCAATGTGATCAACCAATTTTAAAAACTATTTCATTTACCAATGGAACAGAAGTTGAAACGTCTTATTGTGGAACTGTGAATGACAGGGGGCAGCGTGACGGTCAGGGTCGCTTAGAGTATATCAACTACGATATTTCTTATGAAGAGGGTATTTGGAAAAATGATCAATTAAATGGTGAGGGGAAAACTGTCTATACAAATGGTCAAGATTATGAAGGTATTTATGAAAATGGTCAATTGATTAAAGGAGCGTTTATTTCAAACATTAATGGCGATTTATGGACCTATAATGGTGAGTTTAACGGAAACTATTTTCAAGGCGTAGGGATTGAAAGAAGAGAGGTTGATAATCAGATCATAATAAAAGAAGGCGATTTTTTTTCAGACAAACTATATCAAGGTACTGAAACCGTCCTATTTACGAATTCTGGTATTAAAATTATTAGTGAATATGTGAAAGGCATTTCAACGGTTGTGAACCGAAATGACATAAATACTTACAAAGTGGAGGATATAGCCGGAGATATGGAGTTTACAGAGGTTAACTTATTACAACGAGGCACAGCTGTTGAATCTCGGCTAGCATATGACGTTGAGTTAGAAATTAATGGTGTTAAAGGCGAATGGCTTTTGGACAGCGGAGCAATGGGTTTTACTATTGGTAGTATAATGTTTGAAAGACTAATTGCTAATGGAGTAAATTATAAAGATTTAAATAAAACAGTTAAATCTTTTGGAATTGGAGGAGAGGCTTTCGGAGACCTTGTGGTTTTAGAGGAAGTTAAAATTGGGGATTATATTGTAAAAAACGTAGTGGCTACAGTTCTTGATACACCAAGCTCTTTGCTTGGGACTGGTTTTTTATTGAAATTTAGCAATGTCATTTGGAATATGAAAGACAAAAAATTAACACTTTATAAATAATAGTTATCAAAAACAAGCTTGTTTCACCATTGTTTCACTGCTTTTTAATTTAAAGCGGTAAAACACATAAGTTAAGAAGGGGAGTAGAAGTCAGTTCAGTTCCTAGTGCGATCACTTAAAACCTTACTATAACTAGTAAGGTTTTTTTGTTGTGAACGTTTATAGTTATTTGTGTTCATCTTTTTGTTTCACTGGTGTTTCATATTTTCAAAATCCAAGACACTAGCAATCCTGTATTTTTAAAAGTTTAAAACTTTATATCCCCTAAACCGGTGTTATGAAACATAAACGATAGTTAATTCTGTCATTATGAGTTTATTTGATGTTTTTATTTTATTTTTGTTTTCATGATATTAATTACAGAGAAAAGTAAAGAGATAAATGTTTTTGTGTTTTTAATCCTATTTTTAAATTTTATAAATTTAGAAGTATGTGCTCAAAATAACATTGGTATCAGTAAATATGGGAGTTTTGTAACCGAATCTTCTCAGAAGTTAAATAAATATGGAGCTATAAACTCTTCAACGTTTTTAAATAAAAACGGTAAGAGTAGTTTATTATCAGATCCTGATCCTTTAAATGCACTTCGTTTTAGTGGGACATCAGATTATGCAACACTTAGCAGTGGCGTATATTTTAATGGAGATTTTACTATTGAGTGCTGGGTTTACCCAACTGCATATTCACGATGGAGTCGTGTTATTGATTTTGGAAATGGAGCTAACAATAATAATGTTTTATTAACCATTGCTAATGGAAATTCACAAAGACCTGTTATTCATGTTGCGGGTTCAGAAATTACTGCACAAGATCCTATTCCTCTAAATCAATGGACTCATATTGCGGCTACATTAAATGGAACTTCAGGAATAATTTACATTAATGGCGTAGCGTCAGCAACAGGCTCTTTACTAGTTCCTGCAAATGTAGTTAGAAATAACAGTTATATTGGAAGGAGTAACTGGGGTACAGGGGATGCAGATCCTTCAGCTATTTATGATGATTTACGCATTTGGAGTGTGGCGCGTAGTGCATCAGAAATTCAATCAAAAATGTACACAGAGCTAATTGGTAGTGAATCAGGTCTAGAAGTTTATTTTACATTCAATCAAGGCACAGTTTGTGGAGACAACACATCAATAACCGAAATTCAAGATCGGGCTCCGAGTGGAGGTCTAACAAATGCAACTTTGCACGATTTTGATTTGAATAACGGTTGTGAATCAAACTTCACAACAGGCAACCCACAATTACTAGCAGCATCAAATTCAGATGGATTAACAGCAGCTACAGCTTCGAGTTCTGCATATCAAATTAAACAGGATTTCCCGTCTTCTACGGATGGTTTATACTGGATTTCTAACACCAATATTAATGGAGGTACTCCTTTTCAGATATATGCAGATATGACCACTGATGGTGGTGGTTGGACACTAATTATGAAAAACTCAAATAATTCTGGTTGGACTGATTCAAATGCCATCTTTTTAAATACAACGATTCCATTTTCAAATACCTCAGATGTTGTCAGTCATTCAACTGCAAATTATTCTATTATTGGGTGGGCCGATCAGATCAAGCAAAGTGAAAGTGGTTTTCAATACATGATTGACGCAGATTCCAGAGGTGCTTTTGGAGCCATTTGGACAGCTAATGGCAACTATAGTTTTGTAAAAACCGATAATTCTCAAACGGATATAACAATTAACATTAAATTTGGATCGTGGAATTACGTCGCTGATAATGGAATTAGTGAAAGAATGCCATGGTATAGAAATTCTCCTAAAGGAATCATTACGACAGATAATGGTGGTGGAAATTGGTGGGGTACATTAATTACTAAAAACACTTCTTATAATCCTGCGCCCTGGATAAGTAATGCAGGTGGTGGGCAAAATAATACGAATCCAGGAATTATTTGGTATTGGGTTAGATAATCCATAACCAGAAGTGGTGTATCAATTCCCCCTCAACAATTAAATTCATAAAAGTACTTTAGGAAGCCTTAAAGCTTTCTTTTTTTTATTAGGATTATTTGTTTTCTCTTAATAAACACACATTTTGTTTATTATTTATTAAATTTGTTTAAACAAAATAAACATCTCATGAAAAAAGTACTTTTTACAATTTTATCTCTATTCATACTATCATGTAGTAGTGATGATAATGACAGCAACGACAACAATGATAATAATCCAGACACTTCAATCAATTCTGATTTGGTAGGTACCTGGGTAGGTTCAACCGTTAGTGATGACAATCCAACTAATATTGGCGTTCAAACAATTGCTTTCAATGCTGATGGTACTGGGTCTATCACAGAAGTATTCCTTTTGCCACCTGAAACTTTTGAAGCTGACCTAACATGGTATTCTAATGCGACTACAATCTTTGGTACTTTAGAAGGTCAATTGGATGAAATCGGATACGTTTTGTCTGAACAAAATCAAATGCTTCAACTTACTTTTCCAGAAGGAGATGTGGGAGAATACGTTAGATTGGATTAGATATATACACCAAACAAACTCTAAAAAAACCTTGCTAGAAATAGTAAGGTTTTTTTTTAGTACATGTACTGATTTACTTAATTTACATTAGATTTGTATCTATAACTATAATAAAAACAAATGCCATTTAACATTGTACTTGTAGAGCCCGAAATACCAAATAATACGGGTAATATAGGCAGACTGAGCTTGGCATCAGGGTCAGTGTTGCATTTGGTCAAACCGTTTGGATTTGAATTGAGTGATGCTCGACTCAAAAGAGCTGGACTGGACTATTGGAAACACATTACAGTCAAGATTTATGAGAACTTAGAAGAGTTTCTAAGCATCCATAAACATAAGACGATGGTCTTCCTGTCAAGTGCTGCAGAAAAGAGTTACGTTTCTATTGATTTTAAAGACGATTTATTTTTTGTATTTGGAAAAGAATCAGTTGGGTTGCCAAAAAATCTCGTCGCAGACAACTCAGATAAACTCTATAAAATCCCCATTCATAGTCCGCATGTGAGAAGTTTAAATTTAGCTAACGCGGTCAGTATAGTGGTGTTTGAAGGCTTGAGATCCCTGGAGGTTTCAAAAGAGACCTAATCGACACTCAATCACTATTTTTTTGTCTTTAGAAGTTGTGAAAAACAAATACAAATCTCCACCATCGTTAAGTTTGAATAGTGTTTTGAGAGTTTCAGTTTTTTCTGAGAAATTCCGTGTTTTTACATTGGCTTTTAGGCTGCCAATCATTTTTTTCAAAGGTTTCTTTTGATAGGGATGGAAATTAGAAATCGCATATATTTTACCTGGAAAATCGGTTATCTTTTCATTGCTTGTATATAAATGCGTGTGCGGGTCGAGTTTGTCCAGCTTAAATTGTTCCGAAATTAATTGAAATGCCCCTGATTTCATTACGGCAGCATTTGGCTCGTATAAATACTGCTTTGGTGTGTTGTAGCTAGCTACCGCCGTTTCTTCCTCTATTATTTCAAAGAAAAAATATTCATCGCCATTCGGGTGGCTGTTAAGCGTGTGAATCGTCGCCATGCCCTCAAAATTCTGTTCTTGATGAAACAACAGCTCCTTCACTTCATTTTTTACTGCCACAACATAAATGTTTTTCACGTTTTTTAGAGCTGCCAAACCAACACTGATATCGAGCATTGGAGACATTTTAATAAGTACATTTTTGGAATGCTTAAAAAACAAATCTTGATGAGTTATTACATTCGGACTGCAATCCTCAATCAAGAATTTTTTATTTTTTTGTGCGTCGCGACGCGAGGGGTCAATGTATATCCAATCAAAAGTATCTGAACACGATTTTAAAAATTCAATTCCATCTTTAGAGTGCGTCGTGATGTTTTTTGCCTCTAAAACTTCAAAATTATAGGCAGCAATTTCAGCCAATTTAGGGTTCATTTCACAATGCACTACGGACTTAAATTGTTTTGAAAAATAATAACTATCCACACCAAATCCACCTGTCAAATCTACTATAGATTCACCTTGCATAAATCTGCTTTTAATCTTTGCAGCAGTTTCCGAAGACGTCTGTTCTATGTTGAGTTTATTTGGGTAAAAGATACCAGGCGTTTCAAACCAAGTTTTTAATTTTAAAACACATTTTTTCTTCGCTTCAATTTGTTCGATGAGTTCTTTAATATCAAGACCTTCAAAAGGACTTCCCTTTAGAATTAATTCGTGAATATTAGAGTGTAAATGGTTCGTTATAAACTCTTGAATAACGCTATTGAGAATCACTTTGTTCACCTAAAATGAATTATTTATTGATAATTTTTTAGTGAATTCATACAGAGCAATACTTGTGGCTTGTACCACATTCATACTGCTGTTTTGCCCATACATTTCAATGTGAACTACAGCGTCACATTCTTCCAAAACAGAGTCCGAAACTCCATGATTTTCATCACCAATCACAAATGCTATTTTAGAGTTTTTCTCTAGTTTTAGTTCCGATACAGGAATGCTCTTATCTGTAATTTCAAGTGCAATAAGTGTATAACTTTGAGCTTTTAGTTCATGAATTTTTTCTGACAACGTTTCAAGCTGTTCAAACGAAACAGATTGTTCTGTTGCCCGAGATGTTTTTGTGAATTTCCGACCCAGTTCTATAGGGCTTCCACCAAGAATTAGGTGTTCAATTCCAAAAGCATCAGCCGTTCTAAATAAACTCCCCAGATTAGCAGCATGCGATACATTGTCACTTATTAAAACAATTGGAAAGCGTTGTTTTGTAAACTTAGAAGTGTAATGATTTAACTGCATAATTGTTCTAATTTTCGAAAGCGTATTTAATAATATTTGCGCCCATTTTTAAGGCTCTTAAACGCACTGTTTCGGGATCGTTGTGCACGTTCGCATCTTCCCAACCATCGCCCAAATCACTTTCGAAAGTGAATAGTAAGATCAATTTTCCTTCATGAAAATACCCTAATGCTTTTGGCGATAAACCATCGTGTTCGTGAATTTTTGGCAAGCCATTAGGAAATAAAAATGCATTGTTATAGATAGGATGCGTTAAAGGAATTTCACTCATTTTTTTATCAGGAAATACTGTTTTTAAGGCTTCCAAAACATAGGGTTTCATTCCGTAATTATCATCTATATGTAAAAACCCACCAGACAATAAATAGGTTCTTAAATTCTCAGATTCATATTCAGAAAAAACCACATTTCCATGCCCTGTCATGTGTACAAACGGGTATTCAAAAAGAGCAGTACTCCCCACTTCTACGGTATGGGGTTTGGCGTCCATTGCCGTTTGAATGTTGGAATTACAAAACTGAATTAAATTTTTTAAAGCAGTTGGATTGCTATACCAATCGCCACCACCATTATATTTTAAAACCGCTAAATTTTGACTTTCACAGAAGTAAATTCCTAGAATTAAGAAACTATATAAAAAGATTTTATTCATTGCAAAGTTGAATTGTGTGTCCCGCCACGATTCCTGCGGTTTCGGTTCGGAGTCTTGACGCTCCTAAAGATACAGCAATATACCCATGTTTCAAAGCAGTCTCTATTTCTTGAGGACTAAAATCACCCTCAGGACCTATTAATACAGTGATAGATTCCCCTGCTTTGATTTGATCTTTGAATTTTAACTTATTTCCGTCATCACAGTGCGCAATAAAAGTAGTTCCTTCTTGTGGTGTTTTTATAAATTCAGAAAAACGTGTGGCGGGTGTCAAGGTTGGCAAATAGGAGTGAAGCGATTGTTTCATTGCCGATTGTAATATTTTTTCAAACCGTTCTGTTTTGATGATTTTTCGTTCACTGTTCTGACAAATAATAGGTGTGATTTTATTTACACCTATTTCGGTCGCTTTCTCAATGAACCATTCGTAGCGATCGTTCATTTTTGTGGGGGCAACGGCCAGATGAATCGTATAAGGTTTTGGTGTTTCAAAGGTTGATTTTAAAATATTGACCACACATTTATTATGGTTTGGAATGACCACTTCTGCTTCAAACATCCAACCTTTTCCATTGGTTATTAAGAGTAAATCTCCTGTAGATTTTCGTAATACTTTTACGATATGTCGACTTTCATCTTTTGAAAACTTAAAAGTTTTCGTTGCTGCATCTAGCTCAGAATTATAAAATAATTGCATTTGATTATAGTTTAAGTCGCGCCGTAGCCATAATGGTTTGATCTGCGTAATTTTTCTCCAAATATTTTAAATATCCTACAATAGCAATCATCGCTGCATTATCAGTTGTAAATTCAAAAGCAGGTACAAAAGTGTTCCACCCGTGTTGAGTTTCGGCTTGTTTCAAAGCTGCTCTGATTCCTGAGTTGGCAGAAACACCACCTCCAATTGCTATGCGATTGATCCCTGTTTCTTTAACAGCTACTTTTAGTTTGTCCATCAAAATACCTACAATAGTATATTGTATAGATGCACATATATCGTTAAGATTTTCTTCAATAAATTGAGGGTTTTCTTTCAGTTGTTTTTGTATGAAATATAAGATAGCTGTTTTTAATCCTGAAAAACTAAAATTAAGACCTGCTACTTTAGGTTTTGTAAACTTAAACGCTTTGGGGTTTCCTAACTTTGCGCGTTTGTCAATTTCGGGCCCTGCAGGATAGCCAAGACCTAAAATTTTACCACTTTTATCAAAAGCTTCTCCAACGGCATCATCAATCGTTTCGCCAATGACTTTCATTTTAAAATGAGCATCGACCCGTACAATTTGAGTATGCCCTCCAGAAATGGTCATTGCTAGAAATGGGAAATCAGGTTTTTCATAGCCCTCTTTTTCAATAAAATGCGCTAAAATATGTGCTTGCATGTGGTTCACATCAATCAAAGGAATTTGGAGTCCGTAAGCCAATGACTTAGCAAATGAAGTTCCTACCAATAAAGATCCCATCAGTCCGGGACCTTGCGTAAATGCAATAGCATGAAGGTCTTTTAATGAAATTCCAGCTTGTTCTATAGCTTGATCGACTACAGGAACGATGTTTTGTTGGTGTGCCCTTGAAGCCAATTCAGGAACCACACCACCATATTTTTGATGAACTGCTTGGTTAGCAATAACGTTACTCAGTACTTTTCCATTGCACAATACAGAGGCAGCCGTGTCATCACAAGAAGATTCAATTCCTAAAATGTATGTATTTTTTGAGCTCATTAACACGTTTTAGCGATAATATTCGTTTAATTTGTAATTAAATAAACGACTTGGTTTATCCATTCATAGGATGACTGCAAAGAAATAAAAAAAATAGCACTAAAATAAATGCTTTGAGTAGTTTAAATTTTAGCATAAATAGTTAAATTGTAAATATAATAACCAATCTCGCATATCAAGAAATATTTTAAAATACTGAAAAAAGTTTTAACTTCAATCTTGTTGTTATTCGTGCTACTGGTATTGGTGTTTTCCATTCCGAGTGTCCAAACATGTCTAGGGAGTCATACAACTAATGCTATTAATGAAACTTATGGTACAGCTATTAAAATAGAAAAAGTAGGACTTCAGTTTAATGGAGATGTGGAGCTCAAAAATATTATTATAAAGGATCACTATGACCAAACCTTAATTTCAATAGCGGAATTAAACACCTCTATTTTAAGTTTTGTTAAACTGGCTGAAAACAAATTGACATTTGGAGCTATTGATTTATACGATCTCTTTTTTCATATTAAAAAATACAAGGGAGAAACTGATACTAATTTAGATGTTTTTGTAGCTAGATTTGATGATAAAAACCCGTCTTTAAAGGACCATAAATTTCTTTTGTCATCCAGTCAGGTTCAAATACATAACAGTGAATTTTTATTAACCGATGAAAATCTAAATAATCCTAAGGTTTTGGATTTTCACGAACTGAATTTATCGGCTTCTGATTTTTTGATTTTAGGAGTGGATGTCAAAGCGGCCATTAATAGTTTGAGTTTTAAAGATACAAGAGGTGCTGAAATTCAAAACCTACAATCAAATTTTTCATATTCTTTAACCCAAATGAATTTTGAGCAATTAGAAATTAAGAGTGCTAATTCTTCGCTTTTGGGTCAAATTCAATTTGATTATGATCGAAAGGATTTTAAAGATTTTTTAGAAAAAGTTAAAATTTCTGGTTTTTTTAAAAATAGCAACCTAGATTTAGAAGAATTGAATGTGTTTTATGATGAATTTGGATCGAATCAAAAAGCGATTTTAAATACTTTTTTTTCGGGGACATTAAATGATTTATTTCTTCAAGAGTTTGATTTAAAAACAAATAAAAATACCTCAATAAACGGAAATATCCAATTTAAAAACCTGTTAAATGTCACCACAGATAACTTTGAGATGGATGGTCGTTTCAATAACATTTCCTCCACTTATGGGGATTTAAAAGCACTATTACCAAGAGTCTTAGGAAATAGTATTCCTTCAAGCATGAATGCTTTAGGACGTTTTGATATGCAAGGGGTTGTAGGGATTTCAAATGAATCGATCAAAACGGTCATGGACATAGAAACACAAATTGGAACTCTTTTTGTGGATTTGATTTTAGATGAAGTAGCAGCCATTGACAATGCGTCGTATATGGGGGAGATTCAGCTAACCGATTTTGATTTAGGCTATTTGATCGAAGAATCTAAAATTGGACTTGCTACTGCTCGTTTGAGCGTCGAGGGGCGTGGATTTAATAGAGAAACAATTAATTCTAATATATCAGGTATCTTTGATTCGTTTGCGTTTCAAGACTATACTTACAAAGATTTAGAGGTCTCAGGTGTAGTTGAAAATAAAATTTTTAATGGTCAATTAGATATCGACGACCCGAACCTAAAATTTAGTTTTGAAGGTCTTGTAAATTTTTCTGAAAAAGAAAATATCTATGATTTTTCTGCAGCTATTGAACATGCCAATCTAAACGCTTTAAATTTTGTACAGAGGGACAGTCTTTCAATTTTGAATGGTCAAATGACCATGGACATGAAAGGCACAACGATTGATGATGTATATGGAACAATTGAATTCAAAAACGCACTCTATCAAAATCAAA
>UPTG01003310.1_pt1 | contig 10332 bp, 6 predicted proteins | sample 2160121 | NCBI WGS metagenome assembly UPTG01 (sample SAMN06266255, study PRJEB28933) | marine metagenome | isolation source: Columbia River Estuary | place: USA:Columbia River Estuary, USA | collected 2014-07-27 | reverse complement strand
TCATCGTGATGAAGCAATCGGCACACAAATCCGCATTGATGGTGGTAAGGTGACTGCAACTAAGCCAATTGGCGCACCTGCTGGAACAGTCATTAGTGTCAACAACTTATTTTATAATGTACCCGCACGCTTAAAATTCCTGAAATCTGAAAATACTGAAAAACGCCAACTCAGTGCGATTGTTCAAAATTATGCAATGGCATACCCTGATGTGCGCTTTGTATTAGTACAAGATGGGCGCGAACAATTCCGATCATCTGGGAGTGGACAATTAGGCGATGTCGTTGTCAAAGTGCTTGGATTAGATTATTTTCGTGAGATGTTCGAGGTAAAGGGTGACGATCATATCCGCGATTTTGGAGGGCAAGTCACGGTAAATGGATTTATCTCGCAACCGACACTCCATCGTAAAGACCGTACCCGCATAACGTTATTCGTTAATGGACGTGCTGTGCAAGATTCAGGGCTAACCTATGCAGTAACTCAAGCCTACCATACTCTGATTGAAAAAGGTCGTAATCCCTACGCGGTGTTAATGATTACTGTCCCATCTGACTTTGTGGATGTAAACGTGCATGGAGGGTATCATTTTAATGACAAATTTTCTGCATTCTTAAAAGTAAACAATATTTTCAACAATAATTATCAACGTTTCGCCAACTTTACTGTACAAGGTTTTCAGGCCTTAGGTGGTATCACTTACAAGTTTGATTTCTGATAGTTTTCTCGAGACTTGTTTTAGTATATTTACAAAATGCTACTATACTATTTAATGATTGCCTTACAAGTGTTTTGCATGTATCATGTATATAAAAATAATGTAAGAATTGATGATCCTAACTATCCAAGTACGCCAACTAATCCAAATGCAGTTATACAAAGTATAACAGGAGCAGGACAAACTGGTTGGTCAAGAACAGACGATGGTACACTTCCAACAGACTTAGTAGTATTTGACGAAGAAGCTGTTTCAATTAGTAATACTGATACAATTATATTTAGAAAATCAACTAGCGACGGAACATACTTACCAGAGCCTAACAGTTATGATACACTTATAAAAGGTGGCGCACTAAACTACAGTACAGCAACAGGTATATCTGCAGCTGATATTAATATTGACGGTGACGGATTTGTAACACCAACTACAAGTGCAGGTCCTGAAGAGTTAGTTCCTGGACAAGTAATTGATACACTAGATATTAAGGTATATGAAAGACCGTCAGACGGAAGTAGTAAAATTACAAGTAGGAACTACACTGGCGATGGTACAACTACTGTGTTTAATTTTGGAGCAGAAGTAATACAGCAAGACAGTTTATTTGTAAAAATAAATTATGCTATAATTGCAAGCACTGAATATACAATAGACTATAATGCTAAAACTATTACATTTAATACTGCACCAATAGTTGGATCTAAAATACATCTAGCAGTACTAGGTGTTAGCGGAACAAAAATAATAGATATTGATAATTTTGTAGCAGACGGAAGTACAGCAAGATTCTTAACAAATGTACGTTTTGCTGATAATTTGCAATCAGTAATTACACTTAATGGACAAAAATTAGAAAATGTTGTTGTAAAAAGTCGTAAGCCAGATGGCATTAGCGGAAATGCATTAATTAAATTTGCAACACCTCCTGCTGCAGGGAGTGTAATTAACTTTGCATTCTTTGAAGGTGGAGACGTCCAAAACTACAGTGAAGTTGGCATACAAAACTTTACACTAGACGGAAGTACAACATCTTACACATTAACCACAACTCCGTTTACTGCTACACCGACTCCGTGGCAAACTATAGTAAAAGTTAATGATATTATTTTAAATGCAGGCTACACACAAAGATTTACAATGACAGCAGCAACAAGAGAATATCAATTAGATAATTTCCAAATTCCGCCAGGATCAGTAAACAACAAAGGCTTACAAGTTTTTATTAACGGTAAAAAGTTAACGTACTTGAAAGATTGGACATTTACTGGTGCGTCTAGTTCCGCAGGAAGTAGTATTGTAAGAATTAAAACAGCAGTAGGACATAGTACAGGTGACATCCTTGATGTTTATCTTGTAAACGACGGACAATACGCATTTGGTTATATTGATGCTAATGGAGAATTTGTAGACACACCTGGAACTATATACCTTGACAGTGCATATAACGAAAATGATATACTTACAGTTTACCAATTTAGTAATCATGATAGTCAAAGATTTGAAAGACAACAACTAGATGTAATTTCTAGAGTTACACTTACACCTAATACTGATGATTGGTATAAGTTTAATCACTTAACAGCTGGGCTTATTGAATTACCTACTCCGGCTATAGATGCTGAATATGTTTGGATTACTATAAACGGTCAATTATTATTACCAAGTATCCAGTACCAAGTAACAGATAATAAAAAATATGTAAAAATTAATATTCCTATTGCACAAAATGATGTAATTGAATTAATACATTTTGCAGAAACACAGTCAGTAAACAAATATGGTTGGAGCCAGTTCAAAGATATGCTTAACCGTACTCATTATAAGCGTTTAGATGATACTGCTGGTATACAATTAGTTACAGACTTAAATTGGTATGACCAAAAGATTACAATAAGCGATGGAAGTACATTACCTATTCCAGATGCAACAAGTAGTGTTCCGGGTGTAATATTTATAGATGGCGAAAGAATAGAATATTTTGTAAGAAACGACAATGTATTGAGTCAACTAAGACGTGGTACATTAGGTACAGGTGTAAAAGACACACATATTGAAGGTACTACAGTGTTCAATAGCGGATTAACATCAGTGATGCCGTACAAAGACGAAACACTTACAACACAGTTTATAGCAGATGGTATATCAAGTACGTATACTTTAGATTTTGTTGCAAGTAGTATTAACGAATTTGAAGTATTTGTTGGCGGCAAACGTTTACGTAAAAACGCAATTAGTAGTTACGTATCATTAAATCCAACATATCAAGATAGTCCGGAAGGTGATGTTACACTTCCGGCAGAGTTTAGTGTGAATGGTTCTACACTAACATTAACCACAACCCCAACAGAAAACGTTAAGGTAACTGTTGTAAGACGTAGCGGTATAATATGGACAAATCCAGGTACTCAACTGAGTAAAGCAGATTCTGACATAGCTAGATTCTTACGTGACTCAACAGTTGACTTGCCGCGATAAATACAACAGCAGGATGTATAACAAATGACAGATAAAATAAATGAAAATAGCGGTGTGTTAATACAAGGACACATCAAAATACACAATCCAGAAACTGGAGAAGTAATAGTGGATAAAAATAATGCTATCCATTATGAAAATATGAGTATAAGCCTAGCAGAAAGTATAGGAAATGCTGGTACTGGTTGGATTTACCAAATGGGGTTCGGAAACGGCGGTACAAGCGTTGATGATACAGGTATTATTACATACCTAACTCCAAACTCAACAGGTACAAATGCAAGTTTGTATAACGAAACATTTACTAAAGTAGTAGATGATCGTAGTGTTAACAATTTAGATCCTGCAAGAAATAAAATTGAAACAAGACACGTTAGCGGAACAAACTATACTGATGTATTAGTAACTTGTTTGTTAGATTATGGTGAACCAGAAGGTCAAGATGCATTTGATACTGCAACTAACTCAGAAAGTTTATATGTATTTGACGAATTAGGATTAAAAGCATATAGTGCAGACGGCACAGGTAGACTACTTACTCATGTAATTTTCCATCCTGTACAAAAGTCATTGAACAGATTGATACAAATTGATTACACTGTGAGAATACAAAGTCTAACAGGTTTTAACGAGGGATAATTGAATGCCATATACAATACAATTTACTGATAGTAACGAAAACAATCCCATAATAATTGAAGATCAAACTATCAATAATGATACTAGTTTACAGTTACCTGGAAAAAACAGTGTTGGGTACGGCGCCGCAATTGCTACAGACTTACTTCATTTATTAGAAAATTTTGCAGCACCAACTGCACCAGATAGACCAATTGAAGGACAGTTATGGTATAACAGTTCGTCAGAGCAACTGTTAGTATACGATGGCACTATTTGGGTTCCAAGTGGTGGTCTAAAGAAAAGTACAACTCAACCTGATGCTGTTAATTCACTAACTGGCGATTTATGGGTTGATACAGATAACCAACAATTATACTTGTATAGTGGTAGTGGTTGGATACTAGTTGGCCCGCAATTTAGTGATGGCCTAACAACTGGTGCTGTACCAAATACAATTATCGGTCAAGATAATGCAGAAAACACAGTTATTGAAATTCAAGTTGCAGCAAATATTGTTGCTATAATTGCTTTTAGTGAGTTTACTCCTAAAGCAACAATTACAGGATTTACAGGCGCACCTATACGTCCGGGTATTAACCTTGCAAGTAGAGATACAGACGGTGATGGAATTAACAATGTTAAGTTTTACGGTATTGCTGAAAAATCTGAAAATTTAATTGTAAACAATTTAGCTATTCCAGCAGGAAACTTCTTAAGAGGCGATGCAGAATCAACAACTACTAGTCCACTGAATATTCAAAACAACAGTGGTATTGCTTATGGTATTAATGCTGAACTTAATATTGGTATTGAAGGCAGTGCTGGCGTAATACAACATAATATTGAAGGTTCAAATATTGATGTTAGAGTTAGAAATGCAGGAAACAGTAATACTGTTTTAAGAGTTGACTCAAGTTTACGAGTTGGAATTAATAACGAAGCACCTGATGAAGCATTAGATGTAACAGGTAACATTTTATCTAGTGGCACAATTAAAACCAATGACACAACTGAAAGTACTACAATAAGTAACGGTAGTATTATTGCTAAAGGCGGTGTTGGTGTTGCTAAAACACTAAATGTTGGTGAAAATATTACAGTCCAAAAAGCAATTACATTAGGTAACAATGATTTAGTTGTAGATACAGCAGCAAGTGACTTAATTTTACCCGATCTTAATAATGCTAGAAACATAGGTACAGCTGCTTTAAAATGGCGCAAAGTTTATGCTACTACTTTCTTAGGAAACTTAGAAGGACAAGTAAGTGGTAACGTTAGCGGAAAAGCAGGAAGTGCAGATAAGCTAACAAGTGCAACTACGTTTAGAGTTACAGGTGATGTTGAAACAGTTGAACAAAGTTTTGACGGACAAACAGGCGGCGGAGTTAAAGAATTCAATTTAAGTGTAAAAAACACTATTGTTAGTGGGAAAGAATTAGTTAATAACAGTTTATCTAACGATGAAATACTAATAGATAGAACTACAGGTGATAATACCGGACTAAAAAGAATAACTAGACAAACACTATTCCAAGCAATAGGCGGTCTTACACCAATTGGCAGTATTATGCCATATGCTGGAAACGCAGAACCTGCAGGTTGGAAGTTTTGTAATGGACAAGAATTAAGTACAGGGGTATTTAATCAGCTATTCCAGTTAATTGATTATAATTATAAACCACAAATTGAAACTACAGCTGGATTTTTCTCTGTACCAGATCTAAGAGGAAGATTTCCAATGGGTAGTGCTGTTATGGGAGGCACTACAGTACCACCAGCAGAAACAACAAGGGTTGATACAGTAAATTCACAAACATTAGGAGCAGTAGACGGAACTGGTTCTAAAACTATTGATGTTGAAAACTTACCAGAACACCAACATGATTTAAAAGCACCAGATGGACAACAGTTTTTTGCACATCGTGAAGTTGATGGTCGAGGAGTTATCCCAACTGATGCACAACCAAGTAGCTTACAAACTGGAGCTGAAGATTTATCACAAAGATTTGGATCAAGTGGAGATGTTGCTATTCCAACTGGAAGCGGATTTAGTGAAGTTGGAGCACCATTAGATATAACTAATCCGTATCAAACAATTAATTACATTATCTACACAGGAGTCACAGGATCATGAGTTATAAAATAAACAAAACAGACGGGTCCTTGTTAGTAGAACTTACTGATGGAATAATAGATGTTACATCTACAGACTTAACACTAGTTGGACGTAACTATAAAGGGTTTGGCGAAGCATTTAATGAAAATTTTGTAAAAATTATTGAAAATTTTGCTTCTTCAAGTGCTCCTAGCAATCCTTTAGAAGGACAATTATGGTATGATACTAGTGACGATAGATTAAAAATATATAATGGCACAAGTTTTACAACTTCAGGTTCACCATCAGTTAGTGCAACACAGCCAACCAGCCCTGTAGCAGGAGATTTATGGATTGATAACAGTGAAAAACGTCTTTCAATGTATGATGGCACAGTTTGGACTGTAGTAGGTCCGCAGTATAATGCAGTACAAGGTAAAACTGGACTTGAAGCTGTTACTATGGTAGACACAAGTACACAAACAAGAACAGTTGTAGCATTATACGTTGGTGGAGTGCTTGCTGGATTTTATAGTAGATTTGCTTTTACTCCGGCTAATGCTTATGCAATTGCTCCGTATGCAGTTGGACGTGAAATAAAAATAGGATTTAATCCTGTTGATACTGCTGGATTTAAATATCATGGAACTGCTACTAGTGCAGAAAACTTAACAGATGATGCTGGAAATACTTTTAGCTCAATTGACTTTGTAAGAACTAACGAAAGAGACTCAAGTAATGCAGTAGTTGATCAGCAAATGGAAGGCGGACTATTTGTAAAAGGTAGTACAGGTTTAACAGTAGGATTTGGTGACAGTAAGTATGCTGCGTTTAAAACAGTAGATAGCGGCACAACAACTACAATTGAATTAAGTCAATTAAATTATGATTTTTCAATTCGTGTTCCACAAGGCAACGATTATATTGAAGCACTTACTTTAGATACAAGTACACAACGTTTTGGTTTATATCAAGATACACCAACAGCAACATTAGATGTTACTGGAGACGGAAAATTTAGCGGCGATTTGACTGTAGGGGGAAATATTACAGTTGAAGGAAGTACTACATATCTTAATACAGAGACTATGAGAGTACAAGATCCTAATATTGAATTAGGAATACAAGATGATAGTACTGAATTAAATGATACAGGAGTTGACGGCGGCGGTATAACATTAAGATCAACCGACGGCAGTAAAGATATTCATTGGGTAAACAGTACAGGTAACTGGACTTTTAATCAAAATATTGATTTAATACAAGGAAAAGAATACAGAATTGAAAATGTACAAGTGTTATCTAAAACTAAATTAGGTGATACTGTTACTACTGCTAACGGATTAACAAGTGTAGGTACTTTAGGTTCTTTAAGTGTAACAGGTAATGGAGCATTTGGAAGTATTAGCTCTCCAGGAGCATTAAATATTAGCTCAACTGGTGACATAATAATTAATAATCAAAAAATTACAGGACTAGCAACACCAACAGGTAATACTGATGCAGCTACAAAAGCATATGTTGATAGTTCTACAGCAGGAACAGACATAGCACTTGCATTAGATATTACTGGACTAACAACTCCAAATGCAGCTGGTGTATCAAATGGTCCTATAACAGATGTAAAAAACATATTAGAGAGCATTTCTCCAGCATCAAGTGTAAGAGAAAATGCAGTAGCAAGAATACATTGTACAAGTTATGCAGGAGCAACTGTAACTGGTATTGGTATTAGTGTAACAACTGATGCTACAGGAACACTACAAAAATCAAGCATTGCTGTTGACGCAGCAGGCACACAAAATGAGACAGTAATACAAGATATTGCGGCTGCTAATACAGCTTCGGGTAATGTTACACTTACACCGACTAGATATACAATGGTATTTACTGTAACAGGAGCAACTTGGACATTTACAAGCACAAGTAATTATCCGTAGGTTACGATAAATACTAATAACAATAAAGGGTTATAAAAACTATGGCGTACACAATTAACACATATAACACTAATCAATTAACCGTAGTACAAGACGGGACAATTGATCAGACTACAGACATTAAGTTAGTTGGTAAAAACTATGCAGGGTATGGTGAGATACAAAACGAAAACTTTGTATTCTTATTAGAAAACTTTGCTGGTGGCAACCAACCACCTAGAGCTATTACAGGGCAAATATGGTTTGATACAGTAAACAGCAAACTTAAATTTTATGATAGCACAAAATGGCGCACAACAGGTGGCGCAGAAATTAGTGCTACTGCTCCAGCAGGCTTAGCAACTGGTGATTTTTGGTGGGATACTGGAAATGAACAACTAAAAGTTTACAACGGAACTGATTTTGTTCTAGTTGGTCCGCAAGATGCAGGTTCAGGTATTACACAAATGCAAAGTGCTAGTGTACTAGATACCGGTGCTGTTGCAAGATCAGTTATAAAAGCTACTGTAAATGACGAAGTAATTTTTATTATTAGCCCAAGTGAATTTACTATTGACTCAACAGATTCAGAAAACGCCATTTCTGGATTTGATGTTGTACGTCAAGGTGTAACTCTTAAAAATACAACAAATGCAACAGCAGGTGTAACAAGTGGAAGTCAAAGATTTTGGGGAACTGCTTCTAACGCATTAAAGTTAAATGGTGTTGATGCAAGTAATTATGTGCAAGCTAATCCAGGAAACCCAACTGTATTTTCAGAGCTTACAAACTTTCAAACTGATGCAGGAATTGCAATTGGTACAGGATTAGATTTAAAAATATTCATTGAAAACGATAATCAGGGTGTTATTAGTAACGCTCAAGGTGACGAGATACGTTTTAGAGCAAAACAAACAGGCGGAGTTATTACTAACATAGTAACTATGGAGCCAGGAAAGATAAAACCAGGCTTAAATAGTGTAGGCTCAGCAGTTGAAACTGTAAATATTGGTAGTACAACAGAAAAATTTAATGAAGTACACGCATCTAACATATATGGAATATCAGAAAAAGCAACTGCATTAATAGTAGGCGGAAACGCAAGAACAGGTGCTGTTGATTCAACTGGAACTGGTACAGGTAACAGTGTAGCAGTGCGTGATTCAAGTGGTAATTTAAATGCAGTATTATTTCAAGGTACAGCAACAAGTGCAAGATATGCTGACTTAGCAGAAAAATATACAACTGATCAAGAATATCCAGTAGGTACAGCAATGGCAGTCGGCGGCGAAGCTGAAGCAAAAGCAGCAAGCGCAAGCAATATGTGTATTGGCGTTATATCTGCAGAACCTGCATACTTAATGAACAGCGACTGTGACGGTCAAGCAATTGGTCTTAAAGGGCGTGTTCCAGTAAGAGTAAAAGGCGTTGTAACAAAAGGACAGCCTGTATATGCTTGGGAAGATGGTGTTTGTTCAACTATTGCAGCAACAGCGTTAGTTGGTATTGCACTAGAAGCTAGTGATGACGAGTCAGAAAAGCTAATAGAGTGTGTACTTAAAGTATAAGTATTAAAAAGGAACAATTATGGCAGTAGGCGATACAATTACCGCGGCGCGGTATAACATTATTCAAGCAAGAGTAGCGGCAGTTATTGGATTAGGTTCCGGCGACGAAGGTTATGGTCAAGCTCGTACAAGTAGTACAGCGGCAGTAGGTGCAACAATTACAGCACAAGATATGACAAACTTGTTTACTGACATGACCAAGATTAGATTACATCAATCAGGATCAGTTCCTACAGAAATTGCATCACCTAGTGTAGGTGACACAGTTGAAGATTCAAACTCAACTTCAAAAGAAGGTTATGTACAGTACGAAACATTAAGTACAACATGCCAAGCATCAAGATTAACTGCAAATGCAAGCCAACTAGGATTGCAAGCAGGTACAAGTAGTCAAAGAACAGCAAGCTGGTCAACAGATATTAATCATATTTTTACTGTTACTTTTGGTGGATATGCAGTTACTAATGGAGACGGAAGTACTACAACAGTTAGTGGTGCAGATCATATGCGTGTGTTTTTCAATGCAGGCGGCACAATAAATTTAAGTGGTACAATTGGTAGTGGTAGTACAACTATTAACAATGACTGGCGTAACTTAATGACGAGTGTTGGTACAGTTGTATTTGGAAGATCAACTACTTCAAACGGTTCAACAGGTACTAACTATGGTTATTCAAACTTACCTACAAGTTACACAACACTTTTTAATAAGACTGCAAGTGCATATAGTGCAAACGATTATCTAATTGAAGGCCAAAAGAACGGTGCAGTTTTAACATTCCGTGTTACATTTAATGAAGATAAAGGTCCAAATCCAAACTATGACGAAGCAGTTACAGCAACTACAACTAGTACTGTACAGTTAAATAGACCTAACAATGCCAGCAGTGTAAACATTGAGGCACCAACTTTAGCCAACACAACCCACCTATAAGA
>UPTG01003307.1_pt1 | contig 10335 bp, 4 predicted proteins | sample 2160121 | NCBI WGS metagenome assembly UPTG01 (sample SAMN06266255, study PRJEB28933) | marine metagenome | isolation source: Columbia River Estuary | place: USA:Columbia River Estuary, USA | collected 2014-07-27 | reverse complement strand
TGATGACTTCCGCATCCAGATTGGTGGCCGGACTGGTGGAGCAGCCATGATCTTGGACATCGATAATGTCAACTTGACTACGAGTCAGATTCCTGAGCCAAGCGGGGCCCTCCTTGCTGGTCTTGGTCTCTTGGCTCTCGGCGCTCGCCGTAAGCGATAGTCCTCGTTCACTATTTTATCAAACCCTGATCGCTCCTGGCGGTCAGGGTTTTTTTGTTGCTGGGCTGGATCATATCTTATGCGTTTCTAGGTGTCCTATTTTCGCTACTTTTAGCCGCCTCCTCTTAACAAAAACACTGTTTCTCCTAAAGTAAAGGTCTCATCGGTAAAGGGCCAGAGAGTGTTAAGTTTGCCGTTATTGAGAAGGGCCCGCGCCTCAAGGCTATTGGGATCTTAGTCGGGAACATTTAAGCCGAGCCTGATAAAGGAATTATTGAAGACCCCGGGCATACGAAGAGTCACTTTTTCTAGATCTCCCGCATTGCTGAGCGTGATGGTTCCAGGCGGAGGGGTGAAGCGCTCCCAAGAAATAAGGTCGAGACTCTTCTCGAAAATCAGATTTTCTATAGGCGCCACCGGGTTTTTTTCAAAGCTAACGATGGTCTGGAGACCGTCTTCTGAAATGGAACTTTTGACAGCAATACCTGGCCCTTTTTGGAGGGGCGGGAGGCCGAAGAAGAATTCCTGAATATTTGGAATTCCGTCAGCGTCGGGATCTTGATTGGGAGAATTGAGGATGTCAGGAATCGCTTGGGATATCACCCAAGCTTCGTAGTAAGATTGACGGGTCAGGGAAATGCGATTGACGACCCAGCGATTGTTTTCTCCACCGAGGTCATCGAAGGTTAGATCAAGAGTGCCGTCAGTCACTTCGACGACGAAGGTTGATTCAATGAATCCATTTGTTTCGGCATTAATGTTTTCTTTTTGAAGGACCCCCTCAGCTAAGATCACGAGATTATCACGAGGTCGGGTCTTGTCGCCTTGGCGAACTGACACCTTCCACCGTCCATTTTCAATAAGATGGCTCCAAGTTTCTGAGTTTGGCGAAATGACGAAATCCCGATTAGCCAGGTCCGCGTCCTCGCGGTCGCGTGCTAGCACCGAGCCTGACCAACTGATATGGCCACGGGTGAGGGGCGAAATCCGAGTATGATCAGGAGCCGTTGGGCTGGTCGTTGTTCCAAAGTCGTAGCGATAGATTTGGGCGGACTGATCCACGACCATGATGATAGAATCGTCCGAGGGTTCCGAGTTCAATGCGGTGCCAGTCGCAATCACCCTGTAGAATAGATTGATGCCGGTCGTTGGGCTGAGGTCCTGAAAAGATTCAATGCCGGGTTCGATATCTGCATAAGTTTCCCAATTCCCCTCGCTTTCCAATTTGCGCTCGATTTCAAATCCGGTTTCATTGTCGCTGTTATCCTTCCAGCTCAGGGTGATTTGGCCGTTGGCGTTGGCGTTAGCAATAAAGTCGGAAGGGGGACTCGGTGGCCTGCTGAGGTCGACTTCCAAGCTGTAGAGCTGGGTGTTGTTGGCCGAATCGCCGGAAACGCGGAGGTAGTAGTCGCTACTTAAGGGGGCTTCAAAGGCGATGATTTCCTCGGGCATGCCAAGCGGTTGACTATTGGCCTGCGAGAGAACAGTTCGACCGTCCATGGAAATGATTTCAATTTGAAGATCATGAATATTGGTGAAATCAAAGTTTGATCCAGCTGAACAACTGCCATCGGAATTTTGTGGACCTTCAACGAAATCAGGCGGAGTTGCGACTGGTGTCACCTTCACTGTTAGAGGTGTTCCAGCTGGGAGATTTTCAAGTTGGTAGAAATCAATGTCAGAGTTGTCATCAATGCTGAGTGATTCCCGTTTAAAGATTTCACCAACAGTAACCGGAAGAATTGTGGCATTTTCAGGGGAGTCATTGTCACGATCGAGATTCCCCTTCTCATAAAAGTCTCCGTAGAGCCGGTTGAGTGAGAAGATATCATCAAGTTGGAGTCCCCGAAAACCTCGAGAAATAAAGGGCTCCATCAGTTTGGTTTCATTGATAGGGCAGACGTGGTTGAGACCAAGTCCATGGCAATGTTCGTGTTCAACCACATTACGAAGATTAATGGAGTCTAAGCTCGTTCTGCCGTAAAAGGAGGTGTTACCAGTATCGATGATCATATCTCCTCCGGATTCCGGAGCAAAGTTATAGGCAAGAGTGTTAGACCCAGAATCGCCGTCAATATAGTGTCCACCAATGCGGATGTCCGCGCGGAGACCAACGCGACCGGAGGGACGCGAGAAATTGCTGAGCCGGGCTCCGTCGTCGTTGGGCTCGTAGATGTAAGTGATGCCGGTTAAGCTGGCAATATTATCAAAGGCTCCCTGAAAGACTGGAAACCACGGACGAGTTGTAAGATCAGTGCCTTCATCTTCTACCTCATAAACTTCATCGAGGAAGGCGATCAAGTCACTGCCCGAAGTGGGTTCGCCATTAAAGCCCTCAATTCTAGTGCCGTCTTGCATGAACCCCCAGAGTAAAGTGGTCGGCAGGCCTTGTTCTGCTCGCTCAAAAAATGAATTGAAGGTGGCTGTTCTTCGCCAACGATCACTATCATCAAATTGGGTTGCGACATCAATTATTGGATCTCCTTCAGATGCCATTCCTTCGGAGAGCGATTCTTCGGAGGTCATTTCTTCGAAGGCAGTTTCTTGAGCGGCCATCTCCTCGGCAAGATGAAAGGCCATGGCTGCCTCTTTGGAGAGTCCAGGAGCCCAGCACAAGGTCATGACGGGGCGATCCGGATCGAGGCGACTTGCTGTGAAGGCTGCCAACCGCTTTTGCACGTTGGGCGGAAGTGTCTTGAACTGATCGAGAGGAAGTCTCTCGGAGAGTCTAATTAGAACTTCGGAATAGGGCGCGAGGGATGGATGGTTTTGCAGGTAATCTTTCCAGCGGAGACTTTCTGGGGTCGGGTGCGCTGAGTGAGGTGCTTGGATCGATTGGATTTCAGGGCGCCTTTCCACGGCTTTCCATGCGAATGGAAGGCTTGCGACAACTGGAGCTAAAAGTAGCAGTAATCGGAAGTTGGCCGTGAAGATTGGCATCTAAATGTGAAAATATATCAATTTTAGGGGAGATCAATAAATTGGAATCGAAGAGATCCTAGTATTGGCGATTTGATCAAAAATAGTTGCGGATCCCTGAGCTTGCTGGCTATCAGTCTTTGAGAACTTTGAGCTCGTTACTAATTCTGTCGATGATGATTAGAGCGACTCCTCATCTCAGAGTCGTCTAAAGTCCATCAATTTAATCCTTCCGCGTTTGTTCAAAAACTGGTCCGACTGAAGGCTGAGGCCTACTAACTCAGGTGGGATATTTGATTAAAGTTGGGATAGTTCTTCGCGGAAACCGGCCGAAAGAACAGGAAAGCGACACCAAGACTTGGGGTCGAGATTTTGATCGTCTACGTGAAAGGCGACCGCGTAGCGTTCCCGCTTCCACTGATTGCGACACCAGAGCTGGTAGAATTTTTTAGTCCAATCGACGAGCTGTTTTTCCTCGTGCTGGGGGTGGGTAACGCGGATGACTTGGAGTGCCGACTTTGGTCCTTTTTTGTCACGAATCGCAGCGCGCTCTAAGGTGTCGAGAACTTGGTAAGGCATGAGGTCGTCCTCGTCGGTTTGGTTAGCGTCTTCTGGGCGGAGTTCGGCAGTTGGGTTTTGAACGTTAATTTGGGAGAGCTCCTTGATGGAGGGGCTTTCAGGGAGGCCGGTTGATTCCATAAAGCGTAGCCACTCGCGAAGGTAGTGTTTGTCGATTCCTGCGATTGGGCTCAGTCCACCCGAAGTATCACCATCCATCGTGGCGTAACCGACAGCAGCTTCGGAGCGGTTTGAAGTGGCGAGAAGAAGGGCGTTTCGAATGTTGGCCATCATCCAGATGCCAGGCGCGCGGACACGGGCCTGTATATTTTGGCGTGCGATGTCATCGGTTTGCCAGCTGAGCTGACGTTTGAGTACGGACTCGATCGTACTTTCGTATCCCTCGACGAGGTCATCGACCTCCCATTCGGCGTAGTCGCACCCCAACGCTGCGGCTACTGTCCGGGCGGCGTTACGGGTTGTGTCGCCAGAATTCTTCGTGCCTTGGTAAGCGCAGAAGAGAAGAATCTTCATCCAGTCTTGAGTATTTTCAGGAAGATCGAGGTGGGGGAGACGTTCTCTAACTCTTTCTTCACCAAGTTCGTTCAGGGCGAGATCGAGCATGATCTTAACAAAGGACGAGACCGCAGCTGAGTCAGCTCCCCCACTTAAGGAAACTACGAATCCGTTCGACCATGATTTACGAAGGTAGTCGAAGTAGGCGAGTGCCATGGCGCGTGTAAACTCTTCGTCTTTCGACATAGGCGGGAGAGGGTCTTGCCCATCTTGACGCGTAACTTCCGGCCACTCAAAGGGGAGTTCAATTTCAGAAAGTCCCTGGACGTCGATTTTTCGGCTTACAGTGCGTGCCTGAAGGAGCCGGTTTCGCTCGATATCTACCGACTTATAAACAAGAGTGGTTTCTTGAAAAGAGAAGCGTCGGCCCTCTGCGATAACTTTTCCGGCAGATGCGATAAGGCCTCCGCCATCGTAAATGGCTCGTCCTGCTTCGTTCCCAAGAAGATTGGCATAGACGTAAGCTGCTCCAAAAGCGCGCGATCCCTCTACGACAAACTGCTCACGAACTTCCTGCTTAGCGAAAGCGAAGTGAGAGGCCGAGGGGTTGAGGATAATGTCAACGCCGCTCCCGGCAAAGAGTCTCCCGGGGCGATCCGCAACCCAGGCGTCTTCACAGACCTCGAGGCCTATGCGAATGCCTCCCAGTTTAAAAATAGGATCGCCTATGGGGAGGTGGAGTTCGCCGAATTCGTCAGTCACGATCACCCCCTCTGGCCATGCGTGAAACCAGCGGGGCTCGTAGTGAAGACCATCGCCCGCAAGGTTCTTTTTTGCAATGAGGCCTTTGATTTCGCCATCAACGAGAACTGCGACGGAATTATAGATCGCGTTTTTGACCCAAACTGGAAGACCGACAGCAACCACCATTTCTTCGGTGTGCTTGGCGATTTCGACAAGGCTCTCCCATGAGCGTTCGGCGACCTCGTGAGATAGAAACTGATCCTCGCAACCATATCCGGTAATCGCGAGCTCAGGGAGGCAGAGGACTGAAACATGAGCTTCGCGTGCTTGAGCGATGGACGCGAGGATGCGGCGCCGGTTGCCGGACCAGTCGAGAGGGAGTTGGTTGAGGCAGCCTGCGCCTACGCGGATCGTGTCAGCCATAGGCGGACACTAGGCTACAAGTGCCGGAAAGAAAAGGACCAGTGGGGCTGTTGGGGTCAGTAATGCCGGTCAGTTCCTGTGGGTAGGTTGATGGAATGGGGAGTATCCAAGCCCCAAGAAATCAGCGTGTATTAAGACTAAGTGATCCTAACACGATTCCTTGTTGAAATCCTCCAAGAGTTTCGAAAGAAAATAACCCCGCAGAGATCTGATAGACAGTGAGTTAGGGGCCTGGAATAAAATTCATAAAAAATAGCGACCAAAAACATTGACGTGAGTCCTGAAATGATTAGGGTTGCCCCCGCAGCTGCTACGGGCTGTGTCCGAGAAACGCTTTAGAGGGCTCGCTTGAATGAATTTTCATCAGCGGGCCTGCTCAGTCTTCCGGTCAAATGTTCTTTGAAAGTATGGGTTCCACAGATCCTTCCACCTCGGGAGTAAGTTGTGAGAGCAGTTAGGCTGGCCTTGTGTCAGGTTAAGTGTTTTTGCCTCAGAACAACGAGATAGATCTGTTGGAAAGAAAAAGACAAAAAATCATATTGTGTGCTGCGTCTTAAATTTCTTGATTTGAAATTTGAGGTGCGGGTCATGGGAGTAAGCCTGTTTAGGCCCTTCCCGAGAATCGCGAGATTTTCAAACCAAAGTCAATTTGATAGCTAAGCGCGCTGTGGAGATTTCCTCGATTTATCTGAGGAGATTGGAAGCAGCAATTTATGTTTAGACGTCAGATTCAAAACATTTCTACGGAGAGTTTGATTCTGGCTCAGAACGAACGCTGGCGGCGTGGATAAGACATGCAAGTCGAACGGAGATCTTGAATAGCTTGCTAATTAAGATCTTAGTGGCGGACGGGTTAGTAACACGTGAGAACCTACCCTTTAGACAGGAATAGCCCATGGAAACGTGGATTAATGCCTGATAGTCTCTATGGAGTAAATGGTGCCTTCGGGTATCGCTAAAGGATGGGCTCGCGGCCTATCAGCTTGTTGGTGAGGTAAAGGCTCACCAAGGCGACGACGGGTAGCTGGTCTGAGAGGACGATCAGCAACACTGGAACTGAGACACGGTCCAGACACCTACGGGTGGCAGCAGTCGAGAATCATTCACAATGGGGGCAACCCTGATGGTGCAACGCCGCGTGGAGGATGAAGGCCCTAGGGTCGTAAACTCCTGTCATATGAGAGTAAGGCATATGTGTTAATACCATGTATGTTTGATAGTATCATAAGAGGAAGGGACGGCTAACTTCGTGCCAGCAGCCGCGGTAATACGAAGGTCCCGAGCGTTATTCGGAATCACTGGGCGTAAAGAGTACGTAGGCGGTTTGGTAAGTCAGGTGTGAAATCCCGGAGCTCAACTCCGGAACTGCATCCGATACTGCTAGACTTGAGTAATGGAGGGGCAGGTGGAATTCTCGGTGTAGCAGTGAAATGCGTGGATATCGAGAGGAAGACCAATGGCGAAGGCAGCCTGCTGGACATTTACTGACGCTGAGGTACGAAGGCCAGGGTAGCGAAAGGGATTAGATACCCCTGTAGTCCTGGCAGTAAACGGTGCGCGCTTGGTGTAGGAGGACTCGACCCCTTCTGTGCCGGAGCTAACGCGTTAAGCGCGCCGCCTGGGGAGTACGGTCGCAAGACTAAAACTCAAAGAAATTGACGGGGACCCGCACAAGCGGTGGAGTATGTGGCTTAATTCGATGCAACGCGAAGAACCTTACCTAGGCTTGACATGCTTGTCGTACTCTCCCGAAAAGGAGAGGTCACTTCGGGTGGACAATGCACAGGTGCTGCATGGCCGTCGTCAGCTCGTGTCGTGAGATGTTTGGTTAAGTCCAGCAACGAGCGCAACCCCTGTGAACTGTTGCCAGCGCGTAAAGGCGGGGACTCTGTTCAGACTGCCCAGATCAACTGGGAGGAAGGTGGGGACGACGTCAGGTCAGTATGGCCCTTACGCCTAGGGCTGCACACGTACTACAATGCCCAGCACAATGAGAACCGATACCGCAAGGTGGAGGAAATCTGCAAAACTGGGCCCAGTTCGGATTGGAGGCTGCAACTCGCCTCCATGAAGTCGGAATCGCTAGTAATGCCGTATCAGCTACGACGGCGTGAATACGTTCCCGGGTCTTGTACACACCGCCCGTCACATCATGGAAGCCGGTCGCACCCGAAGTATATGCGCTAACTTTATTGAAGCAGTATCCTAAGGTGAGGCTGGTAACTGGGATGAAGTCGTAACAAGGTAGCCGTAGGGGAACCTGCGGCTGGATCACCTCCTTTCTACGGAGTAAGGACTCAAGTTCAGCTAGTTTACTAGTGTAAGTAACCCCTGAGTCCGGTCGACACCTGTTCGAAGTCATTCTAATTTATTGGGATGACTAAGATGGTGGAAAGAACCTCGAAAGAGACTTTCACAAATATTTGAGTGACCAATAACGCACCTTAAACCAATGAAAGGTTTAGGGCGCAGTGCACAATCTGATTTTTTGTCCTACTCACCGTAAGTAAACGAAAAGTTTAACGGGGGTTTAGCTCAGTTGGTAGAGCGTCTGCTTTGCAAGCAGAATGTCAACGGTTCGAATCCGTTAACCTCCACCAATTTCCAATAAGGCTCACATCTTTCGTGTTGGGTCTTTCAAGATTTTCTAGCGGGGCTTGTAGCTCAGTTGGTTAGAGCGCACGACTGATAATCGTGAGGTCGGCAGTTCGAGTCTGCCCTGGCCCACCATCCTTCCTGATTTGAAAGGGGAAGTGGTGAACTAAACGAGTAGAGACAATAAACAAAAATTTTCTGTGACCCATACTTTTGGCAGAACGCCGTTCTTTGACATCCATGTGAAGTTTTTAAAGACTGTGAACGTCATCACTTCAATGTGACGTTCTCATTAAATACAATGAAAATTAGACTGAGACAGGTAACTAAGCAGCAATGCGAAAGTTATTTGTTACACTAACTTGCAGTCCTTGGATAAAGACTACCAAAAAACCAAATTTACGGTTGGGACGAATCAGCAATGATTTGTTCTGACTCAAGACAAAATTGATGGTGTAAAAGCCATCGACTTATGTAACAAAAACCGATTTCAAGAGAATGAGGAATTAAGTTATTAAGGGCATAGAGTGGATGCCTTGGTGCTAGAAGGCGATGAAAGACGTGATAAGCTGCGATAAGCTTCGGTTAGGTGCAAACAACCTTTAACCCGGAGATTTCTGAATGGGGTAACCTGATACCGATAAACGGTATCGTTCCTTCCTGAATAAAATAAGGAAGGATACGCAAAACCTGCTGAATTGAAACATCTTAGTAAGCAGAGGAAAAGAAAGAGAATTCGATTCCGTAAGTAGCGGCGAGCGAAAACGGACCAGCCCAAACCGGCATCTTTGATGTCGGGGTTGTAGGACCCCGCTGTGGGACCTTTGAAGATAGGTGAACACTTTGGAAAGAGTGGACAAAGAGCGTGACATCCGCGTAACCGAAATCTGAAAAGGCCCTAGGGAGTTCCTGAGTAGCACGGGACACGTGAAACCCCGTGTGAATCTGCGCAGACCACTGCGTAAGGCTAAATACTAACTAGCGACCGATAGTGAACAAGTACCGTGAGGGAAAGGTGAAAAGTACCCCTGTGAGGGGAGTGAAATAGAACCTGAAACCATGTGCCTACAAGGTGTAAGAGCTGGGATTTATCCTGGTGATTGCGTGCCTTTTGCTTAATGAGTCTACGAGTTAGTGTCTGTGGCAAGCTTAAGTCCTTCTGGGACGCAGGCGTAGCGAAAGCAAGTCCGAATAGGGCGATTTAGTTGCAGGCGCTAGACCCGAAGCGGAGGCGACCTACCCATGGCCAGGTTGAAGCGACAGTAAAATGTCGTGGAGGACCGAACCGATGTGTGTTGAAAAACGCTCGGATGAGCTGTGGGTCGGAGTGAAAGGCTATTCAAGCCCCGTGATAGCTGGTTCTCCTCGAAATGCATTTAGGTGCAGCGTTGCGTGTTGATGAGTGGGGGTAGAGCACTGAAAGGGCTAGGGGGCATACCCGCCTACCAACCCCTATCAAACTCCGAATACCATTCAATAGAGCGCAGCAGTGAGACAGTGGGGGATAAGCTTCATTGTCGAAAGGGAAACAGCCCAGATCAGCAGCTAAGGTGCCAAAATCATGCTAAGTGGAAAGGAGGTGGGGTTTCTTAGACAGTGAGGATGTTGGCTTAGAAGCAGCCACCATTTAAAAAATGCGTAATAGCTTACTCATCGAGAGACCCTGCGCCGAAAATGATTGGCGATAAGCATGATACCGAAGCTCTGGATGTCAGAATCCTGCGGGAATCTGGCGTGGTAGAGGAGCATTGTCATCTGCATTGAAGCGGAAAGGCGACTGACCGTGGAGTGATGACAAGAGAGTATGTAGACATGAGTAACGATAAGCCGGGTGAAATCCCCGGCCGCCGTAAACCCAAGGTTTCCCGGGCAACGTTTTTCGTCCCGGGGTTAGTCGGGACCTAACCCGAGGCCGATAGGCGTAGGGGATGGTAAGCTGATTAATATTTCAGCACCTGCAAAGTGAAGGGGACGCTTACTGGATTGCAACCAGGTTATTGAATTCCGAGGGGAGGCCTTGTGCCGAACCGTATTGCATGAATGTGAGCCAAGAAAAGCCGACACGACTAAAAGCAGCCCGTACCGTAAACCGACACAGGTGGGTGGGTAGAGTATACCAAGGCGCAAGAGTGAAACCTGGTCAAGGAACTCGGCAAAATAGCCCCGTAACTTCGGGAGAAGGGGTGCCTGTCTTCGGACAGGTCGCAGTGAAATGGGTCAACCGACTGTTTAGCAAAAACACAGCATTCTGCTAAGGCGCAAGCCGATGTATAGGATGTGACACGTGACCAATGCCAAAAGATTACGATGAGATGTTAGCACTTTAGTGCGAAGCTTTGAGTCTAAGTCCTGGTGAATGTCGGCCGTAACTATAACGGTCCTAAGGTAGCGAAATTCCTTGTCGGGTAAGTTCCGACCTGC
>UPTG01003306.1_pt1 | contig 10337 bp, 9 predicted proteins | sample 2160121 | NCBI WGS metagenome assembly UPTG01 (sample SAMN06266255, study PRJEB28933) | marine metagenome | isolation source: Columbia River Estuary | place: USA:Columbia River Estuary, USA | collected 2014-07-27 | reverse complement strand
AGTACCAACGAAGTCGCGTAGAGAATCGCCGCCGACGTCAGTCCCTGAGACAGCAGAAACACACCAGACATCACACTCCGGGAGGTGGGCCCAAAGCGCTTCTCCTGGTACTCGTAAATTGATGCAACACCGCTGTTGAAAAAGAACGGCAAGAAAAACGTCACCACAAAGAAAATAACGAGTGGATAGTTCAGATGTATGGCTATAACAGAGAGGCCATCGGTGTAAGCCCAGGCAGGGCCGCCAAGAAAAGTCAGTGCACTAACATAAGTACTGACTACTGAAACACCAATTGCCCACCAGGGAATACTTCGATCTCCAAGAAAGAAGTCGTTCGCCGACTCGATCTTTTTCCCCAGATAAAAACCAAAACCTCCCAACATCATCGCAAAAACCACGGACACCAGAACGTTGGAGTTGTCTTCCGTGTCGTCTGTTGTTGACGCCTTCTTAAAGCTCCGTTGTATCTTTCAGTCTCTAATTTAGATTCAGGAGTTATTTCGGGGATTGATGTTGGTTTACCATTTTTGTCAACTGCTACGAAAGTATAAATAGCCTCATTTGACTTAATCTTTTCTCCTCCATCAAAATTTATCCAGACATCTAGGTATACCTCCATTGAGGTTTTGAATGCTCTGGAAACTTTAGCCTCAATAGTTACAATGCTACCCAAAGGAATAGCTTTATTAAATGCTACATGATTAACAGAGGTTGTAACAACTATTTCACCAGAGTGTCTTCTTGCAGCTATACAACCAGCTCTATCCATTCTTGCTAGTAATTCGCCTCCAAATAAGTTATTAATTGCATTGGTTTCACTTGGAAGGACTAAATCTGTCATCACAGTTAATGATGACATAGCTGTTTTTAATGGCATTATTTAGTTTATTTCTTTATTTAATATCCAGGCAGCTTGATTATCTAAAACGCGTATTTGCTCTAAAGCTATATCAGCCTCAGCTCTAGTTTGAAAACTGGAATATGCAACCTGATATAACCCATACTTGTTTTGACCAATTTTTCTGGCTTTGTATCCTTTGTTTTTTAATTGATTTACTCTAGTAAAACTATTTTCCTCAATACTAAAAGATCCAGCTACAACGTGAAAGGCGCCAATATTTTCTTTTACTATCATTTTTACAAGTGGAAGAGGGTTTTCAATTACAAAGGTTGCTTTTTGTATTTCTTTTTCAATCAAAAGATCAGCTTGCTGGTAAGCAATAATGTTTTTTTGTGCTGTTTTGTTAACTTCATTGTTATAAACAAGACTAGATATTACAAGTCCAATTATTAGAGCTGCAGCATACTTTGAAAAGCTGGAAAAAGCAACTTTTTTCTTGTTTCTTTTAATTGACGAACTTGATACGCTTGAAAGTCCGTAAGATTTTTTTAAGTAATTTACGTTGTTGTAGGAGCTAAACTCCGTCACTTCGTTTTTGAATGATATTACCCCAACTTTTTTAAATACAATATCTTTTTTGTTAAGTATGTCATTATTAAAGTTAGAAACATTTAGCTTAATTAATTTCATTGCTTCATCAAATGAAATATTATTTAAATCAGCAATGTAAGTGGCTAAAATACCATCATTCTTTTTAATTTTTTTATTAAATGAAACTGACTTAGAAGGAGGAGTGAATATGCCTTCACTATTTATATTGGCTGAATTAATTGAAGTGATAAAAGCTCCAAAATCAGGGATTACAACGCATTCATTTCTGTAAAGTAAGTCTTCTATATATTTGTCTAAGTTCATTTTATGAATGTTTATAGTTATTAAAGTTAGTAATCTTTTTAATTAAACCCAACTTTTATTCTAACTCTATTAAGAACCTCGTCAGCTGTTTTAGAAGCCTGTACTGCGCCGGCCTTTAAGATGCTATCTAACTTGTCTAAATTGCACATATAAAAGTTATATTTTTCCCTTTCAGATTTATATTTAGTAAGAATTAAATTTAATAAGTCAGTTTTAACATGACCATAACCATATCCACCTTTAATGTAGTTGGTTTTCATTGTTTCTGCTTGCTTTTCAGTAGATAGTAATTTATAAAGTTTAAATAAATTACAGTTTTTCCAGTCCTTAGAAGCTTCCAGAGGACGACTATCTGTTTTAATAGCCGAAATCTGTTTTTTAAGAGGCTTTTCATCTAAGAAAATATCTATCACATTATTTTTACTTTTACTCATTTTTTCCCCATCGGTTCCTGTAATAAGCATTGATTCTTCATCAACTTTGGATTCAGGTATTATAAATGTTTCTCCATTTTGATGATTAAATTTATTCCCCACACTTCTAGTAATTTCAAGATGTTGGAGCTGGTCTTTTCCAACAGGAACTATGTCAGCGTCATACAATAATATATCGGCAGCCATTAACATTGGATAAGTAAACAGTCCGGCATTAATATCTTCTAAACTATTTGATTTGTCTTTAAAACTATGCGCTAATGTTAATCTTTGGTATGGAAAATAACAATTTAAATACCAGGCAAGCTCAGTAACCTGAGGGACATCACTTTGTCTGTAAAAAATGGTTTTATCATAATTTAACCCAAAGGCTAACCAGCATGCAGCTGTAGAATATGTGTTTAATCGCAATTGTTCTGCGTCTTTTATTTGTGTGACTGAGTGCATATCAGCTATAAACAAATAAGATTCATTTTTTGAATCATTTGCCATTTTTATAGCAGGAATAATAGCGCCTAGTAGATTACCTAAATGCGGTGTTCCTGTACTTTGTATGCCAGTCAAAATTCTACTCACTACTTATAATCTTTAGATTACAAAGTTAAATTTTTTATTTAAATACCTCAATTAATTTAATTAGTTTTGAAAACATGATTTTATTCAACTATTTTTTTTGGACAATATATAGGATTTGGTTTTATTTAATCAGTAGTATAAGCTGGATTATTCTTTTCCCACTTTTATTTGTTTTCAGCTTAAAAGAATCTTGGTATCCCAAAGTATTCAAGCTTGCAACTTTATGGTCAAACATAGTTTTACTTCTTATGGGTATGTATTGGAGGATAAATCAAACACCTATATTAGAAAAGGGTAAAAACTATATGTTTATAAGTAATCACACCTCCATGTTGGATATAATGTGTATGATATCCATATTTAAAGATCATCCTTTTGTTTTTGTTGGAAAGGCTGAACTTTCAAAAATTCCTTTCTTTGGGGTTATATACAAAAGAGCATGTATTTTAGTTGACAGATCTAGTCCAGAAAGTAGAAAATCAGTATTTTTTTATACCCAAAGAAGATTAGCAGATGGACTTAGTATTTGTATTTATCCAGAGGGTGGAGTTCCCGACCCGTCTGTAGCTCTAGATAAATTTAAAAAAGGGGCGTTTAAAATTGCTATTGAACATCAAATACCAATAGTTTGTTTAACTTTTTTAGATAATAAAAAACGATTTCCTTTTGCATTTTTTAGCGGTAAACCTGGGCGATTAAGGGTAAAATATCACAAGCCTCAAAGTACTTTTGGGCTAACTCAATCAGAAGTTTCGATTACAAGTGATCGTTTTAGAAATTTAATATTAGAAGATTTATCTTAATTCTCAGCAACTAAAGCTTTGACTTTATTCTCCAATTCTTCCATTAATTCAGGATTATCTTTTATCATGGTTTTTACCGCATCTCTTCCTTGACCTAATTTGGTTTCATCATAACTAAACCAGGATCCACTTTTTTGAATTATATTAGATTCAACAGCGATATCAAGGATTTCACCAACTTTTGAGATTCCTTGTCCATACATAATATCAAATTCAGCTAATTTAAAGGGAGGTGCAACTTTATTTTTAACCACTTTTACCCTTGTTTTGTTACCCAATACAGACCCATTACTGTCTTTAATCTGGGTTGACCTTCTGATGTCAAGCCTGATAGATGCATAGAATTTTAGCGCATTTCCTCCAGTAGTAGTTTCAGGATTTCCAAACATCACACCAATCTTTTCTCTTAATTGGTTTATAAACATTACTGTACAATTTGTTTTACTAATTGAGCCTGTTAATTTTCTAAGAGCTTGTGACATTAGTCTCGCATGTAAGCCCATTTTAGAGTCTCCCATTTCACCTTCAATTTCACTTTTTGGAGTTAATGCTGCAACGGAATCTATAACTACCATATCAATAGCTCCAGATCTAATCAAGTTATCTGCAATTTCTAGTGCTTGCTCTCCGTGGTCTGGCTGAGAGATGATTAAATTATCAATATCTACCCCTAAGTTTTGGGCATAGTATCTGTCAAAAGCATGCTCAGCATCAATAAATGCTGCAATCCCTCCTTTTTTTTGACATTCAGCTATTGCATGAAGTGTTAGAGTTGTTTTTCCTGAAGATTCAGGACCGTATATTTCAATAACCCTACCTCTTGGATATCCTCCCACACCTAAGGCCAAGTCTAAACCTAAAGATCCAGAAGATGTCGCATCAACATCGGCAACTGGTGCATCACTCATTTTCATTACTGTTCCTTTTCCATATGTCTTGTCTAACTTGTCTAGTGTTAGTTTTAGCGCCTTTAATTTGTCTTCTTTGTTGTTCCCCATTTTGTGTAGATTTGAAATTTATTCTATTGCTAATTTAATATAACTTTAATGACAATACAATTTTATTGTCACTCGTTTTAGTAGTTTTTTTAGTATTAATTTTATAAATATTATTTTTGCAGCTCCAGAACTAATAAACAAGTATAGAATGCAACTGTACAATAAGTTAAGCTCTAAAGAAAGAGCAGCTTTAATAGACAAGTCTAATAAAGAAAGAATAACCCTTTCTTTTTATCAATACGCTAAAATTGTTGACCTTAAGTCCTTTAGAGATCAGCTATTTATTAAATGGGATTCATTAGAAATTTTAGGAAGAATATATGTAGCCCATGAAGGAATTAACGCACAATTATCAATTCCAAAAGATAATTTTGAAAAATTTAAACTTCACCTTAAATCAATTTCATTTTTAGAACACACGTCTTTAAATATTGCTGTAGAACACAACAATAAATCTTTTTTAAAGCTTAAAATAAAAATCAGAGACAAAATAGTTTCTGATGGTTTAAATGATAACACATTTGATGTTACAAATACAGGTGTTCATTTAAATGCTCTGGATTACAATAAACTAGTTGAGCAAGAAAACTCTATTGTTGTGGATATGAGAAATCATTACGAAAGTGAAATAGGACATTTTAAAAATGCAATTAAGCCAGATGTCGATACTTTTCGAGAATCTCTTGATTTAATTGAAGAGGATCTAAAAAGTCATAAAGAAGATAAGAATTTAATAATGTATTGTACAGGTGGCATTCGATGTGAAAAAGCTAGTGCTTACTTTAAGCATAAAGGATTTAAAAATGTTTTTCAACTTAAGGGCGGCATCATTGAATACACTAAACAAGTTAATGAGCAAAAATTAAAAAATAATTTTATAGGTAAAAATTTTGTTTTTGACGATAGACGGGCAGAAAAAATTAGCGATGATGTTATTGCGCAGTGCCATCAGTGTGGGGCAGATTTTGACATTCATACAAATTGTGCAAATGATGCCTGTCACTTACTATTTATTCAATGTGATAAATGTAAAAAGAAAATGAATAATTGCTGTAGTTACGATTGCAAGGAAATTCAGAGCTTACCTTTTGAAGAACAAAAGAAACTAAGGAAAGGACAAAAAAACAGTAATGATATTTTCAAAAAAGGACGAGGAAAAAACCTTTCTATAAATCAAACTAATCAAATAGAAGATTTGTAAAAAGTATATATTATATTTAATAAAATATTCAATCAATGTCTTGTAAAACTTGTAGTTCTAAATCTAATAGCTCTCCAAAAGGATGTAAAAACAATGGAACATGCGGAACAGATAGTTGCAATAAGTTTACTGTCTTTGATTGGCTATCAAATATGTCTTTACCCTCAGGTCAATCAGAATTTCTGTACATAGAAATTAGATTTAAAAACGGGAGAAAAGATTATTTTTTAAACAAAAACTCACTTTCTCTTTCCATTGGAGATATTGCCGCTACTCAAGCTGATAGTGGGTATGATATAGGAATAGTAACACTTACCGGGGAGCTCGTAAGAGTTCAAATGGACAAGAAAAAAATCAGCTACTTACAAGAGGAATCAAAGATTATTTATAGAAAAGCATCACAAATTGAAATAGACAAGTGGTCGTTGTTTAGAGATAAAGAGGAGTCAATAAAAGTTAAAGCTAGAAAGTTTGCAATTGATTTGAGATTAAAAATGAAAATATCTGATATTGAATATCAAGCAGATGGCACTAAAATAACTTTCTACTACACAGCTGACGAAAGAGTAGATTTCAGAGAGTTAATAAAGATCTATGCTAGAGAGTTTAGAACTAAAATTGAAATGAAACAAGTTGGTTTGAGACAGGAAGCTGCACGACTTGGCGGAATAGGATCTTGTGGTAGAGAATTGTGTTGCTCTACTTGGTTAACTGATTTTAGATCTGTTAGCACTTCTGCCGCTAGGTACCAGCAACTTTCTCTAAATCCTCAAAAATTAGCAGGTCAGTGCGGGAAATTAAAGTGTTGTTTAAATTATGAATTAGGGTCTTACATGGATGCCTTAAAAAATTTCCCAAAGAAAGAGACTAAGCTTAAGACCGAAAAAGGAACAGCTGTATGCCAAAAAACAGACATTTTTAAAAAACAGTTATGGTATGCATATGTTGGAGAGTGGAATAATTGGTTCTTGCTTTCTGTTGACCAAGCTAATGCAATTATTAATGAAAATAAATCAAACAAGTTAGTTTCAAGTTTGGAAGAATATACAACAGAAAATAATGCTTTAGAAGAAAGCATGTTTGAGAATGTTGTTGGTCAAGATAGTTTAACAAGGTTTGATAAGCCAAGAAAGAAAAAAAATCTTAAAAGAAGAAAAGCGAAAAAACATGTTAATTAGAGGATTAATAGTATTAATTACATTTAGTTTTTTTTCATGTGGCCAAGATAGGATATTTGACAACTATAAAACTATTCAAAAACAATGGGATAAAGATAGTTTGATTATTTTTGAGGTTGACTTAAAATCAAGTTCGTACAATACATTCATAAATGTCAGAACTGACCAAAGTTATAAGTTTAATAATTTGTTTTTAATAGTCACAGTTCAAGATTCTGTAAAAACAATAATGAAAGATACCCTTCATTACAAAATGGCTAATTCTGATGGAAAATTACTGGGAAATAAATTTCTAAATACTTTTGAAAATAAGTTAGTACACAAAGAAAGTATTAAATTTGAAAGCGGAAAATATTTGGTTACTGTTCAGCATGCTATGAGAAAGATTAATCAAATTAAAGGTCTAAAGTTATTAGACGGAATATTAAATATTGGATACAGAATTGAAAAAGAAAAATAATTTTAATAAATATATTGTTACTATCTGGGCATTTTTTATAGCCCTAGTATCATCAGTTTTTGGGATTTTTTATTTTGCATCAGTTGGAGGTCTTGGTGAAATGCCTGACTTAAAGGTATTAGAAAATCCAAAGACAAATTTAGCAAGCGAAATACTTTCCGAAGACGGAAAAACTATCGCTAAATTTTATTTTAATGATAACCGAACTCCTGTAAGTTTTTCAGAATTCCCTCAACATTTAGTTAATGCTTTATTAGCAACAGAAGATATACGTTTTTATAATCATTCTGGAATTGACTGGATATCAACCCTAAGAGCGATTGTAAAATTAGGAAAAGACGGAGGCGGAAGCACAATTACTCAACAATTAGCTAAACAGCTATTTACTGGAGAAGGATCTAGAGATATATTGGAGAGAATTAATCAGAAAATTAAGGAATATATTATATCAATTAGATTAGAAAAGCAGTATACTAAAAATGAAATTATCGCACAATATTTAAACATTTATGATTTTGGTAATAATGGGGATGGCATTAGAAGCGCATCAAGAATTTATTTTGGAAAAGAACCTATTGACTTAGATATCAGTGAATCTGCAATGCTAGTTGGAATGTTAAAAAACTCTTCATTATATAATCCTAGGCCTAGTAGAAACCCTGTAGGTGTTAAAAACAGAAGAAATGTAGTTTTGGCACAAATGTTTAAATACGGATTTATAGATAAAGTGATGAAAGATTCACTTCAAGTTAAAGATTTAAAACTAAATTACACTCCAGAATCTCACCGAGATGGAATTGCACCTTATTTTAGAGAATATTTACGAACATATATGAAAGACTGGGTAAAGGACGAAAAAAACAGAAAACCAGATGGATCAAAGTATAATATAAATACAGACGGATTAAAAATTCACACCACTATAAACTACAACATGCAAGTTTATGCTGAGGATGCAATTAATCAGCACATGCCTAGGCTTCAAAAAGAATTTTTTAAACAAAACAAGATTGAGGACAACCCAACAGCTCCATTTCGTGAATTAACTGAAGGGGCAATAGACACTCTACTTAGGCGGGCAATGAAAAGATCTGAAAGATGGAGAAAAATGAAATATGATTTAAAAAAATCAGACGAGGAGATAAAAAAATCCTTTCAAATCCCTGTAAAAATGAATGTTTTTTCATGGCAAGGTGAAATAGATACAATAATGAAACCCTGGGACTCTATGATTTATTATAAATCTTTTTTAAGACCGGGAATGATGTCTATGGACCCAAACACTGGTTTTGTTAAAGCTTGGGCTGGAGGAATGGATTATAAACATTTTCAATATGATATGGTTAAAAAAGGTAAGCGTCAAATTGGCTCGACATTTAAACCTTTTGTTTATGCTGCAGCAATTGACCAACTAAAACTGTCTCCTTGTGATACTTTTCCTGATAGTCAATATTGTATCGAAAAAAATAAATTTGGCAATCCTGAAAAATGGTGTCCAAGAAATTCTGGAGATAAATACGGAAGAACACGTACTTTGAAGAATGCTTTAGCCAATTCTATCAATACAGTAACCGCAAGATTGATGGATAAAATTGGTCCAAAACCAGTGATAAAACTAGCTAAAAACTTAGGTATTGAACAGAAAATACTACCAGTACCTTCAATTGCATTAGGAACTCCAGATATTAGCGTTTATGAAATGGTTGCTGCTTATTCAGCATTTGCAAATAAAGGAGTTTATACTAAACCTATATTAATTGAAAAAATTGAGGACAAAAATGGGACTATCCTATTTGAGTACAAACGTGAAACAAGAGACGTCTTAAGCGAAGAAGCAGCTTATGTAACTGTTAACTTACTTGAAGGAGTTACTCAAGCAGGATCTGGTATAAGACTAAGAACAACAGGCGCTACAAATAATGCTTATGAGTCTGTTGTAACAGGCTATCCATATGAATTTGACAATCCAATTGCAGGTAAGACAGGAACAACTCAAAATCAAAGTGATGGATGGTTTATGGGAATGGTACCAAATTTAGTAACCGGAGTATGGGTTGGAGCAGAAGATAGGTCTATTCATTTTGAAACTATCGATTATGGTCAAGGTGCATCAATGGCTTTACCAATATGGGGAGTATATATGAAGAGTTGTTACCAGGACACTATTTTAAATATTTCTAAGGAATCTTTCTTTAAACCAGAAAAAATATCCATCGAATTAGATTGTAATAACTTTAAAAATGATTCGTTAAATACAATTAAAAATAATAATAAGAAGTTATTAGATATAGATTTTTAAAATATTCAGTATGATAAACAAAAAAGTAATTGATGTAACTACCGCTCTCGCTGGTATTAAAGACAATATGACTGTTATGTTAGGAGGATTTGGATTATGTGGTATTCCTGAAAAATCAATTGATGAGCTTGTTAAATTAAAAGTTAGGGGGCTAACATGCATTTCAAATAATGCTGGAGTTGATGACTTTGGCTTAGGACTATTATTAAAAGATCACCAAATAAAAAAAATGATTTCATCTTATGTAGGAGAAAACAATGAATTTGAAAGACAAATGCTGTCTGGTGAGCTTGAAGTTGAGTTATTGCCTCAAGGAACTCTTGCTGAATTATGTAGAGCAGCTCAAGCTGGCTTTCCTGCAGTATACACTCCAGCGGGTTTTGGAACTGAAGTTGCAGAGGGTAAAGAATCTCGAGAATTCAACGGAAAAATGTATATTTTGGAACATGCTTTTAATGCAGACTTTTCGATTGTTAAAGCTTGGAAAGGAGATGAAGCAGGAAACCTGATTTTTAAAGGAACAGCAAGAAATTTTAATCCAAATATGTGTGGAGCAGCGACTATAACAGTTGCAGAGGTTGAAGAGTTATACCCTGTAGGAGTTCTTGATCCAAATGAAATTCATATCCCAG